>OJLW01000535.1_pt1 | contig 18289 bp, 15 predicted proteins | sample 1597021 | NCBI WGS metagenome assembly OJLW01 (sample SAMEA3904676, study PRJEB24821) | metagenome | biome: Builtin; feature: hospital; material: surface | place: USA | collected 2013-06-03
ACGGTCTCCAAAACCGTAGGTTGCAGGTTCGAGTCCTGTCGCCCCTGCCAAAACAACCTGGAGGAGTTTTCGTGACTAACCCCAACGGTCAGAATGCCGCACAGCCAACCGGCAAGCGCCAACTGCGAGGGGTCTCGCCCGTGTCCTCCGACGGGTACGAAGCAAAGCGCACCCCCGTCAATGCCGACGAGGCCGAGGAAAAGACCACCAGCATCGCAACCTTCCCGGGCGAAGTCGTCTCCGAGATGAGCAAAGTCATCTGGCCGACCGGCAAGCAGATGCTGAACTACACGCTGATCACATTCGCGTTCCTCATCGTGCTCACCATCCTCGTCTGGGGCACCGACACCCTGGCTTCCATGGGGATTCGTTGGATTCTCATCCGATAAGTACAATTTCACGTGTAACGTTTCCCGCCTCCTCGAACACCGAGGGAAGGCGGGATACTTTTTGCCCCGGTAACCTTGGGGCACACCCGCGAACATACGAGGAGAACAACCATGACTGAGGTAAACGAGGACGTCAACGGCGCGATCGAAAACAACGAGCAGGAAATGATCGACGAAGGCGCGCCCGTCGACCCCTCCACCGACCCGGTCATCCACGGCGACTCCGACCCGGCCGGCACCAACGAGCAGGATGACAACGCCGAGGCGACCGAGGGCGCGGAAGCGCCGGAGGCAGAGGGCGCTGAGGCCGCGGAGGGCGTTGAGGCCCAGGACGCTGAGGCTACGTCCGACTTCGACGCTGAATACCGCAAGCGCCTGCGCGAGTACACCCGCGAACTGAAGAAGCAGCCGGGCGAGTGGTACATCATCCAGTCCTACTCCGGCTACGAAAACAAGGTGAAGACCAACCTGGAGATGCGTAGCCAGACCCTCGAGGTCGAAGACTCCATCTACGAGGTCGTCGTGCCTGTCGAGCAAGCGCTGGAGAAGAACAAGGACGGCAAGAACAAGCTGGTCAAGCGCAAGCTCCTGCCGGGCTACGTCCTCGTGCGCATGGACATGAACGATGCCGCATGGTCCGTGGTGCGTGAAACCCCGGGCGTGACCTCGTTCGTCGGTAATGAGGGCAATGCCACCCCGGTGAAGCACCGCGACGTCGCCAAGTTCCTGCTGCCGAAGTCCGCCGCGGCCGGCGCGAAGCCGCAGGTCGACGCCGAAGGCGACACCGTTGTGCCGTCGGCGGAGGAGGCGCCGAACAAGGTCACCCACGACTACAAGGTCGGCGAGGCCGTCACCATCCTCTCCGGTGCACTGGCGTCCGTGTCCGCTACCATCAACGCCATCGACCCGGAGACCGGCAAGATCGAGGCGCTCGTGTCCATCTTCGGCCGCGAGACCCCAGTCGAGCTCACCGCCGATCAGATCGAACGCATCATGTAAGCGCATTTTGCTTATCGACGACGCCCTGGCGTAACCTATCTCGTCGCGTGTGTTTTGCGCACACGCGACGTTTTCGTTTTCTCATCCCCGGTGGCTGGGAAAAACCCGGCATCCGGAAGCCTTACCGCTGTTCATCGCGGTGGCGAGGCTGTAACTAGGAGGTAATTGCGATGGCTAAGAAGAAGGTCACTGGCCTGATCAAGCTTCAGATCGAAGCTGGTATGGCAAACCCGGCCCCGCCGGTCGGTCCGGCACTTGGTGCACACGGCGTGAACATCGTTGAGTTCACCAAGGCATACAACGCTGCGACCGAATCCATGCGCGGCAACATTGTCCCGGTGGAGATCACGGTCTACGAAGACCGCTCCTTCGACTTCATCCTGAAGTCCCCGCCGGCTGCATCCCTGCTGCTGAAGGCTGCAGGCCTGCAGAAGGGCTCCGGCGTTCCGCACACTGACAAGGTTGGCAAGGTCACCTGGGAGCAGTGCAAGGAAATCGCCGAGACCAAGAAGAACGACCTCAACGCCCGCGACATCGAGGCTGGCGCCGCGATCATCGCTGGTACCGCACGTTCGATGGGTATTGACGTCGAGAAGTAAAGCGCACCTCGTCGCTTTACGTGGAAGGGCCTTCAGCCAGGCCCGCCAACCACAACTCCTGAAAGGAATCAAACATGGCTAAGAAGTCCAAGCGTTACATTGAGCAGCTCGCCAAGGTGGACCGCGACGCGTTCTACCACCCGCTGGATGCGGTGACCCTGGCAAAGGAGACCGCTTCCGACAAGTACGACGCAACCATCGACGTTGCGATGCGTCTGTCCGTCGACCCGCGCAAGGCTGACCAGCTGGTCCGCGGCACCGTCAACCTGCCGCACGGCACCGGTAAGACCGTCCGCGTCGCAGTCTTCGCTGAGGGCGAGAACGCCACCAAGGCGAAGGAAGCAGGCGCTGACATCGTCGGCACTGACGAGCTCATCGAGCAGATCAACGCTGGCCAGCTCGACTTCGACGTGGCTATCGCTACGCCGGACCAGATGGCTAAGGTCGGCCGCGTTGCTCGCGTGCTCGGCCCGCGTGGTCTGATGCCGAACCCGAAGACCGGTACGGTCACCCCGGACGTCGCTAAGGCGATCCAGGACTCCAAGGGCGGCAAGATTGCCTTCCGCGTGGACAAGGCATCGAACCTGCACGCAATCATCGGTAAGGCTTCCTTCACCCCGGAGCAGCTCGCTGAGAACTACGGCGCGCTTCTCGACGAGGTCGTTCGCCTCAAGCCGTCTTCCGCCAAGGGTGTCTACCTGAAGAAGATCACCGTGTCCGCAACCCAGGGCCCGGGCGTTCCGGTTGATACCTCTGTGGAGAAGGACTACGCCAAGAAGGCATAGTCTTCCCGCAACGATTTCGCGCCTCGGTGGTTCACCGGGGCGCTTTTACGTGTCTGGGGGTAGTGCTTTGTCGCAACGCTTAATGGAAGTAGTATTCGTTAAGTGTTGAAAACGGTTACCAATAGTCTTGTGGTTGTCTGCCTCGCCGCCTTGCTCACCCTGTTGACGTGTGGCGTGGCACTGGCGGATCCCGCCCGTTTTGATCGGGGCCACATCGATGTCTTCAACGTCACCGCCGACGGTGGCAGCCTGACTTTGGACCTGCAGGAGGACGTCACCGGCTCCCACGTGCGCCGCGCACCCGAGGATGTCGATTTGGTTGTCGGCGAGGCGGCCTACACCGACGAAACCGCCAACGTCCCAGAGATCGGCGAGCCCGGCTACCTGCTGCCACAGACCCAACGTGCCGACCTGCTGTGGCCCGGGTGGGACACCCAGGGCGTGCGCGAAGGTGGCTTCGGTCGCGTCGACATCGAGTTCCGCGAGGTCTCCGGGCCAGGTTCCGTCTACCTGTTCCAGACAGGAAGCTTCGGCTCCTTCCAACCCGTGCTTGATAGCGACCAGCCGCAGCTCTCCTCAGGATCCCGCATTGTTCAGGACGACCCGTCCCACGTCCACGCGAACTGGCTGTTCACCCAGCCGGGGGTGTACACCATGAAGGTTGTGGCAACCGCGGACGGCGCCGAGTCCAACGAGGCGGTGTACACGTGGCACGTCGGCGACGCCAGCGCCGAAACAAGCGCCGAAACAAACGGCGACCGCACCAGCGCCGACACGAGCACCGGCACGCCCCACAACGACGCAACCAACAGAGCAGCCGCGGTTTCCACACCTGCTGCCTCGAAACCGGTAGCCCAGAAGCCGGCGCCCGCAGCAGCACCTGCGGCCAAGCCGGCGCCCGCGACCACTGCAGCTGCGGCGAAGAAATGCACACCCGCGCTGCGCCCGATGATCAAGGACGACCGCAACGTGCCCGCCACCTGGAAGCGCCCGGAAGACCTTGTGTTCGGGCTTGGCAACGCGGCGGAGGCCGACTTGCCCCAGGCGGTCGGCCCAGTGCCTGCCGGCAAGGCGTGGATGATTGGTGCGACACAGCAGGACAATGTGCCGTGGCTGGGTGCGAACACGCAGCACGAGTCGCTCATTGAACACACCACCGGCGAGGTCACCTGGGAAGTAACAAACTTCAACGGCCCCGGCCCAATGACCGTGTTCACCCAGGGCGGCCTGGGGCAAGTGGTGGGCGAGGAGTGGTTCACCGCGGAGAACGGTCGCGGCTCCGGCAGCCACACGATCCCGGCGAACTCGCACGTGCACCCCAATTGGGTGTTCGGGGCACCCGGCACGTACAAGGTGACCATCCGTCAGACCGCCACCACAAAAGGCGGGGAGAAGGTCTCCGGCGAGGCCACGCTGACGTTCAACGTTGGAGAAGCCGGCAACGCCGATAGCGGCCACTTCGATTTTGGCTCCATGTTTGACCCAGAAGGCAGCTGCAGCGCCGGAGCTGCAACGGCACAAGGCAGCGACGCCGCACGCTCAGGTGACCTCGCAGAGACCGGCACCACAGTGATGACCGTGCCGTTCGCCATCCTGGGCCTCGGCGTCGCGGTGTTCGGCGCGGCGATGTGCACGCTGGACACTGCCTTGCGACGCCGCCTGATTGCCCTCGCAGGAGCCTCGAAGTGAAGCGCGCCAAAGCTATAGCGGCCCTCGGGTTGGTTGCGGGTCTGGTGGGCTGCGCGCAGGCGGACGGTGCGGTGGATGATGGCCGGTTGCGTGTGGTGGCGTCGACAAGCATTCTCGCGGATGTCGTGCAGAATGTCGCCGGCGATGCCGCTGACGTCACCCCGTTGATGCGTCGCGGCGCCGACCCGCACTCGTATGAGCCGACCCTGCACGCCACGCGCGACATTGCCTATGCGGACGCCGTGTTCACCAACGGGCTGTTGCTGGAGCCGCAAGCATTGAGCCGCACGATCGAGTCGACGGCGCGACCCGACGCGCGTGTGGTGGCGCTCGCCGAGCAGACGCAGCGCTACGGCTACGCCCCGATCCCGCTGGTCGAGGACGCGAGCTTGGACACCGTGTGGTTGGGCCTGCGGTTCGAGGGCGACCTGCCCGCCACCGCGGTCACCGAGCTTTCGCTTGTCGACGCCACCGGCCCCGGCAAAGCTTTCGCCTTCATCCTCGGCACGTTTGGCACACCTGAGTTGCTCTTCGACTCCGACGGCGGCTCGACCATGCTGCCGGCGGGTGCGCACACGCACGTGAGTTGGGCCTTTTCAGCGCCGGGTGTGTACGAGTTGCGGCTGCGCGCGTCGGTGCGCGACGCGGTCGATGCGCCGGAGCGCAGCTCCGCCGAGCAAACCGTGACGGTGGTTGTCGGCCAGGACCCGGCACAGGTCGCGCCTGGGAAGGTGGCGATCGAGCATGGTCACGTGGACATCGCCACGCTTGTCGACGACACCACCACCCACCTGACCCTTCGCACCGACGACCACAGCCACCCCGGCCACACCGACATCAACCCCGCCGATGCCGTCGTTGTCGTACCCACAACCACCCTGCAGCCGATCCCGCCACAGCGCGAGTTCCGCTTCCTCGGCAACCCGGACGACGAGACCTACCTGCTGCCGCAGGCGGTACTCGGCCGTCACGTGCACGGCGAGCTAGACCCGCACATCTGGCACGACCCGGCCGCGATGAAAGCGGTGGTTGACGTGGTGCGCGACGAACTGTCCGCCATCGACCCGTCACGCGCCAGCCAGTTCGCGGACAACGCCAAGCGCTACCAGTCGCTTCTCGACGACACCGACCGCACCGTCCGCGCCATGTACGACTCCATCCCCGAAACCAACCGCAACCTGGTCACCACCCACCACGGCTACGCCTACCTCGGCCGCGCCTACGGGCTGCGCATCGCAGGCTTTGTCACCCCGAACCCGAGCGTGGAGCCGAGCCCCCGCGACCTGCTGGCACTCTCGCGCACCTTGGACAACCTCGACGTGCCGGCCGTGTTCGTCGAGTACGGCAGCGAACAAGAAACGCCTGTGCTCACCCAAACGGCCGCCCAGCGCGGGGTGCGGGTGTGCCCGATTTGGGGCGACTCCCTCGACCCGCCCGGGCAAGGGCCGGCGCAAACGTATGTGGACTTTGTGATGGCCAATGGGTCGTCGATTAGTAACTGCTTGAAAGGACAACAATGAAGAAAATCCCAGCCCTCATCACCGCCGCCATGATCGCGGCCGCACCCGCCGCAACCGCCCAGGTGCAAGACAACAACCCCGCCCTGCAGCAAGTCGTTGACGCCAACGAAGCGATCGCCCCGGAAGGGGAGCGCACCGTCATCGACGCAGGCCACGTCGACCTCGGCCCCATGTTCGTGGACGACAAACTGCAATTCCTCGTTCGCGACGACACCCACGAACCCGCCATGTGGCGCCACCTCAACGACGTCGTCTTCGCCGTCGGCGACGCCGCCAAGCAAACCCTGCCCGACACCAACGACTTCGACTTCACCGGCGCCAAACCAGGCTCCGACGTATGGGTCGTGCCCCAAACCGAAGTCGCAGGCGTGCCATGGCTGGGCTGGAACTCCCAAGCCCCCTCGCTGCTCGAGCGCTCCACGTCCGGCATGAGCCTCGAATTCGCCGGCCACGACGGCCCTGGCGACTTCTCCCTCTTCGTCCAACCCGGCGGCTTCCACGAACCGCAGCAACTGTGGAACTCTCGCACCGACGGCGACCAGTCCATGTGGGTCGAACCCAACACCCACACCCACGCCAACTGGGTGTTCACCGAGCCGGGCGTGCACCTGATCAAGGTGCGGGCGAAGGTGGAGGACACTGACGGCCAGGTGCACACCGACGAGCAGGTGCTGCGCCTTGCGGTCGGCGTTGACCCGCAGGAGGCGTTCGACGCGGAGTTTGCGGGCGCCGGGGAGGGGGCGTCGTCGTCAAGCAATGTGCTCCTGTTCGCAGGCTTGGGTGTGCTCGTCCTGGCGTTGGTGGCGTTCGCGGTGGTGTGGGGGCGTCGTAAGTGATCACAATCCGCGACCTTGCCGTGTCCTACCCGGGACGTGAAGTGTTTCAGGGCGTGGACGTCACGCTCAACGGCGGCGAATTCACCGGCCTGCTCGGGCCGAACGGCGCAGGCAAAACGACGCTGATGCGTGCGATGCTCGGGCTCGTACCCGCCGACGCAGGCACCGTCGAGACGACCGACTCGCGTCCGATCCGCGACGTCGTCGGCTATGTGCCTCAACGCCACAACGTCGCGTGGGATTTCCCAATCGACGTCTACACCGCCACCCTCAACGCCACGCTTGGGAAGCGCCCCTGGTTCCGCCGCGCTGGCGAACGCGACCGCATGTGGGCGCAGCGTGCGCTTGAGATGGTGAACCTTGCAGACCTCGCCGACCGCCCCATCAGCGACCTGTCCGGCGGCCAGCGCCAACGCGTGCTCATCGCGCGTGCTTTGGTGCGCCGTCCGCGCATGCTGCTTCTCGACGAACCCTTCACCGGCCTCGACATCCCCACCACGGAACATTTGCTCGGGCTGTTTCGAGAGCTCGTCGATAAGGGCCTGGGCGTTGTGATGTCCACCCACAACATCGTCGAGGCCGTCGAATCCTGCGACCGTCTCATCCTGTTCAAAGGCGGCATCGTGGCGGATAGCCCGACGCGCCTGCTTAACGACGACACCCCCTGGATGCACACCTTCTCCGTCGGCTCCGACTCACCGTGGCTACGAGGCGTGCGCGCACACCTGGAGGCCGCCCATGCCTGAGATTTCCTTCCTGCAATTCCTCGCCGACATGGCGAACCCACAACTGGCCTTTCTGCCACGTGCGCTGGGCGCCGCCGTGATCGCCGCGGTGCTCTGCGCAGTGGTCGGGTGCTTCGTGGTGCTGCGCGGCATGGCGTTCATCGGCGACGCCGTTGCGCACGCGGTGTTTCCCGGCATCGCCGTCGCCTTCGCCTTGCAGACCTCGGTGCTGCTCGGCGGCGCGGTGGCGGGTGCGTTGGTGGCGGTGCTGATCGCGGTGATGTCGCAACGCCGCACCATTAAAGAAGACTCCGTGATCGGCATCGTGTTTACCGCCGCGTTTGCCATCGGCCTGGTGATCATCTCGCGGGTCGAGGGCTACACCGCCTCCGTGAGCTCGTTCCTGTTCGGCTCGCTCACCGGCGTTGGCGTGCGCGAACTGGTGGTCAACGCGGTCGCTGGCGCCATCATCGTCGCCATTGTGGTCGTCCTGCGCCCGTGGCTGACCGCCGTCGCTTTGGATCGCGAAACCGCCCGCGCCATGAACCTGCCCGTCGCCGCGTTGGACCTCGCGCTGTATCTCAGCGTGACGTTCGCCGTTGTGCTCGCCGTACAGACCGTGGGCAACATCCTGGTCGTCGCACTGCTGATCACCCCGGCTGCCGCCGCGCGCCTGTTCACCGACCGGCTCGACACGATGATGCTCATCGCCGCCGCATTCGGCGTGGTTGGCAGCGTCCTGGGCGTGTGGCTGGCGTGGGCCTACGATTCCCCAACCGGGGCGACGATCGTCCTTTCCGTCACCGCCCTGTTCGCACTGAGCTGGCTGTTCGCGCCGCGCCGCGGAGTGTTCGCGAAGGTGGTGCGGGCATGAAGTTGAACCGACTTGTGACGCTGGTCGTCGCTACGCTTGCGTTTGCTGTGGCACCACTGGCGCAGGCGAGCAGCGAGCACAAACCCGGCGACCCCGGCCACAGCGTGACCCTCGACGCGGACGTCGACCACCCGTGCGCCGGCCGCAAACTGCTCTACCACTCCCACAACGACGCCCTCTACGGCACGCGCTCCGGCGGCAAGCTAGCGGTGATGGCGGTCGACGGCCAACAGGTCACCTCCCAGGACTCCGTGTGCTTCCGCCTCGCCCCAGACGCGGACGCCGACGGCAACGACCTGTCCAAACTCACCATCCCCGACGACGGCACCCTCGACTTCCTCGGCCCCCGCGGCAGCGAAGTCTGGGCAGCGCCGCAAAGCGTGGACTGGACCGACAACTGGCGCCCCATCTGGTCGGGCCTCGGCGCATTCGACCCCGCCCACGAACTCGACCCCACGTCGATCCCCACCAACTTCAAAGACGACGTCATGCACTTCGACCTCGTCGACATGGATGCGCCCGGCGACATCAACGTCATGTTCACCAGCCGCGTCTACGAACCGGAGCGACTGTTCGACTCCTCCAACCCAGACATGCGCACCATCACCTACGAAGTCGGCGGCCACGGCCACTTCACCTGGACGTTTTCCAAACCAGGCATCTACGCGCTGACGTGGCAAGGCCGAGCCGAACTTAACGACGGCACCACCGAACGCTCCGAACCCATCACCCAATACTGGCTTGTCGGCGACGACGCCACCGTCGGCCTGCCCGAAGGCACCACCACGGGCCTGCGCACCCCAAAGTCGGCATCCACACCCACTGACGCGCAACCGACCACGTCGGCGACTACCACGGTGGCCACCACGGCACCGACCTCACCAAAGGCCTCCACGTCGGCGCAGCCAACCACCGCGCCAACTCCTGTGCCGACACCGACCTCGCCAAAGGCCTCCACGTCGTCTAGCACGTCGGCGCAGCCAACCAGCACGCAGCCCAAGCCGGCACCAGGCACCTCCACGCCCAACGCCGCAGCGAAGGAGCGCGCGCTGATCAAGGCGGGTCATATGGATATGGCCTTGGTGGGGGAGGGGTCGTCGTTAAGCACAGTGCTCATCGATGATTCCGACCCCCTCCACCCGGCGCACCGACCCTCCGGCAGTTTCATCTTCGCCGTGCCCGACAGTGCGCGCACCGACCTGCCCGATAGCGTGCGCGACAGCTTCCCTGGCAGCCCAGCGCAGATGTGGATCCTGCCGCAAGCACAGGACAAGAACCTGCCATGGCTGGGCTTTTCCACCACCGGAGTGTCCGCGAGCGCGATTGAGGAAGGCAGCCGGATCACGGTAAGCATGCGCGACGTCACCGGTCCGGGCCGCCTGATGACATGGCACGAGGACCTGCGAGGCCTGCGCATCGAACTAGACTCGGGCGACCCTTCCAAAACGCTCCAATACCCGGTTAACGCCCACGACCACCAGGGCTTTGGGTTCACCGAGCCGGGCATCTACACGGCGACGTTCGTGTATTCCGGCACCACGCATGACGGTGAGGCGTTTGAGAAGGAACTCGTCGCAACGTTTGCAGTTGGCGACGACGCCATCACCAACGCCCCAACCAATCCCGACGACACCGATAACGCAGGCAGCACGGGCAACGCGGGCAAAAGCCTGAACGTCCCGCAGGCGTTGGCGGCGGGTCTGCGGCAGGTGGAGAAGGAGATCAAGAAGTTTGGCGACGCCATCGCGCCAGCCGCAAAACCGTCCACGAAGCCGTCTGCGCAGGCAACCACACAGCGGGCGACACGGCCGACGACACGGCCGAGCAACCAGGCAACTTCGCGCCCTTCGCGCACCGCTGCACCTGCGGCCCCGGCAACCGCTGCCCAGTCGGCCCAGTCGGCCCAGTCGGCTCGATCGGTGAGTACTGCGCGTGCTGCACAGGCTGCACCTCGCAGTCAGGCGGCGGCTCAATCCACGGCGAAGCAGTCTCCGACGAGGCGTGCGCAGGCAAGCCGTGCAGCGTCATCGCAACTATCGACGAGCACTAGCGCCCCCGCCACAACCTCCGCCCCTTCGCCGGAGCCCTCACCTGAGTCTGCACCCGATGCTTCGGGCAGCGGGATTCATGCCGCGCAGCCCGTCGAAGGCACGAGCAACTCCGCGACGGCCGGCGGCTTCTGGGCTGGCCTCGCGATTGGTGTTGGCATCATGGCGCTCATCGGCGGCGCAGTACTGTTTGTTGCCGCGCTGAAATTGCTCCGTCGCGCTGAGCGGCACGACGAGCACTAGCCGAAGAGTTGGTCCATTGCCCCGCGGTTGGTGTTTTTCACCGGGTAGCCGCGGGGTGAGATCCATACCGGGGCACCCCGCACCATGACGATCCGGCCGCGTTTCTTACGCCACGGGTCATCATCATTCACCCGATTGTGATAGCGACACAACGGCGCCAGGTTGCCAATGTTGGTCTCCCCGCCATGCCGCCAGGCCTCCACGTGGTGTAACTCGCAGTTGTCTGCTCCGTGACGACAGCCAGGAAACGCACACACCGGCGAGACCAACTTGGCCAGATCGCGCTGCTTCTGATTCGCCAAACGCTGCGTGCGGTACAAGTTCACCGCACCGGCCTGCGGATGAAACGCCGCTACCTCCAACGCATCACCGAACTGGGCGGCCAAAAACTCCGCACCCGTCATGGTGGTGCCATCGGTCATGGCCAACAGCACATCATCACCAGTGCCATCCAAGATGCGCAGATAATCCGGCAGCGGCACCAACACCGTGGGACGCGGCGCTGCAGTAGCCACCTTGCCCTCGCCGAAGAAAATCCCAATGAGGTTCTCCGCAATCTGGGGTGCAGCCGGACGATCCTGATCAATCCCTAAACGCCCGGCGTGCTCCATATCGGAGATCTCCCGCTCGTCATAGGTCAAATGCAGTGTGCGCTTGCCGTTTCGCGACGGCCCGAACTTCGCCGCATCCACCGCAGGTTTCGTATCCGCCGGCACCAACGAGCGTGCTGCAGCCTCAATCGCCCGATACCCACCTTCGACCTCAAGTAAGGCCAGGCGCAGCGCCCACCGCTGGGACGCATCTTTCACCGAGGCGATGCGCCGCTCGATCAGTGCTAACTCGTCGAGGGAGAACGCCCGAGCCCGCGTAGCGGCCACCGCCTGTTTGCGCGTGAATTTGGTGCGCCCGAAGTACACATCGCGCAGCCGCGCCCAGGCTCGCGCACGATCGGGTGCAAAGCCCGAGGCGAGTGCAACCTCAAGGTCGAAGTCAGCCAGCGTCTCTAACGCTGCGGCCGACATCGCCTGCACTAACACCTCGAACGAATTCATACCCAAAACGCTAAACGCCCGGCGCAGAAATTGCACCTGGCCTGTGGATAACTGGGCGTGGGGTCGTCGAAAAGCAGTCGAAAAGCAATGGCTTATCCACAGGCAATTTGACCTCGCGGCGAAACCCGCTAAGATACCCACCGAAGTTTGAGCGATCCGTAAGGGTCGCGCTCAAGTTTCACCGAAGACCGTCGGTCACTTCCGTAAGGGAGTCGAAGGTATCCCATTCCAGGGATCGACCCACGCAGGAGAAACGAGGCTGGACTTGCGTCTGCCCCGTGCCTTCTGCACGGGGCATTTTTCATTGGTGCTCCGGGCGGATTGAAGGACATGAAGTATCGGAAGGAGGCGTGTGTCATGGCAAACCCGAAGAATGTTGCGGAACTTGCAGCTCTGAAGGAGAAGTTCGCTGAGGCGGACTCCATCGTGCTGACTGAGTACCGTGGCCTGACCGTCGGCCAGCTCCAGCAGCTGCGCGGCGATATGGGCTTTGATGTCGAGTACCACGTCGCCAAGAACACTCTCATCAAGATCGCTGCTAATGAGCAGGGCATTGAGGGTCTCGACGATCTTCTCACCGGCCCGACCGCTGTTGCGTTCATCAAGGGCGACGCGGCTGTTGATGCTGCGAAGGTGATGAAGAAGTTCAACAAGGACCACGACGCGTTCGTGATCAAGGGCGGCTTCATGGACGGTAACGTCCTGGACGCTTCCCAGATCGACGCTCTGGCTGAGATGGACAACCGCGAGACCACCCTTGCGAAGCTCGCTGGTGCGTTCGAGGGTTCTCTGGCAAAGGCTGCCGGCCTGTTCCAGGCTCCGGCCTCCAAGACGGCTCGTCTTGTCGCTGCGCTGCAGGACAAGCAGGAAGCCGCGTAAGCAAACTTTTACATCTGGGCTGCAGACGCCCACCTAAAGAAAGGAAGCCATCATGGCTAAGCTCACCAAGGACGAGCTCATTGAGCAGTTCAAGGAAATGACCCTCATCGAACTTTCCGAGTTCCTGAAGGAATTCGAGGAGGTCTTCGACGTGACCGCTGCTGCTCCGGTTGCAGTTGCTGCTGCTCCGGGCGCTGCTGGCGATGCTCCGGCTGCTGAGGAGAAGGACGAGTTCGACGTTGTCCTCGAGGACGCTGGCGACAAGAAGATCGGTGTCATTAAAGCTGTCCGCGAGCTCGTTCCGGGCCTGGGCCTGAAGGACGCTAAGGAAATGGTTGAGGGCACCCCGAAGGCCATCCTGGAAGGCGCTTCCAAGGACGACGCTGAGGCTGCTAAGGCTAAGCTCGAGGAGGCTGGCGCAAAGGTCACCCTCAAGTAAGAGCCCTTCGCTTTTCGACGACACCCCCGCCCACCGGTACGTTTACCGGCTGGCGGGGGTTTCGCTTGTCCTGCGCTAAGATTTCGGACCATGCTGCGTTTTTCCCGTTCCTTGGCCGCGTTGGTTGCTGGTGTGGGTATTGCGCTGGTGATTGCTGGGATGTTGGCGCCGCGGGTGTTGTTGTCAGGGGAGCGGTTGCCGTTGGCGTTGGGGGATGCGACGTGGACGATTACGGATCCGGATGGCATGCGTGCGGGGGAGTCGGCGCCGGTGACGCGTCAGTTGCATTTGGAGGTGATGGAGCCTTCGGGGGATGAGCGGGCGGCTATTCGTGTGGGGGATTCGGTGCGAGCGGGTGAGGCTCCGGGGGATTTTGAGAATTTGGTGTCTGCGACGACGTGGTCGTATGAGTTGGATCGGGTGTCGGGTGAGGCGTTGTCGCCGGCGCAGGCGCAGGTAATTTTTGCGATGCCTGCTGCTCAGGTGGCGGTGAATGGTGTGTGGCTGAAATTCCCGTCGCCCGCGCCTGCGTCGGACGTGGACGTGTTTGATCCGGTGTTGCGTGGTTCGGCGGTGGCGCGGTTCGTCGATACGCAAGAGATCGGCGGACGCACCGTCAACCGCTACCAGCAGACGGTCGCGCCGACGAATATCGCGCAGCGCTACGCCGATCCGCGTAACACGCTCACGATCGACGGTGAACGTACGTTCTTTACTCATGCGGCGGAGCGCGAGTTGCTTGTCGACGAGCAAACGGGCGTTGTTGTGGGCATCAACGAGCGTGTCGACGACTACTATGCCGACGCCGAGGGTAACGGCGTGCAGAACGTGCTGACCTATGACGGACGTATGGACGAGGCGCAGGTCACGGAACTTGTGCAGCGGGTTGGTCAGGCGCAGCCGAAGGCGGCCAATCCGTTGTTGTGGTGGATTGTCACCGGTGTCGGTGCGGTGTTGGCCCTGGTGGGGCTGATTGGTTCGGTTGTTTCGGCGCGTCGCAATTGACGAGTCGCGCGGGTGGGGTGGTAGGCTGCCCTCCAGCAACTTGGACAACGGCACCAGACGGCACGGGTGCGTGAGGGTTGTAACGCGGGGGGTTGAGTGCCCGATAGGGCCCTTTACAATTTGTTAGCTTTTGTATAAGCTTGCTCGTTGCGCTGGAAGCCGTCTCCAGTACGTCATTGAAGCCTTGTGCATACGGATGAGAATTTCCTATTTGACAAGGTGATTTTGTTGTCTCTGGGGGCGGGTCTTCCGAAGCAGACCAAATGCTAACTTATCCTGCGGAAATGCCGCTGGACCGCGAAGCCAGACGCGGGCCGGTGAGCATCCGCCAGAGGTGCTGGAAGGACCCAACTTGGCAGTCTCAGACCAGACCATGAATATGGCTGAAATCCCGGGGGCTCCGGAACGTTATTCGTTCGCGAAGATTAACGAGCCCATTACCGTCCCGGGCTTGCTCGATGTGCAGCTCGAATCGTTCGCGTGGCTCGTCGGTACGTCGGAGTGGCGTGAGAATGAGCAGGCGAGCCGTGGCGACGATGCACGCGTCACCTCGGGCCTTGAGGACATTCTTGAGGAGATCTCCCCGATCGAGGACTACTCGGGCAACATGAGCCTGACGTTGTCCGAGCCGCGCTTCGAAGACGTGAAGTACACGATCGACGAGTGCAAGGACAAGGACATCAACTACTCCGCGCCGCTCTATGTGACCGCGGAGTTCATTAACAACGACACGCAGGAGATTAAGTCCCAGACCGTGTTCATTGGCGATTTCCCGCTGATGACCGACAAGGGCACCTTCATTGTCAACGGCACCGAGCGTGTCGTTGTCTCCCAGCTGGTGCGCTCCCCGGGCGTGTACTTCGACGAGTCGATTGATAAGTCCACGGAGCGCCCGCTGCACTCCGTGAAGGTTATCCCGTCTCGCGGCGCTTGGCTCGAGTTCGACGTGGACAAGCGTGACACCGTTGGCGTGCGTATTGACCGTAAGCGTCGCCAGCCGGTTACCGTCCTGCTGAAGGCTCTGGGTTGGACCACGGAACAGATCACGGAGCGCTTCGGCTTCTCCGAGATCATGATGTCCACCCTGGAAAACGACGGTGTGAACAACACCGACGAGGCTCTGCTGGAGATTTACCGCAAGCAGCGTCCGGGCGAGCAGCCGACGCGTGACCTTGCGCAGTCCCTGCTGGAGAACTCGTTCTTCAAGGCGAAGCGTTACGACCTGGCTCGCGTGGGCCGTTACAAGGTCAACCGCAAGCTTGGTCTCGGCGGCGATCACGACGGTTTGATGACGCTGACCGAAGAGGACATTGCTACCACCCTCGAGTACTTGGTGCGTCTGCACGCAGGTGAGTCGGAGATGACCTCCCCGTCCGGTGAGATCATCCCGATCAACACCGACGACATCGACCACTTCGGTAATCGTCGTCTGCGCACCGTGGGTGAGCTGATCCAGAACCAGGTCCGCGTTGGCCTGTCCCGTATGGAGCGCGTCGTGCGTGAACGCATGACCACCCAGGATGCGGAGTCGATTACCCCGACGTCGCTGATTAACGTGCGTCCGGTCTCCGCTGCGATCCGCGAGTTCTTCGGTACCTCGCAGCTGTCGCAGTTCATGGACCAGAACAACTCTCTGTCTGGCCTGACCCACAAGCGTCGTCTGTCTGCGCTTGGTCCGGGTGGTCTGTCGCGTGAGCGCGCCGGCATCGAGGTGCGAGACGTGCACCCGTCGCACTACGGCCGTATGTGCCCGATTGAGACCCCGGAAGGCCCGAACATTGGTCTGATTGGTGCGCTGTCCTCGTACGCGCGCGTCAACCCGTTCGGTTTCATTGAGACGCCGTACCAGAAGGTCGAAGACGGCAAGCTGACCGACCAGATTGATTACCTCACCGCCGACGAGGAGGACCGCTACGCCATTGCGCAGGCGGCCACCCCGATGGATAAGGACGGCAACCTCACCGGTGAGCGTATCGAGGTCCGCCTCAAGGACGGCGACATTGGCGTCGTCGGCCCGAAGGGCGTTGACTACCTGGATATTTCCCCGCGTCAGATGGTGTCCGTGGCTACGGCGATGATTCCGTTCCTCGAGCACGACGATGCAAACCGTGCCCTCATGGGTGCGAACATGCAGAAGCAGGCTGTGCCGCTGCTGCGCGCCGAGTCCGCATACGTGGCTACCGGTATGGAGCAGCGTGCTGCATACGACGCTGGCGATACCGTCATTTCCAAGAAGGCCGGCGTGATTGAGAACGTCACGGGCGACTACATCACCGTCATGGATGATGAGGGTGGCCGCGACACCTACATGCTGCGCACCTTCGAGCGTACGAACCAGGGCACCTGCTACAACCAGACCCCGATCGTGAGCGCGGGCGACCGCGTTGAGGCCGGTCAGGTTATCGCTGACGGCCCGGGCACCAAGGACGGCGAGATGGCTCTCGGCCGTAACCTGCTGGTTGCGTTCATGCCGTGGGAAGGCCACAACTACGAGGACGCCATCATCCTTAACCAGCGCGTGGTCGAGGAGGACATCCTCACCTCCGTGCACATCGAGGAGCACGAGATTGATGCCCGCGACACCAAGCTCGGTGCCGAGGAGATCACCCGTGAGATCCCGAACGTGTCCGAGGACGTGCTGAAGGATCTGGACGAGCGCGGCATCATCCGTATCGGTGCTGACGTGCGTGACGGCGACATCCTCGTCGGTAAGGTCACCCCGAAGGGCGAGACCGAGCTGACCCCGGAGGAGCGCCTGCTGCGCGCCATCTTCGGCGAGAAGGCCCGCGAGGTCCGCGACACCTCTCTGAAGGTGCCGCACGGCGAGCAGGGCAAGGTCATTGCTGTGCGTCGCTTCTCCCGTGAGGACGACGACGATCTGTCCCCGGGCGTGAACGAGATGATCCGCGTGTACGTGGCTCAGAAGCGCAAGATCCAGGACGGCGACAAGATGGCTGGCCGCCACGGCAACAAGGGTGTCGTGGGCAAGATCCTGCCTCAGGAAGACATGCCGTTCATGGCTGACGGCACCCCGGTGGACATCATTCTGAACACCCACGGTGTGCCGCGTCGTATGAACATCGGCCAGGTGCTCGAGGTTCACTTGGGCTGGCTGGCGAAGGCCGGCTGGACGGTGAACCCGGACGATCCGGCGAACGCCAAGTTGCTGGAGACCCTGCCGGAGCACCTGTATGACGTCCCGCCGGAGTCGCTGACCGCAACCCCGGTGTTCGACGGTGCGACCAACGACGAGATCGCTGGCCTGCTTGCTAACTCCAAGCCGAACCGCGACGGTGACGTTATGGTGGACGGCGACGGCAAGACTGTCCTGTTCGACGGCCGTTCCGGTGAGCCGTACAAGTACCCGATTTCGGTCGGTTACATGTACATGCTGAAGCTGCACCACCTGGTGGACGAGAAGATTCACGCTCGTTCCACTGGTCCGTACTCGATGATTACGCAGCAGCCGCTGGGCGGTAAGGCTCAGTTCGGCGGCCAGCGTTTCGGCGAGATGGAGGTGTGGGCAATGCAGGCGTACGGCGCTGCCTACACGCTGCAGGAGCTGCTGACCATTAAGTCGGATGACGTGGTCGGCCGTGTGAAGGTCTACGAGGCGATTGTTAAGGGCGACAACATTCCGGATCCGGGTATTCCGGAGTCTTTCAAGGTGTTGCTCAAGGAGTTGCAGTCCCTGTGCTTGAACGTGGAGGTTCTCTCTACTGATGGCACGCCGATGGAGCTCGACGGCGATGACGACGAGTTTGATCAGGCTGGCTCCTCGCTCGGCATTAACCTGTCCCGCGATGAGGGTGCAGCGGCGGATACCGCTTAGGCGCCAGGTGGTCGTCGTAAAGCAATTGCTTGTCGACGATCAAACGAACGCAATAGCCAACCACTTAAAAGAAAAGGAATTTTTACGTGTTTGACGTAAACCTCTTCGATGAGCTTCGCATCGGCCTGGCCACCGCCGACGACATTCGCCGTTGGTCCCACGGCGAGGTGAAGAAGCCTGAAACCATTAACTACCGCACGCTCAAGCCGGAAAAGGACGGCCTGTTCTGCGAGCGCATCTTCGGTCCGACCCGCGACTGGGAGTGTGCCTGCGGTAAGTACAAGCGTGTCCGCTACAAGGGCATCATCTGCGAGCGCTGCGGCGTCGAGGTGACCAAGTCCAAGGTGCGCCGTGAGCGCATGGGCCACATTGAGC
>OJLW01000539.1_pt1 | contig 18259 bp, 16 predicted proteins | sample 1597021 | NCBI WGS metagenome assembly OJLW01 (sample SAMEA3904676, study PRJEB24821) | metagenome | biome: Builtin; feature: hospital; material: surface | place: USA | collected 2013-06-03
TCTCGTGGGCTCGGAGATGTGTATAAGAGACAGGAAATAATAAGACCAATTAAACTACCCGACATTAATTCTTTAGCAAGATCATACAGAGAGATACTAAATATTCTTTCAAAACTTGACAATTTGTAAAAGATAAAGAAAAGGATTCCTAATATAAAAAATAGTACAGTAATCTTGCAGATATACAATAAGTAAAAATAAATATCGTCATTTACATTAATTTTTTTATAGTGTTTTAAAATAAATTTTTCAAGCCATAAATTTATTTTTTTCATAATTTCTCTCCTATGCATTGAAAAGCATTGTAAATGTAATTATGCTATTAGCTACATATTTCACACCATAAAATTATCATAAACCTTAAAATCAGTCAACTACTAATGTAATATGAGTAAACCTTTTTATTATCTCCATATTTAAAGTTACTAGAAAAAACTTCCTTAGCTATTATCTAGATAAGTAATATCACTTTGTTTTTCTATAGCACTCAAAATTGGATAGCTTATTATTTCATTTTACATGATAAAAAAATTTTTAACATGCTATAATGTTTACTAATTAACTTTAAGGAGGGAAGTTATGATAAAAAATTTAAAAAAAGTTTTTCCAATTACAATTCCAATTTTAATTTCCTTTTTATTTATTGGACTTAGCTTTGGCATATATACATCTTCCTTTGGATATGATTTTTGGATGCCACCATTGACATCAGTGGTAATCTTTTCTGGCTCAATTCAATTTGTAGTCGTTGAAGCCATGCATTCAGGCATGGACATCATGTCATACATCTTAGTGGTTACCATGATGAACATAAGACACTTCTTCTATGCCCTAACATGTCTTGGCAAATTTAAAGACATGAGTGGGAAGAAAAAAACTTATGTCTACTATGCCCTTTGCGATGAAGCCTACTCCATGATAATGGGGACAGAAGTTCCAGGTGATATGAAGAAGGAAGACTTTTATCTTTCAATTTTAATCTTGCTCCAATCCTATTGGTTTATCGGTACAATTCTTGGAGGCATCCTTGGCAATTTTATAAATTTTGAAATCCAAGGAATAGATTTTATCTTGACAGCCCTCTTCCTTGTAATATTTTTGAGCCAATGGAAGCAAGTGGAAGATCACTTCCCAGCTCTTCTTGGGCTTGTGGCTTCGATCTTAGCTTTGATAATCTTTGGAGAGAACTTCATCCTTCCTGCTATGATTATCATCTTACTTGTCCTTTATCTTGCTTACAGGAGGGAAAGAAATGACTGAAATGAAATATATTTTGATAGCAGGTGGAATAACAATCCTCGCTAGGTTCCTTCCAAGAATAATTTTTAGGAATAGAGAACTTCCAGGCTTCATAGCCTATCTTGGAGAAAAGTTGCCCTACTCACTAATGGGACTCTTACTTGTCTTTTGCATAAGAGGAGTTGACTTTACTAGTTCATCAGAAGTCCTGCCCCTTGGGCTTGCCTTCGCAGGAATAATTTTGTCCTTTAAGTTTTTGAAAAACTTCTTGGTCTCAATCTTTCTTGGAACAGGAATTTACATGGCTTTGATTTATTTTTTGTAAATAATAATTAAGAAGCGATGAATAAAAATCATAAATTTAGAAGAAAAGACTAATTGAGTTTAGTCTTTTTTTAGTGGAAAATTTTATAAAAATCTTGACAAAAATATTTACTGGGCTTATAGTGTAAATATAAAGTATATACACTTAAAATTAAATTAAGGAGTTGAAGAAATTATGAAAAAAGATTTAAAAATTTTTATTGCTATATCTTTTATAATTCCCTACTTAATGGGATTTGCCATTTATTACTGCAAATTACACGAGATAAGCACAAGTATTTATCCCTTATTTCAAACGTTTATGCCATTTCTAGCTGTAATAGCCTTGTTATACAAAGAAGACAAAAGCATTATAAAGGTTTTTCCATTTAAAATTTATATATTTACAAGTATTGTTATGTTTGTATTTGCTATAGTAAATATTTTTTATCCAAACTTTGATAATTTTTCAGATACCATAATTTTAATGTCTGCTATTGCAATGATAATAGCTATTTCAACTATGGACAAAGATCTTAAAAAGAAATTATCTCTAAACAATCCAAATAAAAAATCAACTTTACTTATGTGCTTACTTTTTATAATTATATATTTTTTGAGAACTTTTTTAGGTTATGTATTGCAAGGGGAAACAAATGAATTTTTTAAAATTTTAAATCTAAAGAGTTTAAGAATTTTCATTTCAATTTTTATTTTCTCATTTTTTAATATTATGCCATTCATTGGAGAAGAATACGGTTGGAGGGCATATTTAGCACCAAGGTTAAAAGAAATTTATGGTGTAAAAAAATCTATTTTAATGACAGGTTTTATTTGGGGAATTTGGCACTTGCCACTTAATTTATTTTATTATTCAGATGGAGTTTTGACATCACAAATTTATTCCATACTTGTACAACTTGTATTTTGTATATTTATAGGGATATTTTTAACTTATGCTTACAACAAGACAAAGTCAATCTGGGCTCCTGTTATGATTCATTATTTAAATAACAGTCTTGCCCTATTATTTGTCACAGATTTTTCTAAGGATATATTTTCTGGGCAACATTATGAATTTAAAGATTCTTTGTTTATAGCCTTGAGCTCAATTATATTATTTGGAATTTTCATATTTTCAAAGTATATAAAGGACGAAGAGCTTTGGGAAAAATCTGTATATGAGAAAATAAAAGAATCTTAATTGTTTTGTGCTTTTAAAAGTTATTACAGTATTTAATACAAGTATTGTGTAAAAGCAAAAATATAAAGTATATACACTTAAAGGTGGTGTGATATGAAAATTATTATTTCAAATGACTCTGGCCTTCCAATTTATGAGCAAATAAAAAATCAAATCAAGGCTCAGATAGTTGCTGGAGACTTAAAAGCTGACGAAGGGCTTCCTGGTATGAGGACTCTTGCTAGCGACTTAAAGGTCTCTGTCATTACAACAAAGCGTGCCTACAATGACTTGGAGCAAGAGGGATATATTTACTCCATGCCAGGCAAGGGTTCCTTTGTAAAAAAACTAAATGAAGAAGTTGTAAGAGAAAATGCTCTTGCAGAGATAGAAAAATATTTTACTGACGCAATGACTGTTGCCAAGGCTGCAGGCATTGACATAGAAGAATTACAAGAAATTTTAAAGACATTAAATGAAGTGGGTGACTTATGAAAACAATAGAAATAAATAATTTGAGAAAAGAATTTAAGGACTTTGACCTTGATATAGAAAATTTAGAAATTCCTGAAGGAGCAGTCCTTGGTCTAATTGGGGAGAACGGTGCAGGCAAGACAACACTACTTAAGTGCATCTTGGACCTCTATAGGTATGATGGAGACATAAAAGTTTTTGGAGAAGAGATCCATAAGGAATCCTTTGAAAAAATTGGGGCAGTGATACCTGACTCCTTCTTCAACGATACTTTTAAGATCAAAGATGTTGTTGATATTTTAAAAGTTGCCTACAAAAATTTTGATGAAGAAATGTTTTATGACTGCGCAGATAAATTTAAGATGCCAAGGGACAAAAAGTTAAATGAACTCTCTACAGGTAACCTAATGAAGCTAAAAATTATTTCTGCAATTTGTCACGACCCAGACCTCTTGATCCTTGACGAGCCGACTTCAGGCCTCGACCCAGTTATTCGTGATGAGATTATAGGATTTTTGTTTGACTACATCAAGGATGGGGACAAGACAATTTTATTTTCATCCCACATCTTGTCTGATATAGAAAAAATTGCCGACTATATAGTTTATATCCACGAGGGAAGACTAATCATATACGATGAAAAGGACTCTCTAATAGAAAAATATGGAATTTTAAAAACTTCTGAAGAAAATTTAAAAAATTATGGAGACTTCATCTTAAAGACAAGAAAAAATAAATACTCAACAGAAGCCTTGATAAAAAATGTCCAAGTTTTTAAAGAATTTTATCCAAATGAAGTTGTTGACAGGGCAAATGTGGAGGACATAATGATATTCTTATCAAGAGGTGGACAATGAGAGCAGTTTTATATAATGACTTTAAACTTGTAAAGAATACTGCCCTTCCACTTGTGTTTTTTATTGGAGCAATCCTAGCTTTAAGTTTTGTGGTTAGGGGAAAATTTTCTGAGCAATTTTTTATGCAATGGGCCTTTATTATGGTCTTTAGTTTGAGGTCACAAGTTGTTTTTGGAGATAACTTCAAAGATTTTCAAAAGTTCATGACTATGCCAGTATCTATAAAAGATTATTCTCTTGCCAAGATTATAAAAAATCTAATAGTGTTTATTATTACTAGTCTTGTATTTTTAATTGGGATGATTACCAGTTCTGATGAAGACAGACTTATTTTAAATATGTATGTCAACATCCTAATAGCTTTGGACTTTTTCGCCTTTAGTCTTAGCCACCTAATTTTTACAAAATACAAAAAGGGTTTAGTGTCATTACTATACGGTCTATTGATTGTAGGATTCGGTTTTATTTTTGGCTTGATTTACATGACAAATTATGAAATTTTAATTAACTACAGGCCACTATTTATAATAGGATCAATAATAATTTGCATCTTGTCCTTTAGCTTAGACTACAAATATTCTACAAAATTTTTAAAGGAGAGTGAGATAGTATGAAAGCAGTTTTATATAATGATTTTAAACTTGTAAAGAATATTTCTATACCAATTGTTATATTTATTACTTCCATACTTTTTATTGGTTTTTTGATAACAGGACAAGTCTTCAGCAAGTTTTTTAGCCAATGGACTCTTACAATGATCTTTATCATTAGGGCACAAAGTGTTTTTGGAGATAACTTTAAAGATTTTCAAAAGTTTATGACTATGCCAGTATCTATTGAGGATTATTCTCTCGCCAAGATAATAAAAAACCTAATTATCTTTGTAATTACCTCACTTGTTTTGTTAATGGGATTAATTCTTAGTAATGAGGAAGATAAGAACACTATCATAGACATTTATACGAGCCTGGTTATAGGCCTAGACTTTATGGCCCTTAGCCTTAGCCATATTGTTTTTACAAGATATAAAAGGGGACTTGTGATGTTCCTTTACGTTATAATAGCATCAATACTTGTAGTAGTATTTGCTTTTATTTATTCAAGTTTCTATGAAAGCTTAATGATTTACAGACCAGTCTTTATAGTAGGCTCAATAATAATTTGCATCTTATCTTTTAAGCTAGACTATAAATATTCTACAAAATACTTGAGAGAGAGGGGATAGGATGAAAATTCTTTTAAAAAATGATTTTAAAATTAGGAAAAAATTTATTATTGCCTATTTCATATTTATAACAATGATATTTTCCCTAAAGACTATAGGACTTATGTCAGAGGAATATAGGTTTTTTACAAACAAACAATTCGTTCTAGTTTACCTATCAGCTATCCTAGTTCATTTCGTATTATATGTAATAAGTAGTGAAGGTATGATGATTGACAAGAGCAAACCATATTTTTTATGTATGGGTGTATCGAGACGTGACATAATAAATCTAAAGTTCTTGAAGATTGCAATAATATTTATTATAGATGGGCTCTTAATGGCTTACATCTTGCAAAATGTTAAATTGCGTGGGGAGGAATTTGAGTTTGGACTTTTTATTTCACTATTTATGATGGCCTACTACCTTATAAACATTCCAATCTATCTTTACTTTGGACAAAATAGTGGCGTGGGAACAATATTCACATCATCTCCTGCCTTGCTTCCCTTCTTAGATAAACTTGGAAAGGATCCCGCCGGCTTTTTCGTGGGTATAATAAGAAAGACAAGCTCTATTAAATTAACTTTATTCTTGATCATCTTTGTCACAGCAGTTTATATTATTTCAAGAATAATAGGAGAGAGAAAAGATTATTAGAAAAGAAAGACTTTTGAAGCCTCACTTCAAGAGTCTTTCTTTGATTTAAAAATTATTTTAACAGAAATAAATTCATCATCTTCCTGCCATTTATCTCACAATGTGATAGAATTGAAAATGTATTTTATATGAGGAGGAAAAAATGGAAACAAATTCAAGTTTTTTAGAAAAAACTTTTTCTCTCAATGAGAGAAAGACTAATGCCAAGACAGAATTCTTGGCAGGACTTACAACTTTTATGACAATGTCATATATTCTTGTTGTAAATCCAAATATGTTATCTGAAACTGGAATGGACAAGGGTGGAGTTTTCACTGCGACCATACTTGCTTCAATCATTGCAATGATCTTTATGGGATTTTTTGCAAACTTGCCCTTCGCACTTTCAGCAGGAATGGGACTTAATGCTTTCTTCACTTACACAGTTGTCCTAAGCATGGGTCACGACTGGTCCTACGCCCTAACGGCAGTATTCTTGGAAGGTATTGTATTTATAGTGATGAGCTTCTTCAACATTCGTGAGGCAATATTCACTTCAATACCAATGTCACTTAAGAATGCAGTATCAGTTGGTATAGGACTTTTCATTACCCTAGTGGGGCTAATTTCGGCAGGAGTTATTGTTGATAACGACGCAACTCTTATTGCTCTTGGAGATATTGCATCAAGACCATCTCTTGTTTTTATAGTATCACTTATGGTGATGGCACTTCTTACTGCAAAAAATGTAAAGGGAGCACTTTTATATGGAATTATAACGGGAACTGTACTTGCTCTTATCTTGGGAGTTAGTCACTTGCCTGGAGGAATGTTATTTTCACTTCCACCATCACTTAAGCCAGTTGCCTTTAAGCTTCACTGGGGAGACATCTTCACACTTGATATGTTCTCTGTAATGTTTACATTCTTATTTGTAGACTTATTTGACACAGTGGGAACTCTTACAGGAGTTGCAACTAAGGCAGACTTAATTGATGAAGATGGGAACCTACCAGGAGTTGGTCGTGCACTTTTAGCTGATGCAGTTGGTACAGTTATTGGTGCCCTAATAGGTACATCTACTGTTACAACTTTTGTTGAATCTGCATCAGGTGTTGCTGATGGAGGAAGAACTGGACTTACAACTTTATCTTGTGCCTTCTTCTTCTTTATATCATTATTTTTATTCCCGATTTTTTCAATTGTGCCAGCACAAGCGACATCAGCTGCCCTTGTAATGGTAGGACTTTTTATGATTAGTCCAATTAATCAAATAAAATTAGATGACTATACAGAATCTGTCCCAGCCTTTTTGACAATGGTGACAATGCCCTTTGCTTATTCAATTGCAGAAGGTATTTCTGTGGGAATGATCTCTTATGTAATCTTAAAGGTGACAACAGGACGTGGAAAAGAAGTTTCACCTGTTATGTATATCTTGGCAATAATCTTTACTCTAAGATACCTAAGACCAATTTTACCTTTATAAGAAATAAGAATTTTTTAGGACTTCAAAAATTATTTTGAGGTCCTATTTTTTTATGAGTTAATAATGAATTTGTAAGTGACACTTTTTTATGACTTGAGAATAAATTTGTAAGTGACACTTTTTTATGACTTGAGAATAAATTTGTAATTGGCAATTTTTTATGACTTTATAATGAGTTTGTAAGTTACAAATTTTTATGAGATTATAATAAATTCACGAGTGATAAATTTTTATAAACTTGTAATTATTTATGGAGTTATAAATTTTTGTGAAGTGTTATTTTCTTGTAAGGTCAGAATTATTTATAAAGTCTCATTTATTGAATTGTTGGGGCCCCTTTAGTATAATTGTAAGTATATTAAGGGGGCGTTTTTATGAAAAAAATGTTTTTATACATAGTAATGGCTCTTACTCTTTTTGTAAATGTTTTTGCTGCTGAAGACATCCAAGTTGTCCTAGAACAACCAGGTCTTTCACAGGCGAAGAGTGGAGACAGTTTAAAGTATAATTTAATTGTAAATTTGCCAAAAGACTACAAGGAGAAGTATTCATCTTTTTCTGTAACTCTTTTGTTTGACAAGGCACTTGATGTAAAGGGAACAAAATTAATTGATGAGAAGGAAGTGGCTGGCAAGCTTGACATTAGGGAAACTTCTATTAAGGGGAAAGACCAAAACATTGTCACTATCAATGCCAATGACCTCTCTGTTATCAAGGGAGACAAGTTAAACCTCGAAATCAACACTAGGGTGAAAAGTGATGTTGGTTCAAGTTCCAACTTAAAGAATTCCTTTGTCCTTTCTTATGTTGACAGGGAAGGGGACACAAAAAGTGACCAAAAAAATCTCGAGTCCTCAACAAAAACTCAAAATGGAGTTTTGACTATCAAGGACGTTTACGATGGATCAAGTGAAATTGAAGGTTCAACAGAAAAAAATGCTGATTTGAGACTTGCCATTGATAAGAAACTTGTGGCAACTACAAAGGCTGATGCCAAGGGAAACTTCAAATTTGAAGGCCTAGACCTAAAGGAAGGGTCTTACCTAAGGATAGCTGCAACTACTAAAGATAAAGAAGCCAGCCTAGACTACATGGTAAAGGCCAAGGTGGAATCCAAGAAGTCAGCAGAACTTGTAAATGAAAACAACGACGAACTAGAAACTTACAGCACAATAAAAACTCTTGAGAAATTAACTGACTATGTGGACTTTGGAAAAAATCTTTCCACTGCCAAGGCAGGAATTCAAAATGAAAGAAGACTTCGTGCAGCAATTGCCTCAGCAGAATATATTGTTGTAAAAAGCGAAGTTTCAACTGAGGAAATCAATAAGTCTCTTGAAGAGCTTCAAAAGTCCATAGAGCTTGTAAGACTTCCCTACATGGCAGGCATATCTGAAGATAAATTCGCTCCTAATGAAAAAATAACTAGGGCAGAGGCTGCTTCAGTTTTAAAAAGAATCATTGATAATAAGACTGAGTATAATGGAGAGTCTTCTTTCAAGGACTTAAAGGAAGGTCAATGGTTCTATAATAATGTTGCCTTTATAGAAAAAGAGGGCCTAATCTCAGGTTATGAAGATGGAACTTTTAGACCAAAGGAGCCAATGACAAGGGCACAGTTTGCCAGCATGATGGCAAATTATTTGAAATTAAATGTGGGCAACAATCCAATTGATTTTAAAGATGTAAAAGAAAATTATTGGGCAAGTGATGCCATAAATATCCTATCAAGTCATGGAATTATGGTTGGAAAATCAAAAAATGAATTTAAACCTAATGACAAGATAACAAGGGCAGAAGCTGCCACAATCTTTAACAAGGTTTTAGATAGGAAGATCAACAAGTCTTTCTTAGATAAGTATTCAAAGAACCCATTTAAAGATTTAAATAGAAACCACTGGGCTTATTATCAAGTTATAGAAATTACAGCAAAGTAAATAGAAAAGTAAATAGAAAGGAAGAAATAATGTCAGATATTAAATTAAGATTTGCACCATCACCAACAGGTTACCTTCACATTGGAGGTTTGAGAACAGCTCTCTACAACTACCTATTTGCAAAGAAAAATGGCGGAAAATTTGTTTTGAGAATAGAAGATACAGATAGGACAAGATATGTTGAAGGTGCCATAGAAAACCTAATTGAATCCCTTGAATGGGCAGGCATCTCTCACGACGAAGGTGTTGTTGTAAAGGACGGCAAGCTAACAGAAGTTGGCGATTGTGGACCTTACATCCAATCAGAAAGACTGGACATCTACAAAAAATATGTTGATAAATTAATTGAAGATGGCCACGCTTATTACTGTTTCTGTTCAAAGGAAAGATTAGATAATCTTCGTGAAGAACAAAGAATTAAGGGTAAGGTGCCAAAGTATGACGGACTTTGCCGTGGAATTCCACTAGAAGAAGCTAAGAAGAGAGTTGCAGCTGGAGAAGATTATGTTGTTAGACTTAAACTTCCAAAGAACAAGGACATCACATTTAACGATGCAGTTCGTGGAAAAGTTACTATTAACACTGACGAAATCGACGACCAAGTCCTAATGAAATCAGATGGTTTCCCAACTTACCACATGGCAGTAATTGTTGACGACCACCTAATGGGAATAACTCACATTGTAAGGGGAGAAGAATGGCTTCCTTCAACTCCAAAACACGTTTACCTTTACGAATGTCTTGGCTGGGATGCGCCAGAATTTGTCCACCTTCCAACAGTTTTAAATAAGGACAGAAAAAAACTTTCCAAGAGACAGGGAGATGTTTCTGTAGAAGACTTTAAGAAGAGGGGTTACCTTCCAGAAGGTATTGTAAATTATCTTGCACTTGTTGGCTGGTCTCCAGAAGATGGAGAAGAAATCATGTCCCTAGACGAGTTAGTGGAAAAATTCTCCTTTGATAGGGTAGGAAAGTCTGGAGGAATCTTCGACACAGATAAATTAAACTGGGTTAACTCTCACTACATGAAATCTTATGATTTAGAAAAACTTTCTGAACTTGCTATCCCATTTGTAACTGAATCAGGACTATTGAGTGAAGAAGAAATCAAAAATAACTTTGAATGGTACAAGATCTTAATAGACACAGTTAGAGAAGCTTGTGACAAGTTAGAAGATATTCCAGAACACATTAAGTTCCTATTTGGCGACATTGAAATCACAGAAGATGCCGCAAAAGAAGAACTTGCACAAGAACATGTGCCAGGACTTCTTGAATCCTTTATAAAAATTGTAAAATCCCACGATGAAATTGACATGGAAACTGCCAAGGGACTTATGAAGGAAGTTCAAAAGGATTCTGGAGTAAAGGGCAAGAAACTTTACATGCCAGTGAGAGCAGCAATCTCTGGAAATGTTCACGGACCAGAAATGCAAAATGTTCTTTACCTTTTAGGAAAAGACAAGCTTATTGAAAGAGCAGAAAAAATTAAAAATTCACTTTAATAAAAAGAATGGGACTAGTCATAGAGATTAGTCCTTTTTGTTTTAAGCTTAAGACCTAAATTTTTTAAGAAAATAATTTTTAATTATAGATAATTTTTAACTCAATAAACTATAATATTATTACAAGTAATTTTTTAGGTGGGGATATAGTTGAATAGAAATATAAAAAAATTTTTACAGGTAATCCTATGGCAGTATCCTAAAAGATCTAATATAATTTATAGGATTTTAATTCATGCCTTTATAATATTTTTAAGCTTGTGTTGGGCTTATATTTTTATTGATAATATAAGTATTACTTTTATTAAAGTTCTTCTTATTATCTATACTTATCTTAATTTTTTATCTTATCTACCCAGTCTACTTATTGTTGGAAGTCTAGATGAGAAAAGTGGAAATTCTTTATTTATTGCCTTTATATTATTTTCTTATATACTGGCCTTTGTCAGCCTATTTATTTTAATCTACTTAATAAAAAAGGATTTAGTTTAATTTAAAAATTAATAATCTTGCTTTAATTAATAAAAATTTAAGGCAAATAAAAAGAGGACTGAAAATAAAATTAGTCCTCTAATTTTTTATAAACTTGTTAAAAATTTGAAATTATTTTAAAATTCCAAATTCATAGTCCCTGTCCCTAAAGTATTTTATAACTTCTGATAGGGAGTCAGCTGTCAGCTGTTTGTTTCTTGCGTCGTGGGCAAGGACAACGGCAATTTTTGTGTTCTTATTTTTGTTTAAGCTCCTGTCAAGATATTCTATTTGACCTGCAGTCGTTGTTGGCCTAACAGATTTTTTCTCTGCATCGCCAACTAGGCAGTTCCAGTCAATCCAATTTATGTCTCTTGATTCTAAGAAAGAGTTTGATGCAGGAGTATTCTTCCAAGACATCTCGCCACCTGGGTACCTAAAGACCTTTGAATGGAAGGCATCTCCTAAGATGTTTTGAAGTCTTTCGTTGGTCTTTTCAATTTCTCCATAAACTCTTTCTGGACTTACGACTCTTCCTGGATATAGGTAGTCGTAGTCGTGAGAGAAGGAGTGAGTTGCAATAGCATTGCCATTTGCAAGAATTTCTCTAACCCTATCTGCAGTCTTATCTCCAATTGATTTACCAACTAAGAAGAAGGTTGCACGAGCATCTTCTCTCTTTAAGGTGTCCAAAACTTGTGGAGTGATTTCATTGTTTGGTCCATCATCAAAAGTCAAGAATACAATTTTTTTATCGCCCTTGTAGTTTTGATGGACTGTGTAGTCACGAATTTTTTTGGCATCATAGGCATACTTATCAACCCTTTTTAAGTGGTTGGATCCCTTGACAATAAACTCATCTTCCATTTTATTAAGCTTATCCAAGGCCACATTAGAAATATATTCTTTTTCATAAAATATTGGTCTTGGTCTGTCCTTATAAATTTCATTTGTGTAGTACCACATAAGGGCAGGTGAAACTTCTTTGTTTTTTGAATTTTTAATACCAGAGAAAATTTTTGAGAAAATAAGTATAAGTATTAGTGCAAAAATCGAAATAGAAATAATTTGCCTAATTCTCTTTTTTCTCCTGGCCTTTTGTCGTCTTAATCTTTTTCTTCTTTCATAACTTGTTTGGGTCATAAAAAAACCTCCCATTGATAAATATACATCAGTGGGAGGTAAGAAGCAATTACAAAAGAATTACAATTACTTTATTGAGTTATAGATTAGGTATAGGATTTCTTCAAGGGTCATTTCCTTGTCTGGGTCTATGCCCCCATCAATATATCCAAAGCCTTTTGCGATAATATAATAAGATTCATAGTCGCCTAAAGATTTTTGATTTTTAAATAAATCTTCCTTAAAGATTCCCTTGACCTTAGTAAATCTTTCAAGATTATTTTTTGTCACGAGGGTCTTAACCACATCTTTTTCAGGAATATTTTTATCCTTTAATTTTTCAAGGTCTAGGCCAAAAGAATCCATGTAGGAAGAGTTCATTCCACTTGACCCATTTAAGAGCTTGACAAAGTCTTGGTAAGTTATTTTGTCCGAAAGATTTCTTCCAATTAAACCAATTTCCATATCTTTTAAGAAGAGGATGGCATCCTTATTCCTTGCCTTATCAAGGTCAGGATAGGAAATTTGTTCCTTGAAGTTAATAATCTCGCCATTATAGTCTCTTAAGATTTTATCTTGGCCAATGATTGGGTCAAAGTCCTTTATGTTTCCGTAGAAAAGCGTAGGCCCCTTTTCAGTGATTACATATTTTAAACCAAAGTTTTTTGAAGATAAGAAAATCTTGTTGGCTTCTTCTTGGGTCAAGTTATTGTCACTTGGTTTTGAAAAATCTACTTTTGTAAAAGTTCTTTCATAGGATGAAATTTTCTTGTCTTGGTCTACAAAAATTTTTACTCCTTCCTTTAGGACAGGGAGTTTATTTACATATCTTGGTAAAGTAACAGAAGTTCCCATTTTAGATGAGTCTATAGAAACTTTATCTAAGTTAAGCTCAGACTTATCTCCATACTTTTCTAAGAAGTCTAGGGCAAGTTTTTTTGCATCTTCTTCTTTTACTTTATTATTGTAAACTTTTCTGTCAGTCCAAAGGTCTAGGGAAACAAGATTTAAGTTCTTGGCATTAAGCGTGATATGACTATAATTTTTATCTTTTTCTAGATTAATATTGTAGTAATAATTTTCCTTGTCAGAGTTCAGGGAGATTGAAGTAACTTGGTAACCATCACCAGCAATTTCATAGGCTCTTTTCTTGGCTTCAGATTTTTTCTTTAAGACCTTTAAGCCATCAATCTTTTTAACTTCTACATCAGTTAAACTTATAACGTCAGCAACTTTATCCATCTCATAGGGCATAAATCCCAAATTATTATTTTTTACAAGCTTTCCATCTTTTGCATCAATATCAAAAATTTCTGAATGGTAAACTTTAGACACAGACTTGCCATCATTGGAAATCTTGTAGGAAAGTCTAAGTGGAAATTTTTCTGCAAATATTTTTTCTGCATCCTCTTGACTTAACTTGACCTTGTCTGTAAAGTCTTTATCACTTAAGAAGGATGTGGCAGGTCCAAAGTCGGAGTTGATTCCCATATCTCTTATTTCCTTAGAAGTTAGGGAAATATTTACATAAAGTGAATCTGATGTAAGAGGTATTCCCTTAACGAGTCTCTCATAAAATAAACTTAATTCTTTTCCATCATCTAGGAGAGAGAAATCCTTTAATTTATATTTTTTGTCAAAGTCTTGAATAAGTTTTTCCAGCTTTTCTTCTACAATTTTTTGGGCTTGGTCTTTTGAAATTTTTTCAGAATTTTTATTGTCATATTGATCCTTGCTCCACTTTGAATAAGAGTAGAAGTCGCCATCACTTGTGTAGGTAACTTGTAAGGATCCTAAGTTTTCGTCAGACCATTGGTAGGAGTTAAGACTTTTATTTTTTGCTTTTTTATTTAAATAATAAGTAGATACTTTTTCAGAATTTATTGGTTCCTTAATCAAATTAAAATCTTCATAGGCTTCTGTGATATTAAATACTTCTTTAATTTCTTCAACCTTTTCTTTTTCTTTCTTTGTTATGTCAACAGACACTGTCTCATCTGTTGGATTGTAGTTGGTCTTTTCAACTGAAGCCACAACTGGTCCAACGAGTAGGGCTAGAGATAGGGCATAAATTAATTTCTTTTTCATAATTATCTCCTTATTAAATCATTAAAGTATTTATGTAAAAAAAGAAGAGGCCTCTGCCTCTTCAAATTTAAGCTTTAGATTAAGCTTCCGCTTCTTCTTTCTTATCTTCATTAAGAGCAGCTACAAGCGTATTTGGATCTATACCGTGAACCATTGCTGCTTCTTCAAGAGTTTCCATTTGAGAAGATGGGCACATGATGCAACCCATTCCAAAACTCATTAGTGTACCAATTGATTCAGGTTTTTCTGAAAGAATTTGTCCGATTAACATATCTTTTTTAATTTCCATCTATTAACACCTCCCTAGTTTATATACCCAAAATTATTTATATTTAAAAGATGAGTACTTAACAAAATGATCTTTACTTTTTGCTCCCATGCTGATTTCAAATTCGTCTGTGGAGTCAAAGCCCTTTGATGTTAAAGTTTTTGCAACTTCAAATTCTTTTTCATAAGGGAAGACTTCAGACTTATCTCCTTGGTCAATTTTTATATAAGGAGTGTAAGTGAGTTTGCCGTTATACTTAGCAGAAGTTGGTAGAACTTCAACAATATTTTCTGACTTAACATAAGTTGACTCGCCACTTAACTTACCTTCTTCAGCTGTTGCAAGTACTTCGTTTTTAATATTAGCAAGAAATTTGGAAATGTCAAGAAGAGGGTTCTTCAAGATGTCTAGTTCTTTTTCTTCGTAGTCAGTTGCATAGTCAACAATTTTTACATCTACTTGGTTATTTACAAGAGAACGACCAGGAATTGCCTTTGAATCAATTAAAACAGAATTATTTTTTTCGTCAAATTCAACATCGAATCCAATTGTCTTTCCAAGTTGTCTCAATTGGAAATAATTGTAACCGTCAATTGTGTAAACCTTAAAGGAATGTCTCACACCATCCACAAAAACCCTGTGGTTTGATTTTTTTACTTCGTTCTTACTGTCCTTTAGGGGAGCTAAATCTTCTTCAGTCTTCTTGTAGTCAGACTTGCTGTTAATCATAACAGCTTCTCTGTCGCTGTCGTAAGATACACTAAACTCAGCATCAAGTCCATCAAGAAGAGCTGCAATGTCTCTTAGTTTGAAGTAGTTGTTGTCTTCGATGTTGTAACCCTTAACGCCAGTGTCTTTTCCATCAACATAAACGCTTTGGCTAGAAACTTTTGCTCCAGCAAAAACATTTGTAATTAAAACAAGGGACGTAAGTCCAATAGAAATTATTTTTTTCATAACATGACCTCCTAGGTCTATTGTATTTTAAAAGATTGCCCTCGACAAGCCCAAATATTTACCCTATAATTTAATGAGGTGATTTTATGAGTAACTTACTTATGGGTTTTAATATTGTATCGCCCGTATTTATAGTTTTGCTACTGGGATACTTTGCAAAACAAAAAGGATACATAGACGATAATTTTGTAGACAGGGGAACCTGGCTTGTTTTTTATATGGCCCTGCCCTTTAAATTATTTTACGACATAAAGAATGCCAGGATTGAGTCCCTCCATCCAAAATATGTTGCCTACATATTATTAGGGATAATATTTGTAATTTTTCTTGCTCTCGTAATTGGTAAATCCTTTAGGATTAAAGACAGGAAAAAATTATCGGCCTTTATTCACTGTGCTTACAGGTCAAACTTTGTATACGTTGGATTTCCAATTTTAGATATTATTTACAATGGAGCTCCATCAATGGAACACATGATAGTAATAATTGCTTTTGGACTAACTCTTTACAATATTTCTGCTATTGTCCTCTTGACCTACTATTCAGAGTCAGAAGACAAGTCAATTTCTATTTCCAATATACTTATAAAGATTATTAAGAACCCAATGATTGTGGGAGTAGTCTTTGGTGCGATTTTTAATTTTTTACACATTCCAGTCTATCAAGGAATAGACAAGGCAATAGAAATGGTGGCGAAGATTTCAACGCCAATGTCACTGATTTTAATTGGAGCCAGCCTCAACTTTGAGTCATCAAAGAGTGACTTCAAGCTTATGTTTACATCAGCTTTTATAAAAACAGTTTTAGCTCCTCTTATTCTTATACCTATAGGAGTTAAGCTTGGCTTTACTAATATGGAACTAGGCATTGCCTATATATTTTGGGCAACACCATGTGCAGCCAACTGTTTTATATTTACAAAGCAGATGAATTCTGACCATGAGTTTGCATCAAAGGTAATTACACTTTCTTTTATAATGAGTATTATTACCTATCCTTTGGGCATATCCATAATGAACTATTTTAATTTGTTGCACTAAGAATTTTTAAGTGCTATAATCAAGCTACAAAATATAAATAATACCTTATTGAGAGTGGTGGAGTGAATGGGCACTGTGAAACCCGGCAACCTAGTTGGTGCTAAATCCCACAGATTTTTATCTGGAAGATGAGGTTTAATGGTCCTCACTTTTGCGTGGGGATTTTTTTATGGATTAAAATTTAAAAGACTTTACAAATTTGACTAAATAAAAAGATTCATACATTAAATCAAGGTATTTAAAATGGAGGAAAGAATAAAATGAAAAAATGGCAATTTAGTTCAGAGTCCGTAACAGAAGGACATCCTGACAAAGTTTGCGACCAAATATCTGATGCCATCTTAGATAAGATTTTGGCAGAAGATAAAAATGCAAGAGTAGCCTGTGAAACTATGGCATCCACAGGCATGATAGTTATAACTGGAGAAATCTCAACAGAAACTTATGTGGACTTCGAAAAAACTGCAAGAGAAGTCCTAGAAGATATTGGATATAACAGGGCCAAATTTGGCTTTGATGGAAACACTTGTGCAGTCCTATCTGCAATCAAGGAACAATCCTCTGACATAGCAATGGGTGTTGATAGGTTTAAGGAAGAAGGAGTAGATGAACTTGACTCCTTTGGAGCAGGAGACCAAGGAATTATGTTTGGATTTGCCTGCAACGAAACAGAAGAGCTAATGCCACTTCCAATTTCTCTTGCCCATAAGTTATCAAGAAGATTAACTGAAGTGAGAAAAAATGGCACACTTGACTACCTAAGACCAGATGGCAAGACTCAAGTTACAGTTGAATATGAAGAAGATAAACCAGTAAGACTTAAAAATGTTGTAGTTTCATCTCAACATGCTCCAGAAATTTCTATGGAACAAATTAGGGAAGATATAATAAGAGAAGTTGTAGAAAAGGTTGTTCCAAAAGAATTTATAGACAAGGACACAGAATTTTTCATCAACCCAACTGGCAGATTTGTTATTGGTGGACCAATGGCTGATGCGGGACTTACTGGTAGAAAAATAATAGTTGATACCTATGGTGGCTTTGGAAGACACGGCGGTGGAGCTTTCTCAGGTAAAGATCCAACAAAGGTTGACAGATCAGGTGCCTACTATGCAAGATATATTGCAAAAAACCTAGTGGCAGCAGGACTAGCAGAAAAAGTTGAAATTGGACTTGCCTATGCAATTGGTATTGCAAGACCAACTTCAGTTTATGTAGAAACTTTTGGCACTGGAAAATTATCTGACGAAGAAATCGAAAAGATTATTATGGAAAACTTCGACATGAGACCGGCTGCAATAATTCGTGACCTTGACCTATTGAGACCAATTTACAGACAAACTGCATCCTATGGTCATTTTGGTAGAAATGACCTAGACCTTCCTTGGGAAAAGACTGATAGGGTAGAAGACCTTAAGAAGTACCTAAGATAAGACTGTGTTAAAAATTAAATTTAGGGTAAGATAAGAATAGCGGTAAAAA
>OJLW01000540.1_pt1 | contig 18257 bp, 20 predicted proteins | sample 1597021 | NCBI WGS metagenome assembly OJLW01 (sample SAMEA3904676, study PRJEB24821) | metagenome | biome: Builtin; feature: hospital; material: surface | place: USA | collected 2013-06-03
TGTCATTCTGGACGAAACGGTTGCCAAACTGATCCGTGGGGTACGTGGACTGATAGACACTCATGAGCGAACTGCCTCCATAATCAACAATGACAGACAACATTTTTCAAGAATTTGAGAAGTATGCTGATCTGTCTATAGATTAACTTTAGGCTAATTCATAGTTGTTTTACTGTCAATAAAATTATATGTTTTAATCAAAAACAAAATGAAAGAATGGGCCGCAATTAGTCATATTTTCTGCGGCCTCTATTTTTCGCAATTTTCAAATTCACTGAGTCTAAACTCATGCGGTTTATAACCGCTATTCGAACAGTACAAACGGAGGACTAACCGTTCATATCGAACGTCTCGGCCCACTCAGCCGCATCCCCGAAATCTTGCGTCCGTTGTTGAGTAAACACGACGTGATGCCCATCCGGATCAATAGCGTGAAGATCGCGAGTAAACCACGGTGTGTCCTCTACGTCACTAATCGATACCAAAGGCGAATCTTCTGCACGGGCAACAAGCGATTGCCGTAGCGCTTCAATGTCCTCCCCGTGCACAGCGATGGATACAAAACTCACGTCAGGATTCGGCCGCGCACTTCCCGCAGCAGTTCGCACCAACAAAATATCTTGATGTCGTAAACGTCGTAGGTGGATAACAGCGGGTTCGCCACCAGGATCAGATCCTGGAACACGCGCTAGGGTGATAAAACCCGCAGCCTGATAGAAGCGTTCGCTCCGCCCGAAGTCTTCGACGGCGAACGTGGCAAACATGGGCATCGGATAGATTTCCCGGTCTGGTGACATACTCATGGCTGCAGTATCACAACCTCACGCGGCGTCACTGCAAAACTGAGGGCAACGTCGGCAGTGAAACGCCCCGCTCTACTCCCACTGAGCCGAATCCGCATTCACGCCATAACAGGCAGAGTTGGCGTCGATAATCTCCCGCATCCACACAGATAAACCGTCACCATACCTGTCAAAATGGGCGGCAAAACGAGGATCATCGGTATAAAACCGCGCGATAAGCACATGTTTAGATGGCGTCACCGGGAAATGTCGCGATAATAACTTTCTATGCCGTTCGGCCAAAGAATTCGCCTCGAGGCAGCCGGGGGTAATGCCGGAACGCATCGCATGGGCACACGCTTGCTCAAGCTCCTGCATTTCTGAAGCAAAGCTGCGCCACTCAGCTCTCCCCATATACTTTTGGTTTGCTACCGACTGTGCCCAGTCTTCAGTATCTCCCCAGGTCGCTTCGGCCTCCTCGACATATGCCCGATATTTCGGCTCGCCAACAATAGTGGCTATATCATCCAACGAAACCGGCCCTCGTGGACGGCATTGTTCCAACAATCGATCGACAAGCTCCAATTTGCGGGCCACATCGTCTCGATCCTTCTCAAGGGACCGGCGCTGGTGCTCAAGGTTCCGAACCAATACCGAAATCTGGCGAGCATCCATGGAGAGCGACGTCTCCTTCATACCTTCGGAATCGTCGTGGCCGTAGGCAGCCTGTCCCTCCCCCAGAACCTCTTTCACCTGGCGTAACGGCATGCCCGTCGATCTATACAACAGAACCAACTGAGCCCGCCTCACGTCAGCGGTTGAATACAGCCGATGGCCTGCCCATGTTCGCTCCGCGGAACACAGGACTCCCTTTTCCTCCCAATAGTGGAGAGTCCGGACCGATACACCCAGGCGTTCCGCAAGCTCCCCCACCGTGAACACGTGAAGCTCGTCTCCATGATTATCAGCCGTCATATATCAAGTATTTCCCCTCACGCCGCGTTAGGTCCCAGCCAAATGCGGCGAGGGCCTGAGCTTTCACCAGGACGCCGGGGATCAAATGAAACCTATTCGCCCTGGATATCCACCACAACCTTGCCGCGGACACCGTTGCCCGACAGGTTTTCAGCTCATGCGGGATATCGACGTAATTAATTGTGCGGCCCACCAACGGTTTCAGCACGCCGTCCTCACAGAGCTTCGCGAGGTGCGTTAACTGTTCGCCGGAGGGGTGCATCAGCAAGAACTCGTACCTCACGCCGGCCTTCTTCGCCGCACGTCGCGTCGATAAGCTAATAGCTCCGAAGAGCAAGGAGCACAGGGTTCAATTCCTGCTCCTTAGCCAGCTGCGGCGTCGGGTCCGTTGAAATAGCCACAACGACGCCACCCGGCTTCGTGACCGAGATAGACCGCTTGAGCTGGGGTCCGCCGATCGGATCAAACACCATATCAAGGTCACTCACGTGCTCCTCAAAACGCGGCGTCCGGTAATCAATGACCTCGTCGCGAACGAAATCGGCGTTCTTACCTGAGGCCGTCACAATGACATAGGCGCCCAAGTGGTGCGCCATCTGGACAGCCAAGCTGCCCACCCCGCCCGAACCAGCGTGGATGAGAACACGATCCCCCGGCTTAACCTCAGCTTTCTCCGTCAGCGCCTGCCACGCCGTCAAGCCAACCAAGGGCAGGCTCGCGGCATCGGTGAACGACATCCCCTGGGACACCAGCGCCACCGTGTCCTCGTGGATGGCGAAAAACAGCGCAAACGCACCCACCCGATCCGACTGGGAACGGAAGAACACGCGATCTCCCGGCTTAAAACGCGTCACTTCGGAACCAACCTGGCTGACTACGCCGGCACCATCACTTCCCGGATCAACGGAAAATCAAAGGACATCAGAGCCCGCATCTCCCCGTTCAAGATCTTCTGATCAACCGGGTTGAACGATGCTGCCCGAACGCTAATCACCACGTCATGCGGATCCTGCTGCGGAACAGGCATATCTTTCTGCGTCAGCCGCTTCTTATAACCCGTGGCCACCCAGACGTCATGCATGATGTCGGAGTCGGGGGCATTGGAGGCAGGGGTATCGGCGGCGGGGATATTAGGGTCGGGCATCTTCGAATTATTAACAGAATCGTTCATTCCTCCACCATAGACACAAAATGGCGAGCGCGATGTGACAGCGCCACCACCACGTGACTATTCCCACAACACGAACACACAGCATGCACCCGCAAAAGTGAACCAAGAACAGATAATCTGAAACCGTGTTCTCTGGTTTTTACGGCTCCCCCGTTTCACGCAGACGATTCCTCGCCACAACAGCTGCCACAGCCCTCGCAGCGGGAACACTCGCCGGCACCACACTCGTCACCGGAAGCGGCACAGCAGCCGCCGGAGACGCACCGCACCCCAAGACATTCCTCCGCACCGGACAGCACGGTGAACAGGGCCTCTTCCACTGGGGCGTCGCCACCTCTGGTTTCCAAGTCGAAGGCGACAACCGCGACAGCAACTGGAGCCGCTACGCCACCGATCCGAAAGATCCCGACGTGGACCCCGTCGGCAATGCTGCAGACTTCCGCCACCGCTACAAGGAAGACATCGCCAACGCCGCGTCGCTCGGCGTGAACACGTTCCGGTTCGGCGTCGAATGGGCGCGCATCGAGCCCCACCCTGGACAGTTCGACCAGAAAGAAATTGCGTACTACGACGACGTCGTTAAGGAGATCCCGTCCCATGGCATGGTGCCCATGATCACCATGATGCACTACGTCTATCCCAGTTGGATCGAGGATAACGGCGGCATCACCAGCGACTACGCCGCCGAGCACTTCCAGGAATACGCCAACTTCATCACAGACCGGTGGGGTGGCAATGACACCATGTGGATCATGCTCAACGAGCCGTTCGTATTCTTCGGACACGACGTCGAAATCGGCATTGCGCAGGCCACTGACCTGCCGAAATACATCGATACCATCGTCAGGCTCAACAAGATCGGGCACGATGCCGCGCACAAGGCTGATCCGAAGGCCCAGACCGGCACGAACTACGCATTCCTGCCCACCATCGCTCCTGTGCAGCGCGAAATCCTGCAGAAACGCGTAGAGCCCGACGTTGACTTCGTCGGCATCGACTTCTACTACAGCGTGTCCGCCTCGAACCTCAGCGCGATTAATGCCGCGTTCGGGGACTTCGCCAAGGTCACCCCGGAGCCCGAGGGCATTTACTACGCGCTCCGCCAGTACCACGAACTGTTCCCGACGAAGCCGCTGTACATCGTGGAAAACGGCATGCCCACTGACAATGGCGCGCCGCGGCCCGACGGGTACGAGCGCGGAGACTACCTGCACGACACCGTGTACTGGCTCCAGCGCGCCAAGGCCGACGGCATCCCGCTGATCGGGACAACCATTGGTCACTCGTCGACAACTACGAGTGGGGCGATTACAGCTCGCGGTTCGGGCTGTGGACCGTCAACATCAAAGACGACCCCACGCTGAAGCGCACGCCGACGCCGGCCGTGGACACGTACCGGGACATCGTCGCCAACGACGGAGTGCGGCCCGACGCAAAGCTCAACCACGTCCCCTCGGTGTGTTCCTTCGATGCACTCCCCTCGTCATGCACCAAACCTGCCGACCCGAACGGGCCACGGGAACCACTACTAGCTAAATAACAGCTGGCCACGTATCTGTCCTGGCGGCGTTGGCTTGTGCCACGCTGACCTGACCACACTGGCTTGGCCTCCCACCCTCCCCATTTCCTGAAAGCGACACACCCATGTCACTCACGCATGCCCTTGCGACCAGCGTCGCAAGCGCCCTCGCCGCAGCGTTGATCAGCGCATCTCCGACACCAGCGCTCGCTGGTGCCGCGCAAACCACCGCAGCGGACCCGACGCAGCCCTCCCACTACCTGGGCAGCGTGCCCACCGTCGAAAAGTTCGACTGGGGGAATGACCCCACCTGCGTGCCGACGCCCGAGCACCCCAACCCCGTCGTCCTCGTCCCCGGAACGTGGGCCGGAGCGCACGACATGGCACCACTGGGGACCTACCTGCACAAGCGCGGGTACTGCATCTATGCACTCACCTACGGCATAGATAACAGCTCGATCAGCGGAAAAGCGATGCAAGTCAAAGGCGCGATCACCTCGCATCCCGCGGGTGGACTGGGTGACATGTACACCTCCACCGACCAACTCCACGACTTCGTCCACAACGTCGCCACCAACACCGACGCAGGTGCGGCATCCGGGAAAGTCGATATTGTTGCGCACTCACAAGGTGGGGCCATCACCCGCATGATGCTCAATGAGTACGGGGCTGAGCAGGTTTCGCACGTCGTGACTCAGTCCGGCACCAACCACGGAACAACGGAACTCGGTGTTTCTGCTCTCCAGCCAAACCAAAACCCGCTCCTGAGCACTGCGGGCAACAACATTCTGGGTACAGCTCCCATGCAGCAAGTCACCGACTCGGACGTCGTTGCGCACCTCACCAGCATCCCGGACACTGAGCCCGGGGTCGATTACACAGTTATTGCCACTGAAACGGACATTGCGTCTACCCCGCCAAAAGCCGGCTACCTCACCGCCGGGCCAGGGGCAACAGTGCGCAATGTCATGATCCAAGACGTGTGCCGTGTCGGCTTCTGCTACAGCCACGACGACATGCGGGACAAGGCCCCGAGCCACGAGCTTGTCGACCACGCGCTCTCCGGGCGCGACGTTCAGTGCACGTCATAAAGATTTCACCATGTCGTTAGCGTTGAATAGCGTCAACCGCGGGTAACGCTCCCGCAGAGCCTTCACCGCAGCGACATGGTCTTTCTCATCCCGCACCGTGGTGATATACGCAATGTCATCGGCGGTGAGATCGGGCTTGAAGCCCGGATCGATGCCCCAACGGGAACCCCACCAGCCCACTAAGACGTAGGCTGCTAGACAAGCGAAGCTAGAGTACACCAACCATGCTGTGCCGGACGTCCAGCTATCGGTGCCCGCCAACGTCACGCAAGCGAGGACGAGAAAAGATATCACGAAGATGAGCTTCTTCATGCGGTGCGTCATGAAGTTCCCTTCCCTGGCCGACGACACGGGGTGTTCACCTTAGCGGTTGCGAATCTACGACTTCACCGTCTTCTTTGCCGACGATTTCTTCGCGCCTTTCTTCGAAGACTTCTTTTTCACACCACCACTAGCGGCTTCCTTGGCTCGCCGCTCCGACAGCAACTCACACGCCCGGGCATCCGTCATCGTTTCCGGGGTATCACCACGGCGCAAACTCGCGTTCGTCTCGCCATCCGTCACATAAGGGCCAAAGCGCCCCTCCTTGACGGTCATCGGCTTGCCCGACACATCATTATCGCCCAACTGCTTCAGCGGAGGCCTCGCCGCAGCACGACCATGGCGCTTCGGCTCGGCATAAATCCGACGCGCCTCGTCGAGAGTAACAGTGAAAATCTGCTCCTCATCAGCCAAGGAACGCGAATCCGTTCCCTTCTTCAGATACGGGCCAAACCGCCCGTTTTGGGCAGTAATAGCCTCACCGTCAGACGGATCCACACCCACTTCGCGGGGCAAACTCATCAGCTTCAAAGCCTCATCCAGCGTCACTGTCGAGGGCTCCATGCTACTAAACAACGACGCCGTCTTCGGCTTCAGCATCTCCGTGACCAGCTCGTTGACGCGCTTCTCACGCTTCTTCGCCGCCGTCTTCGTCTCACGGTTCAGCGGCTTCTTGCCCTCCGCCTTGCGGGCTTCATCATCGGCGTCCCACTCGGCGTCGACAGTCCCCAGGGCTTTCGCCTCGGCCTTCTCGCGCTCATCATCACGAACAAGCTCCGTGACGTAGGGGCCATACCGGCCCTCTTTCGCCACGACCATCCGGCCGTTGGCGGGGTTCTCCCCAAGCTCACGGCCCGTCGGTGGCGTCGCCAAGAGTTTCTCCGCCAACGCCAGGTCCAGCTCATCCGGGGTCACCGTGTCGGGCAGATTAGCGCGCTGGGGCTCGTCGCTGCCCGCAGGCGTGCGCTCCAGGTAGGGCCCATAGCGGCCCACGCGCACCACAATCGGGTTGCCATCCTCGTCATCGAACATGTGGAGCGAGTTCACCGCGCGGGCATCGATGGTCTCCAGGTTCCCGCCGACGAGGTGCTTCAGGCCACCCAGGCGGGCGATCGTCTCCGCCTTGGCACTCGACGCTCCGTCGTCGCCATAATAAAAGCCCTCTAACCAGTGCGAACGATCCTCGGAGCCGTTCGCGATAGAGTCCAGCACGTCCTCCATCGAGGAGGTGAAATCGTAATCGATCAGCGAGCCGAAGTTTCGCTCAAGGAGCCCGACGACGGCGAACGCCACCCAGGAGGGCACCAGCGCATTGCCGCGCGAATACACGTAGCCGCGATCCTGGATCGTCTTAATAATCGACGCATACGTCGACGGGCGGCCAATGCCCAGGTCCTCCATCTTCTTCACCAAGCTCGCCTCAGTGTAACGAGCCGGCGGAGTGGTCGAGTGGCCATCGGCGGCCGCGTCGGTAGCGGTCAGACCCTGCCCCTCGGTCAGAACAGGCAACCGCTTCTCCGCATCATCGGCAACATTGCGACCGTCAGCAGTGCGGGATACCTCCACATAGGCCTTCAAAAAGCCGGGGAAGGTAATGGTACGGCCCGTCGCCATGAAGACGCAATCGCGGCCATCCGTGGACTCGCCCGCCACGAACACCTTCATCGACGTGCCCTTCGCGTCGGCCATTTGCGACGCGACCGTCCTCTGCCAAATCAGCTCGTAAAGCTTGAATTCCTCCGCATCCAACTGGCCGCCCAACTGGCCCGGAGTAGCGAAAGACTCGCCAGCAGGGCGAATGGCCTCGTGAGCCTCCTGCGAGTTCTTCACTTTGCGCGAATACTGGCGCGGGGCACTGGCAACGTACTTTGCCCCGTACAGCTCTCTGGCCTGCGCGCGAGCAGCATTAATCCCGGACTCCGACAATGTCGTCGAATCCGTACGCATATACGTAATGTGGCCGTTCTCATACAAGCGCTGCGCGATGCGCATCGTCCGCTCAGATGTGTAATGCAATTTCCGGCCAGCCTCCTGCTGAAGCGTCGAGGTCATAAACGGAGGATACGGGCGCCGAGTGTACGGCTTCTCCTCGACGGACCGCACCGACATCGCCGCGCCCGACAGCTGGTCGGCCAGATCCTTGGCCGCTTTTTCGTCGAGAGCGACGGCCTTCGACTTCAGCTGGCCATCGTCGTTAAAGTCCCGGCCCTGAGCGACGCGCTGACCATCGATTTCCGCCAGCCGAGCCGGGAAGGAGCGAGGTTCACCCGACGCGGTGTCGGCGCCGGCGGTGGAGGAACCCGGCGTACCAGCGTCGGCACCCGAACGAAGGGCAAAGTTACCCGTCAAATCCCAATAATCGGCGGAGGTAAACGCGATACGATCCCGCTCACGCTCCACAATGACGCGGGTAGCCACCGACTGCACGCGGCCGGCGGACAGGCGGGGCATGACCTTCTTCCACAACACCGGCGAGATCTCGTACCCATACAGCCGGTCCAGCACACGGCGGGTTTCCTGGGCATTGACCAGGTTTTGATCCAGCTCACGGGTGTGTTTCGCCGCTTCCAGAATCGCCGGCTTCGTAATCTCATGGAACACCATGCGGCGCACCGGCACCTTGGGCTTCAACACCTGCAAAAGGTGCCACGCAATAGCCTCGCCTTCGCGGTCGGGGTCTGTGGCCAGGTACAGCTCATCAACCTGCTTCAGCTTGGCTTTGAGGTCCGCGACCTTCTTCTTTTTGTCCTGGTTAACCACATAAAGGGGAGCGAAGTCGTTCTCGACGTCGACACCCAAACGAGCCCACGGTTTCTTCTTATACTTCGCGGGCACATCTGCTGCACCTCTCGGCAGGTCGCGGATATGGCCCACGGAGGCCTCCACGATGTAATCCGAACCGAGGTACGGCTGTATCTTTCGAGCCTTCGTCGCCGACTCCACAATGACCAGCCGTTTCACACCGTCTCCTTCGGCGCTACCAGATGCTGCCACGTTGGGTTCTCGCCTTCCCTTCACATAAGCCCATCGCAATGCTCCGAACCAAAGCTAGGCCACATAACTCACCATGAGCTGACCACGATCGCAACTGGGCGTTTCCGTGCCACCTTAGACCATGCACTATAGACAAACGCAAAATTACATATGCAAACCACGTAAAGGGGGTGAAAAGCCCTTCCACCGATGACAACCAGTGGAAGGGCTGATTTTTATAGTCGACATCGCACGCCATCAGTCATGGCAGTGATCCGGTGAGGACTTACTAGTGAGTTCTTAGAGAGCGCGAACCTGCTGAGCCTGAGGACCCTTAGCACCTTCACCAATCTCGAACTCGACCTTCTGATTCTCCTCCAAGGTGCGGAAGCCGCTTCCCTGGATCTCCGTGTAGTGGACGAAGACGTCCTGCGAGCCGTCTTCCGGAGCAATGAAGCCGAAGCCCTTCTCCGCGTTGAACCACTTCACAGTTCCCTGTGCCATACCTTGTACCCAATTTCTATCGTGCAGCAAAACGACAACCAAACTCAACGATTATCGTCGAAGACCAAGCGTACTCGATCTATTTCAATGCAGCCACGTGTGGCTACCAGTGATCACACTTGCCGACGAAATATGCAGGTCACAGGGTGAACCTATGGCCTCTTGCTGATGCAACTGCTCACAGACCCTCCCCATTGGCCATTATTTTTATTATGCTCGAAAGAACTTAATGTAACCATGCTGAGTAAATGGTTCTGAGTACATGACCTGCCCCCTCTCCCCTTACCCGAAAGCTCCCTTATGACAACACACCGCAGCCCGCACACACACTTCAACCAGCGTCGGCCCCAACACCGGAAATCTGGCTTGTCCAGCTTGCCCGGCAACATCCCGTCTAAAACAATCGCCGCCACCGTCATGGCCACGACGCTGTCCTTTTCTGCTCCTGGCCTCGCCCACGCTGGCCCGTACCCACACCCCACACCGCAGGATTCTGCATCCGCACCGGCGCCGTCGGATACAGCATCAGATAAGGCGTCGGAAACGGCCAAGCCCGAAGACAACCCCACAGCTCAAAAGCTCACGTGGGGGCCGTGTCCGCCCGGCAGCATGACAGTTGAACGAGCACAGTGCGCCACCATCACCGTCCCCAAGGACTATGCCGACCCCGACGCCGGAAACATCGAGCTCACCATGAGCAAAATCCCGGCACAGGGAACCAAAAAGGGCACAATCGCAGGGAATATCGGCGGACCCGGACTTGACACACTCGCGATGTTCACCGACAAAGCACCACAAAACACAAGCACCGGGCATATTCAGATGCCCACCGAGGTTCTGGAGCACTATGACCTGATTGCCGTCGAACCCAGAGGCTTGACCTTTGGCACACCACTCGAATGTGACGAAGATCTGCTCGAATCGCTCGCTCCCGGTGAAGGCAACCTGTACCGGGCGTGCGAGCGTACACAGCCCGGGTACGTTAAGACCATCAACACCGAAAACACGGCTCACGACTTGGAGGAAGCACGGAAAGCCCTGGGTGAGGACAAGCTCAATCTCTATGGTGTCTCATACGGGGGCCTTCTCATGTCGACCTACGCCACATTGTTCCCCGAGCACACCAACAAAGTGGTGCTCGATTCCAGTATGTCACCCAATGACGCCTGGTTCGGGCTCGGCGGGAGCCGCATCAAGATCCGGAAAGAAGCAATGAACGCTTTCTTCGATTGGATTGCTCACAACAACGATAAATATCACCTAGGAAAGACGCCTCGCGAGGTATACCAATCTTTCACTCGGGTCATTAAAGCAACATATAACGTGACTCCACCGCTGACACCCCCGCCAGCCAACCGCGATGACGTGAGCGCCGTTCCCGACGACTACGCCGACAGCGCCGTCAAGCTGCTCAGCGCCGTCGACTATGTCTACTGGAGATCACAAACATTCGCCGAGTCTTTTGACCTTCTAAAACGATTCGGCGCTGAGCAAGCACTCTCTCCACTGGGTGAAGCTTTGTATTCCCAGCAATCGTGGCCAGATACCGCGGCCGCAATTGCAGAAAGCGCCTCCACCGATCCCATCAGGCCACTCGATGAAATCTTGGTGGAGAAGGAAAAGGAGCGAACGCCTGAACTAGCCAAGTTAGAGGAAATGATCAAACAAGAGGAAGAGAAAACAGATAACGCTGATGCGGATCACAGTGATGCGGAGGAGGAGACAATAAAGAACCTCTTTATGCAATCAACCCAAATGGGGTTGGTGAACCAAACCATTATGTGCAATGAAAATGCCAATCCTCCGGATCGGAGCGAATACATTCCTTCGCTGATTAACCAGTACACCGGTGGGGATCAATTCGTTGCCCTGGACCAAATGATCGCCAGCGGGCAGGAATGCGACGGATGGCCCCATAACAAACCGATCATGAAGGTCAACGGGGATAAATTGGCCGTCAAGCCGCTCAGCCTGGGCTATGACAAGGACACGGCGGTGACACCACACGGCGCTCCCGAGATGCGTGACGCCATGGGCGGCACTTTGCACACCTTCAAGGGCTACAGCCACGGTGTTCTTGACGGGAACGCGGCCGACGCGGCGGACATCGTATCCGAGTACTTCAAGGACTAATGCTCGGACAAGCTTTGATCCGCCACGGCGCTTCCAACGAGGCTGCTACATCGCAACCCAAAGGGGGCATTGCAGATGCTACTTCGTAGCGCTAAAATTTTCTTCACACATCAGTTTTAGTCCATAACCAAAAGGAATTCCCTTGCTCCCCTCGCTCAAGCGGATTGCGGCCTCGATCACATCAGTAGCCATCACGGGCCTAGCAGTCATATCCGCCTCCTCAGCCACCGCAGCCGCTCAGCCCACCCTACCGATCTCGCTGCCGACTTCTTGTACGGCGAACGCAACGATTTATATGCCGTTCATGGGGTCAAACTCCAGTACGTACCCGGCAGCTCCCTCATTATTCCGATATTCCGCAGTATTTCGCGCTATCAAATGCGAATAACAAGGTTTATACACTGCCGTACGATTCGGTCTTAACCCCCTATACGCAGACTTATCGGGAAACGCGAGATAGCGGTGTATCGCAAGCGGAGAATCTTATTAAAAAGATCGACTCCCAATGCCCGAACACGCGCTTCCACTTTTACGGGTATTCCGAAGGAGCTGATATTGCCTCTCACCTCGTCAATTCCATTGCGGAGGGATGGCCCCATCAGCAAAGACCAACTAGGATCCTCAGTCATGCAAGGTAATCCCATTCGGCAAACTAAGGGGGTTACGAACATTGGAACCGCCGCGCTGGACGATAAACCTCTTTTCGAGCCACTAGACTACGGCGGCCAATCAACCAAGGTCATGGAGATCTGTGATGCCAAGGACTTTGCGTGCGATACGTCAGCATCGGCGCCTGAATTACTCCACCACGTTCTGGGGGACCAAGCGGCGGATATCGCCCTGCTCAGAGGACAAATAGATATTCCTGCGATCGTTTCTAAACTTGATCCCCAGACGATTGCCAACATTATTGCCCAGGTGCCCAGCCACGGTGAAGGCGCATCGGTCCATAGTTATAACTACTTTTCCCGCACAACCTGATTCAGGCCATTACCTTCATCAAACAGCACGAGGCGTAGCGCACAGCAGTGGTGGCACACCCTCACAGTTTCGGCGAGGAACTCCTTGAGGGTATCCGCGCAACGTTCCCCCGTTCCGAGATCCTGCATACCGAGATGCTTCCGGCGCGTCGCGGGCGGCACGGGGATTGGCCATCCTGGCTCCCCCGGACTTCCGCGACCACCTTGTTGACCAGGGCAGTGCACAACCGTGGGCCCACCAGGTGCGCGTCGCTAATGCTTTGTGGGAGGGGCATGACACGGTGGTGGCGACGGGGACCTCGTCGGGAAAGTCTCTGGGTTATCAGATGCCGATTCTGACCACTCTTGCTGAGGAAAAGAACGCGACCGCCCTGTATTTGACTCCGACGAAGGCGCTTGCGAATGACCAGCTGGCTCATGTGGCGGGGATGACGCGCGAGGTTGGTTCGCTCCGGGGTGTCAGTATCGGTGGGTATGACGGCGATACTCCGCCGGAGGCCCGGCGCGCGATTCGGGATAGTGTGCAGTGGGTTTTCACTAATCCGGACATGGTGCAGCTATCGGTGCTGGGTGCGCATGCGCGATGGGGGCGATTGTTGCGCAACTTGTGGTACATCGTTGTGGATGAGTGTCATGCGTATCGCGGGATGTTTGGTGCCCATGTTTCTCTTGTTTTGCGACGTCTTGACCGCCTGGCCAGGGCGTATGGCGCTTCTCCGGTGTTTGTGATGGCTAGTGCGACGGCGTCGCGTCCTGCGGTTCATGCGTCTCGGCTGTGTGGTCATGATGCTGATGGTTTCGTGGAGGTCGCTGACGACGCTTCTCCCTCCGGGGAGCGGACGGTGGTGTTGTGGGAGCCGAGTTTCCTTCCCGACATAGAGGGCGAGCATGGGGCGCCCGTACGCAAGCCTGCGACTCAAGAGGCTGCGGATGTGATGGCGAATCTTGTTGCACAGGGTGCGCGGACCTTGACGTTTGTGAGGTCGCGTCGGTCGGCTGAGACGGTGGCTGCCCGTGCGTCGGAGGCCCTTGGACGATTGGGGCGCCCCGAGGATGCTGCGAGGATTGCTGCTTATCGTGCTGGTTATCTTGCGGAGGACCGCCGGAAGCTGGAGCACGATTTGGACAATGGGAAGCTGCTGGGTGTTGCCACCACCAATGCGTTGGAACTCGGAGTGGACATTGGTGGATTGGATTCCGTTGTGGCCTGCGGTTATCCGGGGACGATTGCGTCGTTTTGGCAGCAGGCGGGACGTGCTGGGCGGCGCGGGCAGGGGTCGCTGGTCACGCTGATTGCCCGCGATGAGCCGATGGATACGTATCTTGTTCATCATCCCGAGGTGTTGTTGGGGTCGCCGGTGGAGCAAACGGTGTTTAACCCGCACAATCCGTATGTGATGGTGCCTCATTTGTATTGCGCTGCGGTGGAACGTCCGCTGACCGATGAGGAAATTGACCAGTGGGGTGCGTGGTCGAGTGCCAAGTATTTGCGCGACGCTGGCCTGTTGCGTCGCCGGCGGCGTGGCTGGTTTGCGGTGGAGAGGCCGATTGAGGCGTTGAGCGCGCCGGATGACGCTGAGACCTGTGGGGCTAAGGCAGCCGGTTTGGGTGCTCTTCTTCCTCCCGATATTTCCCCGGTTAACGCGCATTCGATGGTGAGTATTCGCGGTGACGATGGCGGCGACGTCGCCATTGTGGAGGGCGACACCGGCCGGCTGGTGGGGATGATCGATCAGGGCCGAGCCATGAGCCAGACGCACACCGGCGCTGTGTATCTGCACCAAGGCGATAGTTATGTCGTCGATGATCTCAGTGTGGACGATGGCCTGGCTCTGGTTCATCGCGAGGCTCCCGCGTGGATAACCTGGGCTCGAGAGAACACCGACATTCGCGTTCTTTCTACTCTTTCTTCCCACGAGTTGGGTGATGGCGTGTGGTTGGCTTTTGTGGAGGTTGAGGTCACTCACCAGGTTGTTGACTACATGCGGCGAATGCCCAGTGGTGAGGTCCTGGACGTCGTGTCCCTTGATCTGCCGGAACAAACATTGACGACGGCCGTCGCGTACACGGTGGAGCCGTCCACCCTTCGCCGGTGGGGTGTGGAGGAGCGGGACTGCCCGGGTTCGTTGCATGCAGCTGAGCACGCTGCCATCGGAATGTTGCCTTTGATCGCGACGTGTGACCGGTGGGATATCGGCGGCGTGTCCACTGCGCTGCACCAAGACACTGGCTTGCCGACGGTGTTCGTGTACGACGGGTACCCGGGCGGAGCGGGTTTCGCCGAGTGCGGATACCGACGCTTCCACGAGTGGATTACAGCAACAGCAGAGGCTGTCGCCCATTGCGAGTGTGAAAATGGGTGTCCTTCCTGCGTTCAATCGCCCAAATGTGGGAATGGGAATGAGCCTTTGGATAAAGCCGGCGCTGTGCGGGTGCTCCGGGGATTGGAATCGCTGGGGGCGTGAGTTCGTGAATGTGAGTGTGCGAGCGGAAGCCGGTGAGTATGCGCCTTACCGCGCCCCTGCTTCTGCGGGCATCCTGTTCATGCTGGCCCGGCGCGGGCACTCGCGGCAGCCGTGAATGGTGAGTGCGCTCCCGATACCTCGACAGACACGATGACGTCTTCGCCCTCAAGCGTGCATGAGCGCAGCGAGGCGTGATTTTCTGTGGCGACCTGCTTGGCCAATGCGCAGGCCTCGGAGGACTCTGACGTTGCAGCCATTCCGGACGGCGTTGACGTTGTGCTAGCCGTCGAGAACTCGGGTGTCACGTTTTCCGGGTCTGGATTCGGCGCCGCGTTTTCCGAATGAGCGTTTGTAGGCGCCGTGGTGGCGATGACGTGGTCACCGTCGGCAATAGTTTCTTGTAGCACGTAGGCGGCCGTGAGTGCGGACAAATCCGCTGCTCTATCCGCTTTTCTGGAGTCAACTACTTTAGCCCCAACCGCAACCAACGTTCCGAAGACTCCGATGACCACTGTGCACACCACCGCTCCCACAACGGTCATCGACCCCCCGGCACCAGAATTCACTTCCGCCCACGTTTCGTTCCCCCCTCCATGTTGTGCCTGTCGTTGAGGCTCTAGTTATTCGCACCCACGTATCTCCTGCGCCCACTGATCGCGATCAGTTGCGCTTAACCGGATTAGCCAGCGTCACCGGAGCTTCCGATGCTCTCTTCATTCACGGCTACCGACGTCGACTCCGCATCTTTCAGTGGGTTCTTCACTCTCACCGTTACTTTCACAAAGCCGGGCTGACCTCCCGCGCCTGGTGCCGTCTTCACCCTCATCGTCGAGTTTTTCACTGCGCTAGCCAGGTGTTTTTCCACTTCAGAGCGGTTTTCTCCTCGTGCGATGGCGCGCCGCATTTGCCGACGCCTCCGTTGCCGCTACCTGATTCGCCACGGCCATGACCCCCACGATGACCATTCCCACGACGACGAGCACCATGGAGATCGCGAACGCAGCTTCGATAGTGACGCTTCCTCTCGTCCACCACGATGCCGTGGCGGTGGGTTGAGGGACGTCAGAACCAGCGTCGTGTTCCACGATGCACGGACCGGAAGAGGCCGACATGATGTCGTCGGCAAGCCGTGAACTTATCAATGCTCGGTTCACTTCTTTTTACTGTTCAGAGCATCTTCGATAATTCCTTTGAGGGCGTTTTCTACCTCGCCGCCTGAGACGATGATGTAGAGCAGCCCGGCAAAGGCGGCCGCAGCCACGCATACCAAGGCGTATTCCAAGGTGGCCATGCCACGCTCGTTGAACAGCGCCGCGCTGGCTCGATCCCACCACCTCATGGGCGAGGGGTCGGACTCGTCCGCGACATCCGAGATAGAAATGTCATCCGACGGAGAATCGACGGATCGCGAGGAGAGCTGAACCTCAGCGGCCTCTGTTGGGTGCGCTTCAGGGGCCACGAATGCATGTTCCTCGGCATTAAATGGCGAGTCTGTATCTGCCGATAGTTCGGCAATCTGGTTGGTGGATACTGCGTTGATAGTTACTGCACAAGTCATGATGAGTCCTTTCAAAAATGGCGGAATACAGGCCGCACCTCAATAACGAGGCCTAAAACACCAGGACAATGGATATGGAGAGACAAAAACAAAGAAAATAGAGCGAATGGAATATTGCGGTGGGCCACGACCACCCATCGGCACCTGGATCATGATGGTTGCCGTCGTCATGACAACCCCGATAACAGTCCGATAGCAATAGGAACTAGCCCCACCGCTATAAAGGCGGGAAGGAAACAGAAGCTCAACGGCAACGCCACGTACACGCTGGCTTTCTCGGCCTCCGCCACCGACTGGTCCGTCGCCCGATGCCGCATGTGCATCGACAACGCACCGATATCGGCCGCTAACCGAGCACCCGAGCGGGCACTCCGACGCGCACGTCGAGCAAAATCGCCGAGCACCTCATTTTCGGCGCACAATGCCCACGCGATATCGGAATCCACCCCCATTGCCAACCGGTTCGCCGTGCCCTTCCAGACGTCAACAAACTGGGACCCGCCACTATCGGCAACCGCTCCCACCGCTGCGCCTACCGGAAGGCCACACGACAAACACGCTTTCACCAGGTCCAAATCAGCGGCCGCATTCAACATGGCCCCCGCACGCCCCACACTTCCGACGTTCTTCTTCGCCGCCGTCACACCGCCACCGCCTTCGCCATTAGCGCGCGCGACCACTCTAGCCCCACGACCTCCAAAACAACCCCCACCAGGAGCAACAGGCCGCCGAGCTGCGTCGTCAATAAAAACTGAATGGAGCCCGCACCCATGGACTGACCCATCGCAACTCCGACGAGGGGCAGAAACATCAGCACGCGGGTCGACGCTCGTGGGCCCGCCAGCGACACCTCGGTCCGCTCCTGATGATGGAGTTTCGCCTGAAGATCTGCTGCCGTGGCCTGCATGACCTCCGCCAAAGGCACGCTAGTGCGGTGCGACACCAGCCACGCTCGAGCGATCGCCTGGCGCCCCACCTGATCCGGCTCGCAGGACCACGTGCTCAACGGAGCGCAAGGAGCGCCCAACCAGGCACAATGGTTCACCATCGTGCGAAGCTCGCGCGCGACTTGGCCTTCCACGTCATCCGCGCCGTCCATTTCGTCGGCAACGTGACGAACCGCTACCAAGGGGCTTGCACCGGCCAGGAGCTCACTCGCGATCATGCTGCTGGCTTGCGCCCACTGAGCTATTACTTGGCGTTGGTTAACGCGAACCTGTTTATCGCTGTGGGCTCGCTGACCCTCCACCACCGCGATCACACACGACAGCGGCACACCGACCGGGATCATCGCGCACCACCTCGCACAACGCGCTCCCACAATGGCCATGCATCGGTGCGGCCACCATCCGCCGTCCACACCATCACCACTCCGGGCGATGAAATGCCTGGATACAGCGGTTGTTCGTCGTTCCCCTTCCCGTCAGTTAGGGAGGAATTCTCCCTACCGGTGGCACTACTCCCACGCTCGCCAGGCGACGTAATGAGGCCCGCTCAACGTGGACAACAACCCGGATCGCGGCGTGGAATTGTGTTCTCACCGACTCTGGAGACATCCCCGCCATTGCGCCCAGGGCCTCACACCGCGCCGGAATTTCCTCCGGCCCGTTCGCGTGAATAGTGCCGCAGCCGCCGTCGTGACCAGTGTTTAAGGCCGCGAAAAGTTCCTGAATCTCGGCGCCGCGGATCTCCCCCACCACGATTCGATCCGGCCTCATCCGCAACGTCTGCTTGACCCTGTCTCTTATACACATCTCCGAGCCCACGAGACGCTACGCTATCTCG
>OJLW01000543.1_pt1 | contig 18218 bp, 8 predicted proteins | sample 1597021 | NCBI WGS metagenome assembly OJLW01 (sample SAMEA3904676, study PRJEB24821) | metagenome | biome: Builtin; feature: hospital; material: surface | place: USA | collected 2013-06-03
GACGCGCGCCGCCTCGCCAGCCGACACGGGCTCCTGGGCCTGGCGCGCGACGCGGCGGCGACCGAACGCGCGACGCGAAGCGTGAGGCGACGCGGAAGGCGAGGCAGGCGGCGACGCGGAAGGCGGCGACGCGGGCGGCGAGGAGCCCATCATGGTATAGGACGCCGGACTGGAGGGCGCACGTACGACGCGGCGCTGCGAGATGGGTTCAGATGGCGTCGATGCATGCCACGACGCATCCGCGACGCCCAGGGACGAAGACCAGCTTTCGTCAGGCGCGTCAGTCGATCGGTCCGACCGCACGCGTCGCGCGCTCGCCAGACCGGTGGGCGTGTTTCGTCGCCGGAGCGGGGAGGACAGACGCGGCAGACGGAGTCGGCGGCGCCTGCGCTCGTCCGACGGCGGCTCGTCTGCCACGGCGGTGCTCCGGTACGTGTCCGACCTGGATCGGCGCATACGCGGTGCGTCCAGCGCAGCGCGGCGGCTCATGACGCGAAGAAAAAGAGGCGCGGTGGCCTCGGCCGATGATGCCACGCAGGCCGCCCGCCTCGCTACCTGATCACGTGACCTGACAAAGACGCTGGGGGGCGAGCGCCGCCGCTTTCTTCGCCTCAGCGTGATGTGGACAGCGATCCGGGGCGCCGTGCGAGCGCTGTCGACGGCGGCGGGCGCGCGCGAGTGGACGCCGCACTCTCGACGCGTAGGTCTGCTGACGCGGAAGAAGGGCATGACGAGTATGTTTCTGCCCGATGGCGAGCGTGTACCGGTGACGGTGCTGCTGGTCGATGCGAATCAGATTTCCATGCATATTGAGCGACCCGCGCCCTCGCCGGACGAGGCGCCGTACATCGCGATGCAGGTGGCGGCGACGGACGCTCGGGCGCACACGGTGACGGCGCCTGTGCGTGGCCACCTCGCACGGGCGGGGCTGGGCCCCAAGCGCGCGATCAAGGAGTTTCGTGTGACGCGCGATGCGCTGCTGCCGGTGGGCACGCACTTGTCGGCCGCGCACTTTGTGCCGGGGCAGGACGTGGATGTGCGCGCCGTGACGCGCGGCAAGGGCTTTGCGGGTGTGATGAAGCGGCACAACTTTGCGGGTGGCAATGCGTCCCACGGTGCGTCGCTCGCGCACCGCACGCCGGGCTCGGTCGGCAACAACCAGGACCCCGGGCGCGTGTGGCCCGGCAAAAAGATGCCCGGCCGCATGGGCGGCACGCACCGCACCGTGCAGAACCTGCGCGTGCTGCGCGTCGATGTCGAGCAGGAGCTGCTCTTCGTCCAGGGCCACGTGCCAGGGCCGAACGGCGGTGTGGTGGAGGTGCGTGACGCCCTCAAAAGCCTCGTGAAGCAGGCGTACTTTTTGTACCGCAAGGGCGTGACGCCGGCGGGCGAGCTGCTCGATCCGGCGAAGGGCCCCGCGCAGTACCTGCCACACGGCGTGGTGGGTCTGCCGTTCCCGGCGGGCACGCGCGAGCTCGCAGCGACGCTGCCGCCGATTGTCGAGGTAGAGGCGTAGCTACTGATGGACCTGCGCTACGAGTTGGTAGATGGACTGGCGCACGCGCGCGAGGTTGGGCGAGAGCGTGCCGTCGACGACGATGCGGCCGGCGCCGTCCTTGGTGACGGTCACGTTGCGCGCGTCGCGGTCGCCACACACGAGCATGCCTTCGCCGGCAAAGTCGGCGCGGAGGCGATGCTGCCGGGCGAGGTACGCTTTGAGGGCCGAGAGGCGCAGGTCGCCGACGTACAGGGTGGATGGCGCCTGCGCGGCGTGCAGTGTCGACGCGTCCTGCACGGGCACGAGCGTCGGGGTATCGTCTTCGTTCGGCGCGACGTGCAGATGCACGATCTGGTAGTCCTGCATGGGCCGCCAGCGCAGATGGCTCATGAGGGCGTCGCCGAGGCGCACGGTGTACGAGTGCGCGAGGCCGCCGAGCGCGACGCACGAGCCGACCGGCGGCATGTACAGCGCGTCGCCCAGCGTGCCGCGGAACTTGGTGTCGAGCGCCGCGTGCGTGGCGGGATCGCCGTTGACGAGGATCAGGCGGCGTGGCTGCAGCTGCGGCACGAGCGTCGTCAGAGCGCGTCCGTCGCTCAGGCCCTGCATGTCGATGTACAGCAGGCGGCACCGCATGTCTGCATGCACCGTGTCGCTCACCAACTTGGTCGGGATCGGCATGGCCGGCGCCGGCGCCGGCGCCGGAGCCGGCGTGGGATCGAGCTGCGCCTCCTGCTCGGCCTCGAGTCGCTTGCGCTTCGCGAGCCAGCGCGATGTATCGATCCACTCGCCGTAGCCGTCCATGCGGCGCTTGCGCTCAATGTGCGGGAACAGGCGGAAGTGCATCGCATCCCGTCGCTGGCCGCGGAGGAAAATGTCGAACGACATGTCGTCCGACACGACGGGCGCCACGTCGTCGTCCGAGCTGTCCGACTCGTCCGCGTCCTCGTCCGCGTCTCGTCCGCGGTGCATCGCGCGCACAGGCGGCGCCGGCGCCGGCACACGCTCCATGTACGCACGAAGCTCGTCGCCCGCGAGCGGCACTTGGCGGCGCAGCTCCAGCGCCAGGTGGCCACCGACGCTCACTGGCACGCCGACATGGCCAGTGTGCCATGCCTCGACGTCCGGCTGCGCCGCGTTCCAGCGGTCCCACAGCGTGCGCCCGAGACTCGACGGATCGCCCCGCGAGGTAAGAAGGACCATCGCCTCCGGGTCGCTCAGGAACTCGGGCAGCAGCTGGCGCGCCAGCCCATGCGAGAGAGCAGGCGGCGTAGCGAGCACGAGCTTCGGCTGCGACGCTGGGAGCGCGTCGCGCAACGCTTCGACGGACGAGTAGAAGCGCAGGCACGAAAAGTCGAGCGGCGACTTCGGCGCCGCGGCCGCCTTGCGCCGCGAGGGCGCATCGAGGAACTGGATCGCCCACTCGCGCGACATCCACTCCATGAACGTGCGCGCACGCTCGACGACTTCCTGGCCGGTGTGCGACACGAGGCACATCGGAAAGCGCTGGTGCTGGTACGCAAAGGCCCAGTGCTGATCGAGGAGGACGAGCAGCTCGAGCAGGCGCGGCGCGCCGTCGACAGGCAGGAGCACCGAGTGCCCGCTCGTGAGGGTGCGGTGCACATGGTCGAGGAGCGTCGCATCGCGGTCCTTGCGGCGCGCATTGGTGTAGAGGCCGCGCTCCATGTCGGTGATCAGGAGGTCAGGGCGGCCGATCGCGTGTGCGAGGGGCGCGGCGGCGGTGCCGACAGCGAGGAGCGCCGTCGCATCGAGGTGGCGCTCGCGGTGGTGGTTCCAGTCCAGCGCCATGACGATCGTGCCGACGGACGGCGAGCGCAGCTTCCATACTGTGCCACCGAGCGAGTGGCCGGCATGGTAGGCGGTGAGCACGAGACCCGCGCAGCGGCCCTCGAGCGGCGTCGGCTGCATGTAGCGCAGCGCACGAATCGCGTCGAAGGCCTCGTCGACCTCGGCCTCCGTCGGCACGTAGCGCTGCGTGTCCTCTTGGCGCCACGCATGGACCGTCTCGAGCATTTGGAGGCGGCCCATCGTCTGGACGGGCAGCGTCGCGTACACGGGGCACCGCAGTCCGTAGTGTGCGTACGCGTACGCATACAGGCCGATGTGCGACATGTCGGCGTGCACGAGAAGCACCGCGTCGATCGTCGGTCCGAGGCGCTCGAGGGCCGAGGGCAGGTCATCGGCCTCGAACGAGAGATCCTCCGGCGCGCCGCAGTCCAGGAGGATGCGGCTCTGATCGACCTCGATGAGATACGATAGGGCCTTGGGCCGCTCGTGCGTGCCGACGTACGGCCCGGACAGCGGCGTAAACTGCAGCATCCCACGAGGCGAGTGGCAGGAAGACGACACGGAGGGCGGTATAGCTTATGTAATGCTACCTACGCCGGCGTCGAGCGGGCGTCACGGTGACGCGGGTCGTGACCGTCTCGGTGATGGTCTCGGTGCCGGTGTGCGTGACGGTCTCGGTGACCGTCTCGGTGACCGTCTCGGAGGCGGTCGAGGAACCGGATACGTAGCTCGCCTCGGAGTCGGTCGTGGAACCCGAATCAGAACTCGCCACTGAACCCGTCTCGGAACCCGAATCAGAAGCCGTCTCGGAGCTCGTCTCGGAGCTTGCCCCAGAGCTGGTCTCGGAGGCCGCCTCGGAGCTCGTCTCGGAGCTCGCGTCCGAGGCCATGTCCGTATCGGCATCTTCCACCGAGCTCGTCTCGATAGCCGCCTCGTCCGCGCCCACGCTAAAGGCCCGCCAGTGCGTCCACAGCCACGGCTCCGCCACAAGCAGCTCGTCGTGGTCGTACCTCGCAAGAAGCCGATCCAGCGCTGGTATCGGCACATCACGCACTGCAGGCAGCTGCGTCGGTGCATCCATGCACAGCGCCACCACACCACGCTCCTCGTGCTCGCGCGCCACATAAATACCCGTGTGGTCCATTTGCACACAGCTGCAGCCAGCCAGCGCCCGAGACACGTCGGACCATACGTACACCGAAAACGGCGCCTCGTCAGCCGTCGACGGCACACGCGTGAACGATGGGCGCGGCGTAAGTGGCATCGGCACACACAAATCGACGAACATCATGAGACCACTCACAGCCACGACGCGGCCGTCGTGCACACACAGCTGGCCCTCTCCATCGCGGTGCCGTGAGCCCAATACACGAGACGTGCGCCGGCCCTCGGCACACCGCACAAGCTCAGGAAACGCATAGTACACGAGCTCCGGCGCGGCGCTGCCCCGCAGCAGATGCGCTTTGTAGTGGCGGATGAACAGGAGGCCGCTGTCCGACAGCGCCACGAGGGTATCTGTGCTCGCATCGGGATGCACGGCGTCCCACTGCCTCATCTCGATACCAGGCTCGTGCCGAAACGCCTGGTACGCGGATGCCAGGACGATGGGCGAGCGGATCGCATGCATCTGGCGCAGCTGGAAGCGCGGCGCACCACATGGCTGCGGAAGTAGCTCAGGCACGAACGAAGCAAGGGGATAGCCGGCGATCCAGTCGTGCAGCGTCATGGCGACGCGCTGCGAAGCGCGCCCAATCACCGTCAGAGACAGCTGCCCCGCGCCGGCGACGTAGAAAAAGTCGTCGTCCATATCAATGTACGTGACATTGCCATGCTCGTGCTCCGTGCCGCCGAGATGCACGAGATGCGTCTGCGCAAGCGAACGCACGTCGTATGCCAGGAGCAGATCATCGAGCGTCGCTACCAGCACATGCGCACCCACGAGGCGAAAGGCCCGAATGGCATGACCCGCGCGGATCGCGCCTGCCCGCCGATACACGCCGCGCCGCTCGCTCTGCCACACATCCAGCTCGTCAGGCTCGCCGTCATCAAACACCATCCAGCCCTGATCGCACTCGAGATGAGGGTATCTGTGCAGCACGTCCACCTCCCACAGCCTCTCGCCGGTCGTCATATCCGCGGTGCACACGCGACCCGTCGTGGTCGTCATCACCACATAGTGCTCCTCAGGCACTAACCGGATGCGCCACGCACGTTCGTCCGTGAGCCGCCGAGCCGCAGGAAACAGCTCGTGCACGTGGTGGTGAGGCGGGGGGCGTGGTCGATGTCGGCCCCAGCACACGTCGTGGCGCCGCTCCCTTTGGCACAGCTCATAAAAAGAGGAGAGCGCGCCAGGCGTCGTACGACGGCGACGCTCTGCCGTCGCGAGATCGTCGGAAGCTTGGCACCATCCCTCGACCTGCGCCCTGCGCCGCCACAGTGTGTCGTTGCGCGTGATCCTGTACCATTCTAGACATCAGCAGCATATACGTACGCCTGCACACCTCGGAGGCATGTGCGAGCGACGAGATATCAAGATGCTGGCATATCGCCAACACGACCTCGTCGGGAAACAGCCACACGATGCCAGGCGCCCACCGAGCGTGAGGAGGCGAGGCAACCAAGTGCCTCGCTCCACGCACCTCGGCCGACGTACGGAGCTGACGCGGCCCCTGCCACCACTTCCGCCTCCGCCCGCTGCCATGGGGGACGACGAGAAGCACGTCGAGCAGGCGGCCCTAGAGCACGAGGACCTCGACGACAAGTCTGAAACCGAGCGCACGCCGACTCGTCGCTCGCGGCGCATGCATGCTCAGGACGAGCAGGAGGACATGGAGGCCGTCGTGGATGCGCCGCCCCCGCCGTCGCCGACAGCACCGCACATGGACGGCACAGAGAGCGGCGATGAAGGCGTGACGCGATGCGTGTGCGGAAGCCCTGACGAGAATCTGGGGCTGATGATCCAGTGCGAGACGTGCAAGTCCTGGCAGCACTGTGCGTGTATGGGCATGCACACGGAGGAAGACTGCCCGGATGTGTACTACTGCGAGCAGTGCCGCCCAGAGAACCATATCGAGCTTCTGCGCTCGCTTGGATTCCTCTCGGCCAAGATACAGCGGCGCGGCACGTCGCGCCAAAGTGGGCGCCCGATGTTTTCCCGCGAATCGGCCCAGGCCCTACGTGAGGCCCGCGATGCCATCCGGGAGATGGCCATCGAGAATGCCGCGCGCTTGCGTGGCCATGCGCCCAGCAAGCCTGCCGCAACGCCCCGCAGCGCGTCGGAATCGCGCGCAATGCCCAAGCGGCGCACGATGAACAGTCGCGATTTTGGCGAGGACGGCTGGGAGCCCATCCCACCAGAGCTCTTGCGTGAAGACGAGAACGACGACCATGATCAGGACGATGCTTTGGATCGTAAGCGCAAGCGATTCTCGGACGAGGCGAACGAGCACGTCGCATTGGACAAGCGGCGGCGCACCGAGCAGCGGCGATCGGCTCAGCCGCCCGACGAGACGCATCGCGAGACGCCGCAGCCCGAAGCACGCCTCCCGCGCAAATCGAAGGAAACAGAGAAGCCGAAGCATGCAAACCAGTACACATACCGCCACAAGCAAGACGAAGACACGCAGCCAGCGCCAGCGCCGCCGAGTCTCGCTCGCTCACGCGAGGGACGTCGCCCAGGGCGCGCGCAGGACAGTGCCAGTCGGTCTGGCACGCCTCAGCCCGACGCATCGCATCGCGCCACGGCTCATCATACCCTGCCAGAGCACCTCTCGCACCTGGCGTACCTGTTACCGCCCGCGCTGGAGGACGAGGAGCCACGAGCACCGATGCAGCCACCTCGGCCAGGCCTGCCGCCGCCATTTGAGTGTGTGACACCGATCGACACCTCCATCAAGATCCGATTCCCACAGAAGCGCATGACGATGGGCGAGATGCGCAAGCGCGTGCGAGTGACAGGCGAATACATGACGCGCATCCAGCTGGAGGCCGTGGATCGCGAAAAGCGCGTGGCCTTCCTCCGATCCGTCGTGAGCGGCGACAAGCCTCCGACAGACGAGTTACCTCTGAGCATGCAGCTCGCCGATCAGCTGTCGCGCGACTTGGCCGCCTTTCAGCGGCGTTTTGGCATGCAAGGCACGCTGGGCTCGCGCACAGACGACGTGGCGTCGGATGCCTAATACACGTGGCTCCACGTGGTAGAGAGAAAAAAAAAGTTTGTATAGATGCGCCTACGGCTCCGAGCAGCGTTTCCTAGATGACCACGTCGCTCGCCTCGCAGTTGGCAGGCATCCGCTCGCACCATGCGGAGCGCCTGTCCAGCTCAGGTGCGCTGACTATGCGTGACTCGTACCTGTTTACGCCGCGAGTCGCGGCTGAGCAGGACCACCTGACCGTGCATGCTTTGGGCGTGACGGGCTGGGAGCAGCTGACAGAGGAGGATGGCGTGCTGGCGGCATGGCCTCATGGCGAGCTGCTGTTTGGTGATCAGAGTGTGAAGACGGACCGCGCGACGCTGTCGAAGCAGGCGAATGCCGATATCGACGTGGCGGTGCGCGAGCTACTGTACTTGATGGGCCCTGTCTTGCTCTCGCGCAGCGCGGCCAAATGTCTGGAATGGCTCGTTCGGCGCTTTCGGATTCACGAGTACACGCCGCACGACCTACTGCATGCGTTCTTCCCGTACCATCTCACGCCGCAATTCGCCCGTATATTGCAGCTCGTGCCGGTCGACAAGCACGCCGAGATGCGGTTCCTCGTGCCGGTGAAAAAGAGTCAGACACCGCTCCCTACGTCGGTGCTGATCCAGGCGATGGGGTCGAACATGGATGTGCTGCGGTGGGTCGCTTCGGCTCGTGCGCCCACGCCCAGCGTCGCTGGCACGAGACGCATGCACGTCCCCTTTTGGACGTCGATTCTCGTGCAGTTTTGTCTGTTCCGCCGCCTGAACAAGCGTTTTCGGGCCTCGGACGCGCAGACCATGTTGGCGTTCCTCGTGCCTGAGATTTTGCATGTCGCCCAGGGCGCGATGCAGGACCAAGAAACGGCCGTGGGCGCGATGATGGTGCTGTGCTCTCTTGGCGTGGCCTTCCCGCTGCGTGCCAAGGCCGTGCGGGGTGTGTTGGATGCTATGGTGCCACTAGCTACGTCTGCGACGCCGTCGGTGGCGCGTGCGATGGTCGCAGCGTGTATGTCGCTGTGCTCGAGTCCCGACGACGTCGCCGATCCCTTTGAGACATCGCAGCGGTTGCTGTCAGACACTATGGTCGATGCGCTCGTGGCGCTGCCTGAGCTCGTGCCGCAAGTGGTGCGGGCATGGGAGACGCACGATGTCGAGCCGTTCATGGCTCAGCTGCTGGGCGCCTTGGTGGCCCAAGCGTCGTCGGACGCGGCGCAGTCGGTGCTCGAGCGCTTACTGGATCAGGCCACGCTGCCTGCGTCACTCGCGCGCCGCACGTATGTCAGTCTCCTGCGCCGGCCCACGGCGCCCGAGGCATGGCATGCGCGTGTGCGTTTGCTGGCGCGTCTACGTGAACGGCACCCAGCGACGCTGGACGAGGCGCTAGCTGTGGCGCGGCAGACGCACGAAGAGCAGGCATGGCAGGTCATGCGGGCTGTGCTGCATATGCAAGCGACCGGCACGGTGCCGGACGACCCGCCACAGGATGCTGCTCTGTGGTTGGGTGTACACAGTGCGGACGTGCATGCCCAGCACATGGCTCTCGAGCATCTCCTGCAGGCTGTGGACCAGGGCGAGATACGCGCCCACGACTCGCTCGTGCGCGACGCCATCCATGCAGCTGTCACGCGTGCGCATGTGCCGCTCGTCGAGACGCTGTATGCGCATGCGCCCACGCTGTTGGCCGCGATGGAGCCAGGCGCGCTGCTGGATATGGCGGTGACACGAATGCAGGCCACGTCTGTCTCAGGGCAGGAGCGCCACTTGCACGTGGCCTTTGTGACACAGCACCTCTTGCCGCGGGCGCCCGAGTTGGGCGAGCGCGTATGGCGTGACATGCTGTGGCCCGAGCTGATGCCTAGGTCGGGTGCCTGTACGGACGCCTTGGCAGCTCTGCAGCATGTGGATGTGCCGCCGATGGCGCGCGCCGTCGTGCAAGCGACTCTGCATGCCTCGCCGCGTGAGCCGGTGGCGTGGACGCTGCGTGTCGCGCAGGCGATCGTGACGTACCTCGTGTCATGTGACGAGGCCACCCTGCTCCGAGAAGCGGATGGCCTGTGTGACACGACGGCGACGAAGCCCATTTCGTACGGTGGCGCACTCGCCCTCCTCGTGCTGAGTCAATTACTTGCACAGGACGTGCCGCCACGCGTATGGATCGCGCTGGCGTACCGCGCTACGACAATTGTGCATACGCAGCAGCTGCTCGCCGGCCAGGTCGACGATGTCATGGTCGGGCACCATGTGGATGAGGCCCTAGTGCAGCAAGTCTTGTCCAAGCTATCGCGCCAGAGCGTGCGTCTGCTTGGTGTGCAGGTGCTGTACATGGTCCTGCAGCACCTGCCTACGAACGTCGATGCATCGCTGATGATGGCCGTCCAGCAGCGCACGACGCCTGTGGCGCAGCTGATGCTGCATGTGTACCAAACCCTGCATGCGCCGGGCGTGGGTAAGATTGCCTCGACCAAGCTGGTGCCGGTGCTGTTTGAGCGCATGGGATGGCATGCGCTGGCCTTGCTGGCCGGTGTGTGGACGTCGCCCGGCGGGCACGATATCAAGAACACGGTCACGTCGCTCCCATCTCTCGTGACGGCGCTGGATGCCGGCTCTGTCGTGCCACGCAGCGATGTGTCGGTGCGTCTGATGGCGATGCGGCATGCTGCGCTGCTTGTTACGGCGGCTACGCAGCACCGCCGGGCCCTCGATGTGCAGACGCTGTTGCCCAGTCTGTTGGTGGTGTTGCAGGATACCGTGCCGGTTCTTCGCGATGCAGCGGCCCAGCTGCTGTGCGCTCTGGACGCATGGAATGCGGCTAGCGAGCAGGACGCGCCGCGCGAAGTGTATGGCCTGGAGCAGGTGTACGGCCAGCACAGTGCCGCGCTGCAGTACCTCGACACGCCGACGTATGTCAAGTACACGTCGCTGCTGGCGAAGGAAGCTGGCGCATTCATCAACGATGCGGCGTATCTCGCGGCGACGCACACAGCGATGCTGCGCGGCACCGGCAAAAAGGAGACGCTGTTCCGCTCCAAGGTGCTGTGCTACCTGCTGAGCCATGCCGTATGCACGCAGGACGTTCACATGCGCATGGCACTCCTTGGTATCGTACGCGACGTGCCAGCGCCCTGCAAACTCACCACGGTGCTGCCTCTCATCCAGGAGGCGGTGGATGGCCACGTGCAAGATCCCGTGTACTTGCAGCTGCTGTACGAGACGTACGATGCGAGCGCGGACCTCGATCGCACGTCGTTTGCGTACTTGGAGCGCTCGCTGCGCGGTGGCGTACACCTGCAGCAGGCTGCGCTAGGCACGCTGCACGGCCTGTATCCGGCGCTGCGCATGGAGCACAAGCAGGCCGTCTTTTTGGCTATGGCTGAGACGCTCGCGGATCCGCATACGCCCAGTGTCGCGGGTGCGAGCGCCGCTCTGCGGTCTCTGCCCGTGTCGGACGCCGTGCTCGTCTCGGTTTTGCGCTCGCTGTGCGAGTCGCTCGAGGAGGAAGACGAGGAGGCGCCCAAGCGAGCACGGACTCACTCGACGCGGGACGAGCAGGTCCGTCATGCCGCGGTGGTGCTGATCACGGTGCTGGAGAGCATGCAGAGCCGCACACTCGGTATGGAGGCATCGCTTGTGGCGGCGCTCTTTGACGTGGTGCGCACGGCGATTTCCCTGCATGCGACGCACCTGTTCAATGCCGAGTACGTCTTGCAGTTGGCGATGCAGAGTCTGTGTGACGTGTTTGACCACATTACGGTGCTGCCTGTCGACGTGGCCCAGGTCATTCGTGCGGACACGATTGTGAATGCCATCAAGGTCTCGACGAACACGCAGAGCATTAATCATGCGATCCTGCTTCTCGCTCGCTTTGCGCGCCTCGACGCGGAGCTTGTGCTGCACAACATCATGCCGATCTTTACGTTTGTCGGCCTGAATGTGCTACAGCGGGACGACAGGTTCACGCTGTCCGTGGTCGAGCAGACGCTGCGGAGCATTATTCCTGCCTTTGTGAAAGCCGTGCGGCCGCAAGTCATCAACGACAAGGACGCCCTCCTAGCGCTGTGGTGCGAGACACGCAGTCTGCTGCGCATCTTCAGCGACGCGTCCACGCACATCCCGCGGCACCGTCGCCATGTATTTTTCCGTTTGCTCGTCGATGTGCTCGGCGCTGATGACTTCTTGGCGCCCGTGTGCATGCTGTTGGCGGACCGTGTCACACATCGTGTGACGCGCTCGCCAGGCAGCAGTAGCAGTCTGCTGCAGCTGCCGCTCGGGATCATGCGGGCTGAGCCGTTCCATGTGCGTGTGCATGCGATGAACCAGATGTGGTCCGAGATTGTGCGACTGCTGGATAACTCGGACGATGTCTTCTTGGTGCCGACGCCGCGTCGTGAGTACTCGGATGAGCACTTGTCGACGATGCACCAGGCACATACGCTGCTCCTGTTCTTGCACGACGCCATGACACAGACGCCCACGGACGAAGCCAGTGAGGAGCTCGCCCAGTATGCATGGTACACGCTGTGTGTCGCACCGGAAGACGAGGCGCTGCAAGCGGCTCTGCACAAGGCGCGCACGCCCGTCTTTCAAAGTCTGCCGACGTCCACCTTCCTCACGCTCGTGCTGCATCTCTTGCATGGCACGCGCGAGGCGCCACCTGGCCTGCAGGGCACGGTACCACAGCGTGTTGACATGCCACGCACCGCTCTCGACCTGCTGGCCTCGCGTGCGATACGGACGGACCGAGCGGCGCACGTTGCCCTGTTCGAGGAGCTGCACAAGGCGCTCGTGCACGTGTACGAGACACACCCGTCGCTTGGGGCCGATGCACTGGATCTGCTGCACACGTCGATCACGCACAGCGTATCGTCCGAGCACGCTGCTCTGACGCAGCTCATGCCGCCGTTGTGGGCGCATGCACCGCAGCCTCAGGTACTGCATGTGCTCACGGCCATCCTCCTGCATGTTGGTGTGCGTGCGCTCTCGCACCTCGCGGTGCTGGTGCCGTATGCGTGTGAGGCGGCCGAGACTGGCAGTGACGACGACGTGCACAGTGCGGCTTTGCTGTTGCTGGCAGCGCTCTTCAAAACGCTCTCGCAGTTCATGCATGGCTATGTCGCGCGCGTGATGCGCTTGCTGGTGTCGAAAGACACGGCGCACGTTCGCAGCGCAGCCCGCAAGGTCCAGGATGCAATGGTTAAGCGCATGCCGCCCGCCACGATGCTCGAGGCGTGGGGCGTCGTGTGGCGCGAGACGCCGGCGTCAGCCACGTCGCTCCTGCACATGCTTCAATGGACGGTGCGGCACATGGACAAGGCAGCGGTGACTGCGCACTACAAGACCGTGTTTCGGTTTGTGCTGCAGGCCATGGACCTGCAGCGCAAGGCGTCTGCACCGTCGCGTGGCGTGTTGCCGGCCGTGGAGCGTGCCGTGCATGTGTTTGTGACGCTGTCGTTGAAGCTGAGTGAGACGCAGTTCCGCCCGCTGTTTTTGCGCACGTACGACTGGGCTGTGGTCGACTTGTTGGAGGAAGATGCGCAGGGTATGGAGGCGCGATCTTTGGCGCTGTATACCCTCGTCCAGATGCTCTTTGAGCAGCTGCACGCGATGATGGTGCCGTTCTATGCGGTCGTGATCGAGCATGTGATCGAGGTACTGCAGCAGGCGACGCGTACGCCGCTGTGGTACGAGGTCGTGCGCAGTGTGCGTGTGTGTGCTGAGGCAGATGAGGGCGTGTTTTGGAACGCGTCGCGTGCGACGCCCTGCATCGCGCCGCTCGTAGCCGCGATGTGTGAAGAGGACGCGGCGCTGATCCCCGAGACGCTGCTGGCCCTCGCTCAGGCTGTGCCGGACGACGAATTTTTGCGTGCGCTGAATACGGCGCTCATGGCCGCGGCGCACACGGAGCATGTGCCGACGCAGGTACGTACGCTGCACACGTGTGCGTCGCTGTGGGCAGCGCACGGCATGGCGCTTCTTGCGTTTGTGCCGGAAACGGTGGCATCGCTCTCAGAGCTGCTCGACAATGCTGATCCACGCACGTCCAAGGCAGCGCTCGAGCTGCGTGTGCACATGGAAGAGGCGCTCGGCGAGCCGCTCGACTCGTACCTCGACTCGATGTAGCTCATAGCGTGTGGAGGTTCTTCTCGACATTCATGCAGCCCTCGTGGGTGGCGTATGGCATTCAGGGGGCAGTGCAGTACATCCGGCGGCATGCGCCGGGCTGTTTTCGAAGCATAGATCTACGTGACCTCGTGCATGCCCGCATTGCGATCGACGCGACGCTACTCACGCAGCGCCTATTTTACCGTGCGAGCACGGATCCAGCACGGCATGTCACGGGGTGCCGCGAAGTGATCCAGGCCCTGCATCGAGTGCCATGCCATCCCATCATGGTGTTCGATCACCCGAATGCCCGTCTTCCCCAAAAGGCTCGCGAGCATGCCAGACGGCGGGCCGCGCATCACCTCGCTCTGCAGCGCCATTCGTGGGAAAGTGCGCGCCACGCACGTCTGGAGGCGCTCGCGGCGTGTGCGGATGCCCATGCCAGTCTCACGGACGGAGAAAAGGCGCAGCTCAGCGAGCGCTTGCGGCAGTGGCAGCGATGCGACCTGCGCGGTGCACAGACGTATGCCCCCCTAGCAGAAGAGCAAAGGGAGTCGTTGCTGCAGCACACCTTGGATCCTGCAGCGCAGTTTGAGGACGATGCGTACGCGTCGTTTCGGGACGACGAGTACGAGATCGTGGATGAGCCGGAGGTCGCTGACGACTTTGAGCCCGTCGCTGTCAGCACGCTTGATCAGCTGGCTCATGCGATCCACGCCCTCCGGCAAGAGTATGCACAGCTCGCCAGGCCGCGTGAAACGCTCTCGCAACGAAGCCTCTCTTGCGCCGAGGAACACGTATACGCTTCGTTCGAGAGCGGGGCGCTGGGCGCTGACGCATGCCTCGTGTCGCACGACCCGACACAGTGGCAGACGATTCGTCACGAACTCGAGCGAGCCGTCCAGCGCCTCGAGTGGGAAGACGGCCGATGGACCTCAGACACACAGGGTCCCAGCATCCGCGTCCGAGACATCATCACGTACCTGTGTGCATGGAGTACGCGTCTCATGCGCATATACCAGCGCTCCTCGCGCCTCGTACCCAAGCAGGCCTACGTGGACGTCATGGAGCTGTGCCGCCACTTGCATGTACCTGTCTTGGTATCGGGCGACGGCACGAAAGAGGGTGGGCCCCTGCATGAGGCTGAGGCACTCGCCAGTGCGCTCGTGCGCGACGGCTATGCCGACATGGTCGCTAGTGAAGACAGTGATGTCCTGCTATACCAAGTCCCGCTCCTCCGTGGCCTGTCCAACATGTCGCTCGAGCTGGTGGACACGCTGCGTGTCTATCCCCACATGTTTCCGCAAGCGGCCTCGCCGTTCGATGCCTTTCTCGAATTCGCGCTCTTGTGCGGCACGGACTTCAACCGCACGGTGCCAGGCATCGCCGCCACGACCGCGTGCCGGTCGATTGCGCAGTACGGCTCCGTAGAGGCGGTGCTTCGCATGTCTGAGCCGCGGTATGCGCCGCCGGATCAGCTGGAGATGGATGCGTACCTCGCCGAGCTCGAAGAGGCGCGCAGCATCTTTTTGCACCCGCCGCGCATCGAGCTGGCCATGGCTAAAGAGGCGGGCCTGCGGCTCAAGTCTGCGCTCCCTTCCTGCGAGCCCGAGCCGCCGTGGGCTACGTTCCTGCACACGCATGCGTGCTTATCGCCCATCTGATACGATCCCCCCAGGCGGAGCGCTTCCTTGCACGACCATGGCAACTCTGTATAGATACCCTATGTAAAACGCGCACGAAACGTGCGCTCGCGTGTCCCAAAAAAGTCTAAGCGGTGCCGCGAATAGCCGTGCCAAACTGTGTGCGGGACGCGCTGCCGTACAAAGTCGACGACGGACTCGGGGACGTGGGCACACAAGTCAATGTCCAGATACTCAAGCGCCTCACAGGCCACCAGGGTATCAGGACGTGCTTCTCGAGAGACAGCACGCCACGCGTCGGCCAGGGTTTGCTGCTGTGCGAGACCTGCGCGCACATGCACGAGATGCAAAAGTTCACGGCCTCGTATAGTATTGGCGTCTTGGACGTCAAGACGCCGAAGACGCGGACAACAAACGCGCACGTGTGAAGCGCTATTCGCTAGGGCGCCCGGCGTAAGCATCTGCAAAAGCAGAGATGGCGTGAGAGGCTGAGCCAGCGCCGCATCCCATGTCGGCCACAAAAGATCAGGAGGCGTGGGGCCATACGCATCCAGGACCACATGGAGCGTGTGGATCCGCGAGCATGACTCGAGGATCGTGCACGCTAAGCGGGTATCTGAGTTGGTGCCGATGCGCAATCGAAGCACCTCGAGGGAGGCGCACATGGCCTGCGTAAGCGCCAAGAGATCCGCCTGCTCGCGCAAAGCAGCAGCATCAGGTATAGACACTTCGAACGAATCGAGGGCAGGCCATAATGCCACGCGACCCAACAAGGCTAGTGGCGCGTGAAAGTGGCGCAGATGAGGGTAGGACACAGGCTCCTGCGTCGTATGAGGAGGAGGACACTGAATATGCCACGCGGCTTTGCCACGCAATTCAATATGCTCCAGTGTCGCATGCGCATGCTGAACCAAGAGGCTAGGAGGTGTGCCGTACTTGGTACGCATGTGCTCTGTCGCATGGAGCGCGTCGCCCATGTCATACACAAAGTGCGCGAGTGCATCACACGCGCGGAGCAGCGGGGTATCTGCGACTGACATTGTGACGCGCTCCAGCGTCAGACTCTGCAGTTGGCAGGCAGAAGAGCCTGGCGCAGGAAGCAGGTCAGGCACCGATGAACGTAGGCACAGAGTACGTAGGTGCGTCTGTTGTAGAGCCCATACAAACCACCGAGGAGCATACTGGCTCTCGACTGCGAAAGAAGTCAGTGGTATCCTTGCGAGAGTATCTGGCAAGTTTTTCAGATGCGACAAAGGCCTCTTGATCGATACAGAACGGACGGAGGAGCCACCGCGTCGGAGAAAGGTGAGGAAGGCTTTTTTTTGGTAGTGCGCGGCAGTCTCCGCCGCCATCTGCGGTGGTGGGGCACGAATGTACACCGCTTGCCAGAAGACAGAGTGTTTGATAATGCTTTCGTTCCATCGTTGGCATACACCTCGGCACTGGACCAGCGACACAAAAGGGAGAAGGCGGAGCACGCGGATCAGAAGCTCCATGGGTATACGAGACATGGCTGTTGAGACAGGCTCAGCCACCTCTCTGGCACGAGCCATGACCCTGAGGCGCTCTCCTTTGTCATGGTATCCGAGCTTTTCAAAGACCTGCGCCGACTGCATTAAGATCTCAGTCTGACTCGGGGCTAATCGCAGGCACCGGCGAAGATCCGCTAATGACTGCTTAATATCGGACGCCTGAGCATACAAATGTGCGCGTCTCAGATAAATATAGGCACGCTTCGTGGCATCTGTCGTCTTTGCCAGCTGCTCGGTCGTGCGATGGACATGCACATCCCACGGCTCGGACGCCATCATCGACCCACCACACCATCGGTGGAGGTCAAGCTACGTTTCCGACGGCATGCCAGGACAAATCGAGCCTCGACGCGTCGCTGTGGCGCTAGCCATCGATTATGACGAGAACCGAACAGATCGTGCGCTTGTGATGTTGGTACGCTCGCGCAAGCATAGCGATAAGTGGGTCGTACCTAAGGGCGGGATCGAGAAGGGCGAGTCGGCCAGGGAAGCGGCAGCCCGAGAATTATGGGAGGAAGCTGGCGTGAAAGTGGGCAAGGAAGCACCGCCATGGGGCCTCGATGCTGAGCCTGTCATGCATAGAGACAAGCGCGCACATAAGAAATGCCCTGCTGATTTGATCGACACGCCCAACATGATCCCCCGAGCAGTGTATGTGCTGGAGGAATTCCGAATGCACCCCTCCAATGTGCATGACAAGTGGCCCGAGGCTCATGAGCGGGAGCGTCAGCTGTTTCCGCTACACGAAGCCATTGAGCACGTATCATGGCGTGAGGGCATGCGCGAACTGATCGAAAATGCACGAATCGTAACATCTGGCTTTTACAAAGGAACGTAGTGGCTATCATTATGAGAATTTGAGCAGGGAGTCGCCGCGGTGGCACCGGTGCAAGAAGTTCACAATTGTATCGATCTCTTTTGGTGGCGGCAGAGAGTTGTAGTGTTTGGTCGCCATGGCTGCGAGGTGTGTATGCTCTTCGTCGCGGTCAAAAAAGTGGGGATGGCCCTCCTCTCTGTGCCGCTCGGTGGTATGTGCTGTGGCAGATCGTGTGAGTGGGGCAGACTCTGTTACTTCGTCCGTCTGCTTCTCGTTTCGTGGATTTTGGACGGGCGGCTCTGGCTCATCAGCTAGGCTAGGATCTCTGATCATGCTCCTCGGTGGATAATGCGGCTCGATGCCATGGTGTACCATGTACTTCAACGTGGCATCCAGAGGAAAGTCTGCAAAGTTGACCGACATATCTGGAGAAGCGTCATCTTTGAATGTCAGCTGCACACACGTACCGCCCTTCTCGCGCTGCCCCGCATCGCGATCGCCTGGCGCTTGGCTCATCGCGGCGTCCAAGAGAGCACCTGTAGGCCTCTCACGCGGGGGAAACCTATTCCTCGTCACGTGAGGAGGGGTCTGGGAGCCTGCACGACGTGCGTGTGGCATGACGATCAAAATGCATCTGGGC
>OJLW01000545.1_pt1 | contig 18199 bp, 19 predicted proteins | sample 1597021 | NCBI WGS metagenome assembly OJLW01 (sample SAMEA3904676, study PRJEB24821) | metagenome | biome: Builtin; feature: hospital; material: surface | place: USA | collected 2013-06-03
CTCTGTTTTTTTATTGATTAACTTAATTATAACATAAAAACCGGCTGAATCGTTGTAATATCAACGATTCAGCCGGTTTTTTGGTGGACTTATGTCACAGCCTCTTTTTAATAACATAAATTTCACATATATAACACGCCTCTGTGATTTATGGGCATTTAAAAAATTTGAAACAAAAAGTAACCTCTGCTCAACCATTTTAGGGCACTTGAAGAGATCACTCTTGATTAACATGATCTTTTTAGTCTTCTAATCCTCTAACTTCCTGAATGACATCCGCAATCATTCGACTGTATTCCGTCGCCAATAAATCAGTCTCAGCCTCGACCATAACACGAAGAAGAGGTTCTGTACCACTAGGACGAACCAAAATCCGTCCCTGTCCCTGCATCATTTCTTCAACTTTTTGAATAACTTGTTGAACCGCGGGTTCATCCATCACTGTTTTTTTATCTCGAACCTTTACATTAACTAATTTCTGTGGATAAAGCGTCACTTCAGCTGCCAATTCTGATAAAGATTTACCCGACTCTTTCATCACTGACATTAACTGGATCGCCGTCAGCAAACCATCTCCTGTAGTATTCCAATTAAGGAAAACAATATGCCCTGACTGTTCGCCACCTAAATTGTAATCTTGAGCACGCATAGCTTCCACTACAAAACGGTCACCAACAGCCGTTTGAACAGACTTCATTTCATTTGCTTCCAAAGCCTTATAGAATCCTATATTACTCATTACAGTCGATACAATGGTATCTTGATTTAACCGACCTTTTTGTTGTAATAGTTTGCCACAAATGAACATAATCTTATCGCCATCTACAATCTGGCCCTTTTCATCTACCGCAATTAAGCGATCACCATCTCCGTCAAAAGCCAATCCTAGATCGGCTTCCTTCTCTAGAACAAAATTTTGAAGTTGTTCGGGATGGGTAGAACCACACGCTTGATTAATATTCAAGCCATCAGGTCGGTCACCCATGGTATAAAAGTCGGTATCCAAATCAGCAAACAGCTGATTAATTAACGGTGCCGTAGCTCCATTAGCTGAGTCAACAGCTACACGAAGTCCTGACAAATCAACCGTTGTTGTAGAATATAAGAAATTAAGGTATTTAATAACCCCTTCATGAAATTCATCGATAATTCCTAAGCCTTCTGCACATGGACGAGGCAAATGATCTTCCTCTTGATCCAACAGCTCTTCAATCTCAGCTTCTTGATCGTCAGACAACTTAAAACCGTCTGCTGCAAAGAACTTAATTCCATTATCTCCAACTGGATTATGTGAAGCTGAGATCATCACTCCAGCGACAGCTTTTTGGGTCCGTGTTAAATACGCAACTGCTGGTGTAGGAACAACACCAAGATGCATCACTTCAATCCCCACAGACAAGAGCCCCGCGATTAAAGCAGACTCCAACATAGAACCAGATATTCTTGTATCACGGCCCACTAATACTCTAGGCACCTCAACATCTTCTGCATGTTGCAAAAGGACATAGCCACCACATCGACCTAATCTAAAAACAAGCTCTGGACTTAATTCGAGATTCGCTATACCTCTAACACCATCAGTTCCAAAATATTTTCCCATTTTCATTCTCCATTCATTATCAATTCATTCGTAGTTATATCTATTCTTTTTTAGATTCCTTGGCTCCCAGATCCTCCACTGTTACTTTAACATTAACCTGGTTCGTGTTTGCTCCTGTAATTCCAGTTGGAAGATTTAAGATACCTGTGACCGTTTGAGACTTCTCAACTTGAGATACATCGACAACTAGTTCGACACTTTCAATTTGATTGAGGTCTTCTTGTCTTCCATAAAGAACCACCGAATGTCGATCCACTGGATCATATTGATAGGATTTTTTTGTATTATCTTCACCAATCGGAGTGACTTTCAAAGGAACTGATTTAGAATTAGCTTCTAAATTAACTTTTGTTTTTATATCGACGACATCAGCGTTCACATCCAATAAGTCACCATTTTTATCTAAAATCTGTAAGCGATATGTATTTGAAAAACTCTCAGATATTTCGTCTTCTGAACTGATTTTTATGCCTACAAAATCAATCGCATCAATCACTTCTTGCTTTCCAATCAATTTAACTTGTTTAGGATCAGTCTCAACAGAGCCCACTTTTACTGAGGAACTTAATTGTAAGTTGGAAACATCATATTCCACCGGTAAGGTAATAGCCTTACGCTTTTCAACATCAACCAATACACTTGAGGGACTAATCCGATAACTAATCTCTTGAGGTAATCCCTCAATTTTTAAACGAAGTTTAGTTTGACCAATATCTCCTGAAGAAATTTCTTCTGTCTGTACAATAAAACTCTCGCGGGTCACTTGATTAATAATATTGCGTGGGCCTTCTAACTTGACGGTCACCGTTTCATTAAGATCTGAAACATAAATATCATCAGGATGTTTCCCCAAAAGTAAAGGAATATTATACATCGTTTCAGAAGTATTCACTGAACTAGCCATTTGTGTATTAAAGGCTGCTCTTCTGGAATAATTTTCGTTACTCACAAAAGTATAAATAAACAAAGCAAAAACCAAGGATATTAACCGTACAGCCCACTTATTCTCAAAAAGTTTATTCATTTGAATCCCCTCCTTGTTTCGGAGTTTTTTCATTCCAGAAATCTTTTATGATCTTAATAAAGCTAGATTGATCCTCTTCATCTGTATCTGTGTACAAGTATTGCAATAGTAACTGGTGCAACTCTTCCAAATCCAAATCCCGATGTAAAAAATCGTTCTTTACAATAGAAATAGCTCCGGTTTCTTCAGAAACAATGAGTGTTAATGCATCTGTTACTTCTCCTAAACCAATCGCTGCCCGATGCCTTGTTCCAAGCTCTTTTGGAATAGTTCGACTCTCTGATAAAGGCAAATAGCAAGATGCCGCAGCAATTCGATAATCACTAATAATTACCGCTCCATCATGTAGAGGGGTATTTGGAATAAAAATATTAATTAATAATTGACTGGAAACATCCGAATCCAAGTCGATACCGGTTGAAATGTATTCTAACAAAGGATCTTCATTCTCAATTGAGATCAATGCTCCAATCTTACGCTTAGACATATAAAGTAAAGATTTTTCCAAATCATCAATCAATTGCTCGCTGGCATTGCGTTGTGATTGACGATTCCGAAAAAGACTCCGACCTAAATTTTCCAATGCTTTTCGAAGCTCAGGTTGGAAAAGAATAATCAAGGCTACTACACCCCAAGAAATAACTTGGCCTAATAACCAATCAACGGTTTGCAACCCTATTGTTTGACTGAGAAACTTGGCCACCAAAATTAAAGCAATTCCTTGCAGCAAATTCATTGTCCTTGTTTTTCGAGCATACTTGATTAAGGTGTAAATAACTGCCCAAACAATAACGATATCTAAAACACTGACAATCGGTTGGTTGCCCAAAAAATGATTTAACCAACTAAACATATACTCACCTACTTTTCTTCCTTCATTCTATCATATTGACAAATATAGACTAGAATTATTTAGTGTTTTTCTTCATTTCGTTTTAACGAAAAATTATCTGGTACTAGATCAAGCCCTCCTCTTGCAAATGGATGACAACGTAAAATTCTGGCTAAGGCCATTAATCCTCCTTTTAATAGACCAAATCGACCGATTGCTTCAATGGCATAATTAGAACAGGTTGGACGATAGCGACAAGAAGGAGGTGTTAGAGGAGATAGATATTTTTGATAGATCCGAATTAAGCCGATAGCCGCATTTTTTATCATAATCTTACTCCTTTGATTGAATTGATCTTATTATTCATTATAATAGTTTTAAAGCAGATATACCATGAGGAGGATTTTTATGGAAAAAGAACGTCTGAATAACGTATTAGATAAAATGGCTGACTGCCAAGTGAACAATCTCTTAGTAACCGACCCTAGCTCAATTGATTATTTAATCAACTATCATACAGATCCCGGTGAACGACTCCTTGCGCTACTTATCCCACTCGAAGGACAGCCTACACTTATTCTTAACAAACTTTTCCCCGAATATATCGACCCTTCTGAAACAATTCATCAGATTCATTACAGCGATGGCGAAGATATTATTAGCACTATCAGCAAATTGCTCCATCCCGGTCTAACCGGAATCGATAAAGTCTGGCCTAGTCATTTTCTCTTAGACTTAATGACCAAGCGCCAGGATATTGATTATTGTAATGGCAGTCTAATTATTGATCAAATCCGTAGTATCAAGACACCAGCAGAAATTGAAAAAATGCTTGATGCTTCTCATCGCAATGACCAAGCGGTCGGCCGATTAATCGATCTCCTTCCGCAAGCCCTCAGTGAGACAGAAATGACCGAAAAATTAGCTACGATCTACCAAGAATTGGATTGTGATGGATTCTCTTTCGAACCGATTGTCGCCTACGGTGCTAATGCAGCCGATCCTCACCATGTAACCGATCAATCAAAACCTCAACCTGGACAATGCGTCGTATTAGATATCGGTTCCTCTCGTCAAGGGTACTGTTCAGATATGACCCGCACCGTCTTCTTTGAAGAGGTTGCTGATGAGGACCGTCATGTATACGAAACGGTCTTAAAAGCCAACTTAGCGGCTATTGAACAAGTTAAACCTGGTGTCTCTTTTGCATCCATTGATAAAGCAGCTCGGTCAGTCATTGAAGAAGCCGGCTATGGTCAATACTTCACCCACCGAACAGGACACTCAATCGGTAGAGATGTTCATGAGTATGGAGACGTAGGCCCCTTTAACCAAGACCTTGTCCAAGTAGGCAATACCTTCTCAATCGAACCAGGTATCTATATTCCTGGTCGCATTGGAGTTCGTATCGAAGACCTTGTCGTAGTCACAAAAGATGGTTGTAAAGTCTTAAATGATTATCCTAAAGAGCTTAAAATCATCAAAAAAGATCGTTAATTATGACACATAGTCTCAAAGAAAAAATTCTAGAAAAACTCATTCATCAAACAAAGCCTCTCTCAGGAACTCAATTAGCCCAAGAATTTCAGGTTTCAAGAAATGCTATTTGGAAAAGCATCCAGAATCTTAACCAATCCGGCTACCAAATCCAAGCTAAGAAAGGTAGTGGCTATCTACTTGAGTCTCTCAAAAGGGAAATCGACCCCTTAGAAATTTCGATCCATACTAAAGATTCTTTCTTAAAACCTGTCATTTTTCATAAAAAAATAGTCTCGTCAACCAATGATTGGGCAAAAGAATACAGCTTTAAAGCAAATTTTCAAAACGCCCTATTTATTGCTGACCAACAAACGGAGGGACGTGGAAGATATGGGAACTCCTTTTATTCGCAATTAGAAAACGGTCTTTACTTTTCATTGTTATTAAAAGCTGATCCCCTCATCCATCAAAAATTAGACTATCTTACAATGATCGCAGCCGTAGCCCTAACTAAGACCCTAAACCCTTATCTTGATACTAGCTTAAAAATCAAATGGGTGAATGATCTTTTCTACCAAGGGAAAAAAGTTGCTGGAATCCTTACGGAAGCCAATTTTAGTCTGGAAAGTCAAGAATTAACCAGCGTAATTGTTGGAATAGGTCTCAATCTATCCGGATCTTTCCCTCCAAAAAATGAAGACGCACTCTCATTTGCAGGAACCCTCTTTAAGAAAAGTTTGCCTAAAGATTTTTCAAAAAACCAATTCTTAAGTCAATTTATCCATCAATTTTGTGATGAATTAACAAGAGAAACCGAGCTGATTTTAAGAGATTATGAAGATTTATTAATGGGAAAAGGCTGTATTATAAATTTTCAACAAGACGGTACTCACTATCAAGGAACCCTTCTAGGGATTGATGCAAAGGGACATTTAAAAGTTCGCCTCATAAATAACCAAATAATCACTCTTTCTAGTGGCCAAGTCCATCTAGGAAGTCAACAATTTTATCAACTTGACAGTTAGTTCCGACTTAAACTTTTAATAGCACCAGTTAGTCCTAAAATAAATCCGACTAGCTAGACAAATAAAATCCGCGTTGTTGAAGAACAAACAACGCGGATTTTATCTAATTATTAATAATAACTCTATTATTTCAAAAATGATATTTAGTCTCTTAAAGATAGACCCTCATCATTTAACCAGGCGTATACAAGCCCCATCACCAAACCACCACCAATATAATTACCTACCCAAGCAACTACCCAAGCTAATAAAACAGGTATAACTTGAATAAAATCCGATTCATAGGAGGAAAAAGCCACCATCGCAAACGAACCAAAATTAGCCACCACGTGCTCATAACCTAAAAATACAAACATAAAAATGGCTCCAAAAACTAGTAATAACTTTGCAAACTCCGTTTTTGCCAATAAGTAACCTAAAATCGCAATATTTACAAAAATATTCGCTGCAATCGCCTCGATGAATACTTGCATTAATCCTTTAGATAGTTTACCTGCAACGGTAGTCACAATAAAACTTTCCGCTGTTAAATGACTAAATGCCCCTGTATTAGATACTAATAAAGCAGCCACAATGGCCCCTAGTAAATTACCTAAAGTACAAAACGCAAGGATTTGACAGGCCTTTTTTGGCTTAATTAATTGATGATACATTCCCACAGTTAAATACATCATATTAGAAGTCACTAATTCATGATGTAAAAAGAGGATAAAAGAAAGACCAAATGCAAATAAGAAAGAATAGATAAATTTTCCCACTTGTGGATTCGTAATATTAATATAATCCGCTGCATAGACTCCCGCTGCTGTAGCTAAAACCAACATAGCACCGGCATACATAGACCGAACAAAATAACGTGCTTTACTTTGTTCGAATAAAGCTTCTTTCTTGGCAACCGCTCCGGCTATCGTTGAAACAAATGCACTCTGTGTATTCAAATTTTCCATCTCTAATCTCCTATCATTTTATTCTGCAAAATAACGTAACTTAAATGACAATTCATCAGGTCCTACAAACGCGTAACCTAATTCCTTTAACTTAGGGATTAACTGATCAACTGCCTCAGGCGTCGCTGGGTGACTATCATGCATTAGAATCAATGAATGATGTTGCAAGGAACGATCTACCTCATTTAAAATAGCTTGCGTATTATGGCTTGACCAATCCATGGTGTCAATATTCCAAAGTATCGATGTCATTCCCTGTTTAGCCATCAAATCGACCACTCGTTTCCCACCCGCTCCAAAAGGTAACCGATATAGATTCGGTTCAAAACCACAGGCAGCTTTTATAGCCATTTGAGTCCACTCAAACTGCTTTAAAACCTCTTCATCACTACATTTCCTTAAATCCGGATGGTTATAGGTATGATTCCCGATAATATGGCCTTCATCATAAATTCGCTTGGTTAATTCCGGATACTTATCCACATTTCCTCCCACGAGAAAGAAGGTGGCCTTGACGCCATGTTTTTTCAAAACATCCAAAAGCCAAGGGGTATACTCAGGATTTGGCCCATCATCAAAGGTTAAAGAAGCCAAAGGCTCCTGATCAAATTCACTAGCTCGCAAAGCTATTTTTAAAAAAGGACTTTCTTTTAAGCTCTCCTTAAACTCCGCTGAATAGTCACCATACTGAGCTCCTTTTAAAATGATCTCCGCTAAACGATCAGCTTTGGACTGCAATGCCTGCCGCAACGATTCGGCTTGTGGTTGATTTGCTAAATCTCTATAACGTGCTTCAAATTTCAGGTATTCCTTCAATCCTGGTTCAATATCTCCCCGCACCTTAATATTAAGATCTCTATTTTGAACAACCGCTTGAGCCTCGTCGATTGATTGTAAAAGATCCATACCTTCTTGGTAAATTTGACAAGCAGGGCTGTTTACTGTTTTCCCTTGACAAGCCTTTAATTTTTCTTCTAGTTCCTTTCGATCCAGATCTGCGCGAAGTAATTTATTGTCACCCTGATTAGTTTGAAAAATACTCCGAGCCGTCTGTAACTCATCAAAGGCGCGTTGAAAAGTCACATATTTTTTTTTGAAAGGTAACCCCCCAACAAGTGGCATCTGATTAACAATAGCGGCAAGATGATCTAAATCTTCCTGTTTAGCATTTTTATCCAGGCCTTTGGTCTCTGATTGCAGCTGATCTACAGCTACTTGATATTGGCTAACTAAGGCTTTAGACGGTTTTTGCCAATATACAATTAATAGACACAAAACCAACCCCAGCAATACCGCGCCGACTTTGGAACTGAAGAATTTCGGTTGAAAATTTAATTTTTTAATTTTTCTCATCTCATCCCTCTTTCTTCTACTCTTTCTATTATATACGATATTACCTAGAAATGACATGCTCCTTTGGCCATATTACTTTGACGCAAAAATTTAACAGCTTACGGGTTCTTATTACTACTTTTAGATTAGTTAAACATATTAACTCAAGCTAATCTATCTCCTTTTTTCAGAATACCGATTCCATTTATCCTTAACTCCAAAAAAGACTGAAACCTATTAAAAGTCTCAGTCTTAATCGATAAAATATCAGATATTTTAGTTTAGTTTAAATAATAATCCCTTTGAAATAGTTTAGGATACCGTTTGTAAATGATAACCAAAATGAATGCTGTCGCAAGCGCTGTTAACAAGGCACTCGCTCCATTCATAACTAATGAAAAGAAAACAGGAGACCAACCTTCCGGGGCATATTCTCCCCAATAAATAAAACCAGCAACAAAATGCCAAAAGAAACGTGCAAAGGTTGCTAAAAAAGAAGCCCAAATAATCACCTGTTCTTTTTTTAGTGATAAATGAAATTGCTTAGCGCATAATCCACCAAAGCCTGCAAAAAGATAAGCAATAACATATTCAATAACCACTTGAATTGGGCCTAAATAATATACCTTCCCTAAAACAAAATGTAATAATCCCCAAATAAGGCCACTAACCAAACCCATTTTCAGACCCAGTTTCAATGAAATCAATACCAAAGGAATCATACCCAAAGAAATAGTCAATGAAGAACCAATATTAGTAGGCAGAAGAGAAAGAACAATAGCTAAGCCCGCAAAAATAGCCGCTTGAACAAAAGCTAATACCGACTGGTTTTTATTTGACATAAAAAAACTCCTTACTGAAAATAGTAAAGAGCATAAATAAGCCTAAACAAGTCTATAATCCTACAGTAATCCCTACGCACGCATTAACGTATTCAGGTTCTAGGGTCTAGATCAAATCTACTCTCAGCCAGATGGGCTCCCCTTTACTAATTTCTTTTATTTAATTGCTGTTATCTTAGCATTTTTAATGCAGAAAGTAAATAGAACACCTTGCTTAAACGATTCATAATTTGAATATACTAATCGCCAGATAGAATATGATTAACAAAATTAGATTATTCTAAATCTTCCACTTGAAAATAAAGCCGTCGACTATTTAAAAGAGGCAATGGTTATTAGCCACAGCCTCTTTAAAAATTCGTATCTTGATTAGATAAGTAGAACACCTAATATTTTTTAAATGTTCTATAATATTATCTAATTAAACGATTAAGCCATCATCTATTATTCATGATGAATCAGTTTATTCAACTTGTCTTTTGCCCGTCGAACCGCATGTCTTACTTTATTATAGTCTTGACTCGTCTCTTCTGCTATCTCACGCACCGACATACCCCTAAACAAATAATACCGCATGACATCATGTTCAAAATCACTCAACTGATCAATAAAGCGACGAATCGTATCTTGGGCCATAAGAATCTCCTCTGGAGAATTACGCATAAAATCGTTTTCCCCCAATGAAGAACACTGTAATTTAAAGTCTGACTCAAAATAAGGTAGATCCTCCAAAGAAGCATTAACCTCTTGAATGACTTCTTTTCTTTTTTGATCCTTCTTAGCTAATTGAAACACTCGATTCGTAATCACTGCTTTTAAATAAGATGCGAAGTAGGAACCGTAATTTACATCAAAATACTGAATCCCTAAATAGAGTTGAATAAAACCTTCTTGAAAAATATCCTCCGGTTCATATCCTTCAATTTTCATTTGATAGGCCATTTTAGTAAACAAAGGCTTAAAACGATCCAACAGAGTCATAAACGCCAACTCATCCTGCAAATTATTTTGTAACAATTGCACTAAAACTTCATTGGTTAAATCATGATATTGGGTCATTTTGACCTCCTATTTTTTATTTTTTTTAAAGATAGTCTCAGCTCATCCAAATGCTTTAATTGATCAATACGCCAAGGACTCCGTCTCCTCATCCGTGCAGAATAATAGGCCTGAATATCTTGATTAACTTGAGCTTGCGATTGCTTAACTTCTAATAGCAATTCTTGAGCAGACATTCGCAAAGCACCTTTTTGAAAAATAAGCCACTGCTCTGCTTGATCACTGGTAGCCACCACGACTCGATTTAAAGGAGAAATCCAACGCCCTACTTCTTTTTCAATATAAGAATCAGCGGTTTGATTCTCTTGCGTATAAACAACTTCAATTTGACCAATATTTACTTGCTTAGATAAGCCCGAAACAAATTGCGCATCAAAAACTACGATTATTCTAATATCTCGATATTTTTGATAATCCGATAATATAAATAATAGACGATCTCTCGCTTGAGCTATCTCATTCTTTCGTTGTAATTTAGCTAGTTCTGGCCAAGATCCAATCATGTTATAACCATCTACCCACAATATTTCGCGGCGTTGATAAAACATAATTTGCCTAGCCTTTCATTCTAAATCGCGCCACCTCATACATCAACAGCGCCGCTGCAACGGAAGCATTAAGACTTTGGACATGACCTACCATCGGAATCGTCACCACACCATCCGCATTCTTTTTAACGAGATCGGACACGCCGGATCCTTCATTGCCAATGATAATTGCAATCGATCCCTGAGTTCGCCAAGACCGCATATCTTCACCCTCCATATCACTGGCAAAGACCCAAACCCCTTGTTGTTTCAACTGATTAATTACTTGAACCAAATTAGTCACTCGAATCACGGGAACATGTTCAATGGCCCCCGTTGAAGTCTTGGCAACGGTAGCCGTTAATGAAGCAGATCGTCTTTTTGGAATAATAATTCCATGTACACCTACAGCATCAGCTGTTCTAAGAATTGAACCCAGATTGTGGGGATCTTCAATTCCATCTAAAATAATAAAAAACGGCTCCTCCTCTCTTAACTTAGCTAAATTAAAGGCATCCTCTAACTCAGAATATTGATAAGGAGGGATACTTGCAACTACACCTTGATGTACAGCTCCTTCTACCAACACATCTAACTTAGATTTTGGAACCACTTGGTAAACGATTCCAAATTCGTTTGCCAAGCCTATTATATCTGTTAAGTGTCTTTCTGTGAAGCCTTTTTGTAAAAATATTCTATTGGTATTATGGTGACTTTTTAGATGTTCTAATACTGCATGTTTCCCATATATAAATTCACAATCCTTGTCTCTTTCTTTGTTGTTAAGGCTTTCCTTTCGTTCGATATTTTTTTTAATTCTTGCTTTTTGGGAATTTTTTTGATTTTTTGATGGTTTAGTCATATTTTCCCTCCGACTTATTAATAAATTTTATAGATGAATCGATCAGTTTTTGGCATCGTTCATCCTGATTTGTTAAATGCAACCAACCAATTAATGCCTCAAATCCTGTTGATCGACTATAATCTGCCATTGAAGCATTTTTAGCTTTAGTATTTATTTTATGGTTACGACCCCTTTTGAAAATCTCAATTTCTGCTTGTGTTAGAAAATCTTCCTGATTTAACCAGCTATTAATTACTTGAGATTGAGCAGTCGCTGCAACATATTTAACTGCGGCCTGATGCAATCGATGAACTTTTGTTTTTCCTTGCTTGACTACATATTCCCGAACTGCAAGCTCATAAACAGCATCACCTATATAAGCCAAAGCAGCCCCATTTAATAAGGTAAATGGGACTGTTGAATTTCCTGTAGTATTGTCATTATGATTTTTCAAACTAAACCCTCTTCCATCGTGTACCCTGTTGTGTATCATCTAGAATAATACCCATCTCTTTTAGTTCATCTCTAATAGCATCAGCTCGAACAAAATCACGATCCAAACGTGCTTGCTGCCGCTCTTTAATAAGTGCTTCAATTGTATCATCCAATCCTTCTTCTTGTGAAAAAGCTAAACCAAATATAGCTAACAATTGACTTAACTTGGTTTCAAAGTAACTTAAGGTCTCCTCATCAACCCTCTCTAAATCTAGATACTGGTTCACGCTTTTAATCATTTCAAAAAGAGCTGATAAAGCATTGGCTGTGTTAAAATCATCGTCCATCGCTAATTCAAAATCTCTCAGCCTTTGATCAAAAGAAGCCAAAATAGTTTGAGTAGATGCCACCTCACCTTGACCTAAGTGATCCTTTCGATAAGTTATTTTTTGCATAACTTCTCGAATTCGCTTTAACTCAGCCTTGGCATTATCAAGGGCATTTTGATCATAACGTAAAGGCCGACGATAATGAACACTAGACAATAAATAACGAATAACCATCGGATCTTCTTTTTCTAATAATTCTCGTAATAATACAAAATTACCTAGAGACTTAGACATTTTTTCGTCATCTTGTCCGATGGTGACAAAGCCATTGTGCAACCAATACTTTGCGAAAGGATGATGACCCGTATAGGCTTCTGATTGAGCGATCTCATTTTCATGGTGAGGAAATTGTAAGTCTTGTCCTCCACCATGAATATCCAATTCTTGCCCTAGATACTTAGTTGACATCACTGAGCATTCAATATGCCATCCAGGCCTTCCTAAGCCCCAAGGCGATTCCCATGAAATCTCAGATTGATCTTTATTACGTTTCCATAAGGCAAAATCTAAAGGACTCTCTTTCAACTGGGCATCCTCTGCTGCCAAACGTTCGCTGGCCCCTATTTTTAAATCAGCAATTGACTGATCAGATAATTGACCATAATCTTTAAATTTCTCGGTTCGATAATAAACATCACCTTGACTTTCATAGGCGTATCCTTTATCGATTAACACCTGGATATAGTCAATAATCTCAGGAATATTATCCATAACTCGTGGGTGGACCGTGGCTTCTTGTACATTAATTGCCGAAACATCTTCACGGTAGGCTTGGATATATTTATCAGCCAGTGCCTTTGGCGTCAATCCCTCTTCTTTGGCAGCTTTAATGATTTTGTCATCAACATCTGTAAAATTACTCACATAATTAACTCGATATCCCTTATATTCGAGGTAACGACGTATCGTATCAAAACAAACTGCAGAACGAGCATTACCAATATGAATATAATTATATACAGTCGGGCCACAAACATAAAAATTCACACAATCCTTATGAATGGGCTCAAAGATCTCTTTTTTTCGTGATAATGTATTATAGACTCTTATTGCCATAAGCTACCTTCTTTCCTATTTTATCTTATTATAACATCATCTATGTACGATCACAGTTAAAAAAGCATCTTGAGGCAACAATACCCCAAGATGCTTAAATGACAACTATTAAGAGAAAATCATATCAGTTAATTCATTAGCCGAAACATCGCCAAAATATTTTTTTAGATCCAAAGACTCTAAGACAGCTTGAACCGCATGTCTTTCAAACTTAACTCCGTTCAATGCTTCCTCAACATCTTGAATGTCCCCTAAACCAAAGAAGTCTCCGTAAATCTTAGCATTCGAAATTTTAGCATCCTTGATATTAAATCGCATATCAATAAAACCAATCGGAAATTTATTAACAGCTTTAATATCAAATTGAGGAGAATGGCCATAGTTCCAATCCCAATTACCAAATCGTTCTTCTCGGATTTTATAGACAGCGTCCCAATCTTCCTTGGTCAGATGATATTCTTTCACATCTTCTCGTTTATCCACATTGAAAATCTCTAATAATAACTTATCTCTAAATTCCTCAGTCGTCAATTTCTGATATTGCGGATCAACATATGGTTTAAGATTAGTGACTCTTGCACGAACAGATTTAACCCCTTTAGATTCATATTTAGCTTTATTTGGCTTTAAAGCATTATTAACTTCATCTAATTTTGAATCAAAGAGAATAGTCCCATGAGCTGTCATACGCCCTTTTTTAGCATACATCGCATTTCCAGAAAACTTTTTACCATCGACCAACAAATCATTCCGCCCTTTTAATTCAGCCGTCGAAGCTCCCATCTTGTGTAAAGCTTCAATCACCGGTTTAGTAAAAGCAGCAAAATCTCTAAATGATCCGTCATCATCCTTAATAAAACAGAAAGAAAAGTTTCCTAAATCGTGATAGACTGCGCCACCCCCGGACATGCGGCGAACAATACGAATATTATGTTCATCAACATAGGACTGATTAATTTCTTCAAAGGTATTTTGGTTTCGACCAATAATAATCGAAGGAGCATTAATATAAAATAACAAAATAGGTTCGTCGACTAGACGGTTTTCGACGAGATAGGTTTCCAAAGCTATGTTAACACTGGCATCATAATTATTTTCATTGTCTACAAAATACATGAAATTCTCCTTTACACTCAAACTTTAACGATTAATAACCACTACCATATTAAGCTTAATTCAAATAAGCTAGATAAACTTTTTGATAGATATCAATGAAGTCAAGGTACTCCTCTACCTTAATAAATTCATTTACCTGATGGGGTAGAGTAGGTTCACCCGGTCCATAAATCGCAAAGTCAAAGTCTGATTTCCCGAAAATAAATTGCGCACCGTCAGTGGTTGGGCCAATCCCTGACACAGGAACATCTGATCCAACTACCGATTGAATAGCTTTTACTAAATCGGATTGATCATCTTTATCTACTGGGAAATTATTTTGAGTCAACTCAATACTTAAATGACCCTCAATTTCTTGGTTGATTTCATCGATAATTTGATGAAGATCAGCTTCGATTTTATCATTTGGATATTCAGCAATTGAGCGAATATTTCCTTCAAGAACAGCCTTTTCAGGAATACTATTAATTTGAGTACCACCTTGAATAATAGTAATAGCATGGGTTGTTCGACCTGTTTTCTCATTTTCATATTTATCAGTAATTTCTTGCATTCTTGCATTAGCCTTAGTGATAAATAGATTCAACTGATTGATCGCATTGATTCCCTCTTCTGGCATCGATGAGTGTGAAGACTTGCCGACCGAAGTTACTTTATAGGACATCGAGCCTTTATGAGTAGATACAATCATAGAAGGACCACTTGGCTCACCAATTAATAAGCCATCCAAATCATCGGCATAACCCTTTTGAGTTAAGAATTTGGCACCAACCGTACCAATTTCCTCACCAACCGTTGCCATATATTTAATTTTTCCCTTGAAGTCTTGACCGGACTCCATTAATTCAATCATGGCAATAGCTAATCCAATAGTGCCGCCCTTCATATCTGTTGAACCGCGACCATAAAGCTTACCGTCAACAATTTCACCAGAGAAAGGTGGGTAGGTCCATTCCGATTCATCTCCCGCAGAAACCACATCCATATGACCGGAGATAGCTAGAGTCTTTCCAGCTTGGCTACCTTCCAAGATTGCCACTAAGTTGGATCGTCCCGGAGCATACTCAACGAGTTCGGACTCAATACCATGATCCTTAAATAATTTTTGGATATATTTAGCAACTTCTTCTTCTTTATCATTCACAGATTTAATGCGTACAATGTCTTGTAGCGCTTTAATTTTTTCTTCTTTTTTCATTTATATTCCTCCTTTTGTTTATTATATACTCTTTTTTTTATAAAAAACAAAGTATAAATTTCTAATTATCTTTTTATATTTTCTTAAATGCTCGTAAAGCCTTATTCTATGTGCTTTCGAGTATTTTTACTGTAGGAAGATACTTCACGTTTCTTTGCATATTTCCTCATGTCTTAGCTGTCAGAAGTGGTAAATAAGTAGTAAATTCATTTGTACTACTAAGCAACAAGACGCTCCTGTTGCTTCTCTTTATTCAAGCGTTTCATTTCTGCCATTGCAGAATCGAATGTTGCATGTGCGTAATAGTTCAGCGTCATGGCTATATTAGCATGTCCCATAATGTACTGTAATGCCTTTGGATTCATTCCTGCATTTGCATAGTTGGTACAGAATGTATGTCGCAAACTATGTGGAGTGATGTGTGGCAATTTATCCTCGTTATACTTATTGTATTTCTTAACAAGACCTTTCATCATGCCGTTGTAATCACTTGCCACTTTTGGATAGTTCTTTCTATTAAGAAAGAGGAAATCACTATATCCATCAATCTCAACACGCTTATCATTCTTTCGATTCGCTAACACTCGCTTAAATGCTTGATAGGCTTCTTCAACCATAGGAACTTGACGTTCGCCACTTTTGGTCTTTGGTGTTTCAATGTAGTACCCAATTTCAGTATCTCTCAATAGCTGATGGTCTATATTGACAAGACGATTCTCAAAATCTAAATCTGGAAGTGTCAAACCACCAAACTCTGAAATACGAAGACCTGTTTTTAAGAGTATCAGAATTTCATCATAATTTTTGCTGTAGGTTTTATCAGCTTTTGCAAAGGCTAACAGTTTTTCTTCCTGTTCTTCTGTTAGTACGGTCTTAGGGACAGTATCATCATCAAGAACTGCTTTCAGTTGAAAGTCAAATGGATTCTTCCGAACACAATCATCTTGTATAGCAATATAGAATGAAGCCTTTAAAGAACGTTTGTAGTTATTGATGGTTTGATAAGCATAACCATTTTCACTCATTCTAATAGCCCATTCTTTAGCGTCTGATGGCTTAATACTGTCAATACTTCTTACACCTAACTTGTCTTTCTTCAAAATATCCATAAGATATTTGCGTCCAGTTTCAGTGTTTTTTCTAACCTTTGGTCTTTGAGCGTTCTGTTTTGCGTAAAGCTGGCAGAGTGTCATTTTCTTTCCTACAACATCAATACCATCATGAATGTCTTTCTGTAACTCTGCGATTTTCTCTCTAAGTGAGATACAATCACGCTTTCCTGCTGGTACTCGGTCTGTAGCCACAAGTTTCCACGAGTAAACAAATTGCGGTTCTCCAAATGAATCTATATATTTGTATAAGTATCTTCCGTCTTTTCGTTGGCTCTCTCCAGTCTTTAAGATTCGACCTTTATTGTCACGTCTTTTTTCTGACATGGCATTTGCTCCTTTCCTTTATGGAAAGAGCCTTGATACGACTTAATACTATTTTATCATATACAAGACCCTTTGGCGACGCTAGATTGCGTCCAATGTATCTATAATTTTTTCAAATTGTTTTCGTTTAATCTGAATACGATTGCCATTCATAATCAGCCAATTTGCATTTTTATTTTCCTCTGCCAAGCGTCGTAGCTTGTTTTCGCCAATACGAAAATATTTTGACGCTTCTTCAATGGTTAGGGTATAACGTTCCCAAATAGGAATGTCAGTCTGCTTCATAAAATCCTCCTTTCCAAATCACTTATTTGGATTTCATAAAAGTTGTTTTACCAGCAATCGAACAGCTTTAGCAAAGCTCACGGGAGTTCCACCCCTGCATGGTTCTCATGTAGCCATACTCATTGCCTGCGACGGTTTTATCACGCTCGGACTATTGACTGTATGGGAGTATCATTATCACGATAAGAATGTCGTTGCAGGCAATCCTGCTAAAGATTGCTTCTCGGATCACTAACATGAATCGCTCGCTATCTTTATAAGATAGGTCATGGCGGTTAGTTCCGTTGGCTCTTTTCTTATCGAAACGTATTCGATTACTTTTATTCAGTTTTCAAAGAACAATGGCTCGTTAGCCTATCAAAACACATTGAAAGCTCAATATGCTTTGGTGGAATAACAAACCTCCCTGTTCGGGAAGCGTGGAATGGTTTAGCACGCTTCCACGAAAGGAGAGAGGATATTACTTAATTTCAAATGACAAAATCTTTGTAATCAGTCTGGTTTCCATTCTTCCACGTAAGACTTCATCAACGACCATACTTTGATTGCCATATTCATCTTTCATAAGTCGTAGGGAACGCTTCGTTATGTACCCTCTGTAATGATGTAGAATCTGGTTAATCGCTTCGGTATCGCCATCTGTTGCCTTTACAATGAGAGGAAAGGGAATCATAGGATATTGTGTTTTCATTCTTCAAATTCCTCCATAAACTTTTTAATTAAGGCTAGTCCACTGGTTCTATGCCGATAGACAGTAGAACGGTTCAATTTCA
>OJLW01000549.1_pt1 | contig 18122 bp, 18 predicted proteins | sample 1597021 | NCBI WGS metagenome assembly OJLW01 (sample SAMEA3904676, study PRJEB24821) | metagenome | biome: Builtin; feature: hospital; material: surface | place: USA | collected 2013-06-03
CGCGCGCCCGGACCTTCTCCATCGCCGCGGTGATTTTCCTCCTCGCCATCTCCCTGGGTGGCTGGAACGCTTGGTGGTACGTGTCCTCCTTCGGCATCCCGTGGTGGGACCGCACGGTGCAGTTCAAGGCCATCGAGGCCAACACCGTGGTTCTCGCGATCGCCATGGTGGTCCTGGCGATTGGCCTTTACCAATCTCTCGTCCACAGCTACCGCAAGAACAAGGCTGAAGCCGACGGCACCCTCGAGGAATTCGAGGCCGCCAACGCCGCCAAGGTCTCTCGCTGGGCAGGCGCCATGTCCGCACCGATTGCGATGGCCTGCATCCTCATCGTGGCCTTCTCCTGCGCCTCCTTTGCCAAGGGCTACGTGGCCCAGGCGGATTCCTACTCCGTGGGCAAGGGCAACCTGGCATCCCTGCACGGCGATGTCTGCTCGCTGGCAGATGCCACCATGGTGGAAACCAACACCAACGATTCCTTCCTCACTCCGGTCAATGGCGACCTCAAGGATTCGCTGGTTGATGAGGATGAGGACAACTTCGGTTTCGGCCCCAACATGATCAAGGAAGATATTGAGCCGGAGAACCTCAACTCGGCATCAGTAGGCGCCATTGCCAACACCACAGGTGATGACTCGGCTGCGTCCAATGAACAAAAGGAACTCACCGAATCCGAGGAAAAGGCAACCGAAGTCACCGACTCTTCCGCCGGTGGCGTGCGCGGAACCCTAGGCATCAACGGCTCCGAGATGCACCTGCCCTTCAACCTGGATTACACGAAGGTCCCGGTCATGGGCTCCTACGATGAGTCGCAGCGCTCCACCGCTACCATCACCACCCAGTGGTACAACTTGCCGGAGCCGGGAGAAAACACCCCCGTCCTCGCGGTCTCTGCCGCCGGTAAGATTTATCACCACGACGTCAACGGCGTGGAGCAGGAAGGCACCGAGCTCACCTTGGAGTACGGCACCCTCAAGGACGGCAAGGTCACCAACAAGGGTGAGGCCGAGCTTTCCGACGTCGGCGCGACCCCCAAATGGCGCAACCTCCGCATTGCTCTGGACGAGCTCCCAGAGGAGGCCAACGTTGTGCGCCTCGTTGCGGTAGACGATTCCACCGATGAAGACGACTGGATGGCGTTTACCCCGCCGCGCGTCCCGGAGCTTGCCACCATCAACTCCCAGTTCGATTCCTCTACCCCGGCACTCCTCGACTGGTCCGTGGCCCTGCAGTTCCCCTGCCAGCGCACCTTCGACCACTACGCCGGCGTGACCGAGATCCCGCAGTTCCGCATTCTTCCCGACGCCGCCGCACAGACCTCCCTCACGGACTTCCAGTCCTTCTCCGGTGGTGGTGCGCTGGCAACCGCGGAGGCAGTGAACTACTCCTATGAGATCCCGAGCTACCTCAACAACGATTGGGCGCGCGACTGGGGCTCCATTGAAAAGTATGAGCTGCGCACCAACTCCCGCGGCGAGGCCCCGCTCGAGGCGGACATCGACCAGGAAATCATCCAGCGCTCCGGACTGTGGAAGAACTCCGAGATGAAGATTCGCCCGGAGGGTGAGCAGTAGGGATTAGAGAAACTCGGCCGAATCTTTAATGCGCTGACGCGCCACGGTCGGGGTCGAAATACGGTGCATGGACACATACTCCGCAGTCTGTGCACCGGGGATCTCCACGCGCTCAGCAATCTCGTCCTGCGCCGCGGTCTGGACCAAGATGTCAGAATACAGCCCCGGCAGCTTCTCAACATCGAGGACGTAGTCGCCGCGGATCTCCTCCGGCAGCTTGGCCAGCGCGCCGAAGTCGGGGAAGGTGAGGAGGAGGGCGTCGGCAGGCACCAGCGCTGCGAGCGCCCCACCGGAGGAATATCCCCACACCGTCACGCGGTTGGCCCCATGGTCGCGCGCATAATCGACGGCCGCCTGAACCGACTGGACCATCTCCGCCACGGTGCGCTCCGGCGCCAACGGATAATCGACATCAATGATCGTCGTGCCCGACAACTGCGCTGCGGCAGCAACTTCGGGCCGCCATTGCATTTCTAGTGCCTTGCCGTCACCGCGCCACCAGCCGCCGGAGTGCAGCGACACTGCCCAGCGGCCATTCGGCTCTGAAGGAACAAAAATCGCTCCCACCTCAGAGTCCTCAACGCTCACGCCTTCCGTAAAGGCGGTGCCGGGCAGCGAGTGATCCACTGCGGAGCCCAGCACCATCATGGAGGCTTGCACGATGCGGTCCGGAAGCAGCGCACAATAGCGGTCCGCATCCGGCGAACCTCCACCAGCCCACGGCGGGCGGAAATCCGGCAGCGGGTAGTGCACCTCCATGTAGGAGGAGAGCTGCTCGAGCTGTTGTTCAGGGCTTAGCTGGCGACCCTGGCCGCCGATATTCCACTCACTCATGGCCCCCAAGAGTACTACCAGATGGTGACGCGCTCCTCCGGTGCAAGACCACCCTCGACATCAAAAGCCTCGTAGAATTCATCGATGTTCTCGGCGATGATGTTGCAGCGGAACTCTGCCGGCGAGTGCGGGTCAATGGCCAAATACTGCGTGGCCATCTCCGGACGGATGGCAGTACGCCACACGCGCGCCCACGCCAGGAAGAAGCGCTGCAGACCGGTGTACTCGTGCTCTGCCAATTCCGGCTCAGCGCCCTCGGCCTCAAACGGCGCGACCTGGCCGTTGATGTCCAGGCCCTTGTCGGCGCAGTAGTTCTTGTAGGCCACCACGGCAATGCCCAATCCGCCCAAGTCACCGATGTTCTCACCCAGGGTGAAGCTGCCGTTGACGCCTGCGGAATCAGTGCCCTCCAGCACCTTCGGCACCTGCCCCTGGAACTGGTCCACCAGCTTCGCGGTCAACTTCTCGAAGGCCACGCGGTCCTCATCCGTCCACCAAGAGTTGAGGTTACCCTGGCCGTCGTACTGCGAGCCCTGGTCATCAAAACCGTGGCCAATCTCGTGACCAATCACCGCACCGATAGCACCGAAGTTCTCCGCGGCGTCCGCCTCAGGATTGTAGAACGGCGGGCGCAGAATCGCTGCCGGGAAGGTGATGTCATTGACCACTGGATTATAAAAAGCATTGACCGTTTGCGGGGTGGCGAACCATTCATCGCGGTCCGCCGGCTTACCAATCTTGGCCAGTTCATAATCGTGGTTCCACGCATTACCCGCGCGCACATTGGCCACCAAGTCCGCGCCCTTCGGTGAAAACTCCAGGTCAGAATAGTCACGCCAGGTATCTGGATAACCGATTTTAGCCTTGAACTGGGCGAGCTTCTCCAGCGCGCGCTCGCGGGTAGCCGGGGTCATCCACTCCAGCTGCGAAATCCTCTCACGATAAGCGGCGGTAAGGTACTCCACCAGCTCATCCATCTCGGACTTCGAGGAGGGCGGGAAGTGCTTGTCCACGAAAACCTTGCCGATCTCCTGTCCCACCATGTTTTCCGCCAAGCCCACGGCGCGCTTCCAGCGATCACGCTGCTCCGTGGCGCCCGAAAGCTTGGTTCCGTAGAACTCGAAATTCTTCTTACCGATCTCCTCAGTAAGGTACGGCGCGCGCGACAGCAGAATGTGCCACGTCGCCCACAGCTGCCAATCCGCCATACGGCCGGCGGTAAACAGGCCCTCGAGGTGCTCAAAATAAGATGGCATCATAGCCACCACACGGTGCTCGGGCAGTCCCCCACCCTGCAGGATGGCGCGGGTGATGCTGGGCAGCTTGGCGACGTCCACCGGGTTATACGTCTTCACCGCATCACGCGAGGCCACCACGTCCCAGTGGCCGGCCGCGATTTCCTTCTCTAGGTTTACGATGCGCGTTGCGGCCGCATCCGCACCCAGCCCGAAGAGGCGCGCGGGATCTAAGAATTCAAGCATCGCCGCAACGTGCTTCTCGTAGGCCTCGAGCGTCTGCGCGTGAGCTTCCTCGCGGTAATAAGCCTCATCCGGCAGACCTAAACCGGACTGAATAATGTAGGCCACCGCCTCCTCGGCGCCGGAGTCCTTTTCTACCCAGAAGGTAACCGGGGCGCCGACGCCCTCGCGCTCCAGCACTCCCAGGTTATGTGCCAGCTCCTCCGGGTCCGCCGCCACCAGCTTGTCCAGATCCTCGGAAAGCGGTGCCGTTCCCGCAGCATTAACTCCTTCAACGTCCATGTGGGAGGAATACACGATCCCTGGGCGGCCCGTGTCTTCCTTAACGATGTCGTGGACGAGTTCCTCGGCTTCGTCGCGAAGCGCGTGAAAAGTCCCGTCGACACCGCGATCGTCGGGAATAACGTGGGACTCGATCCAAGGGCCATTAACAAACTGATACAGATCCTTCATGCACTTCACTCTATGTCAGATGTACCCATTAGTGTGGTGTGCATGACTTCTTATCGTTTCCCGCCAGCGAAGATGACGGGGCCGTTTTTCGCTGTGCTTGGGGTGACCCTCCTCGTGCTCGGCACGCCCGCCGTCCTCAGCTTGGCGCTGCCGGACCACGATCCTGAAACCGAGCCTGTTGTCCTCGACGATCCTGAGTGGCGTCAGCCTATCGACGGCGTCGAATGCAGCGTGAACTACGATTCCGTGGCCAACCAGGCGTGGGATTGCGGCGATACCTTGGTCGAGGCCTACCTCACCTCTGATGTCGACGATGACGAGCTGGCCCTGCGCCGAGCTGTGCGCGCCACGACCTTCGGGTCGATGCCGAAAGAAGAAGTAGAAAACCAAGACGGCATCCTCGTACTGCGAACGTATACATACATCCCGGTCGTTGCCTTTAGCGTGGCCAAGGACGATCTCAACTACGAGCTCGTCTTTTCAGACGGAAACCCAGAAGAAATCGCCGATCAGTTTATGGAGGCCTTCAAGTGAGCAAGATCTTCCGCGTGGCGCTGTGGGTCTTCATTGGCGTGTGCCTACCCGCAGCTCTGATCAATCTGTTGGGTTCCTTTATCGTTGCCCCGCTGCCGGGCCTGATAAGCCTGCTCATCGGACTAGCCTTCCTCGCACTGGGTCTATACCTGTGGCATCTCAGCCCAATGTGGGCGTCACCGGCCAAGGGCTGGGCTACAGCCAGCGTGTTGTGGGGAGCCGGCACCGCGGTGTCTTTGGCTCTCCTCTCCGCGCTTCCGTTCACCTCCCTCACCAAAGGAGTGGGCTGGGAGGAATCCATGATGTCCTGGTCCGGCGCTTATCCGGAGGAGTTCGCCAAGGCGCTGGGCGTGGTCTTTGTGTTGCTCAGCTTCCGCCAGCTCAACCGACCTTGGCATGGGTTTATCGTCGGTGCGCTTGTGGGCTGGGCTTTCGATGTTTTTGAGAACATCCTCTACGTTTCCCTCGGCGCCGTGATGCACCCGACGTCTGATTGGATCGGCATGCTGCAGATGTGGGGACTCCGCCTTGTGGCAGGCCCAGGCCTGCACATGTCACTGACGGCCATCGCGGGTTTCGGCATCGGCTGGGCCATTTACGCTGCCCATAAAACCTGGTGGTGGCGTCTCGGCGTAGGCGTAGGAGCGCTCTTTGCTTCCTTCTGTCTCCACTTTGCATGGAACTACATGTGGGATGAGACGTGGCAGTTGGTCACGCAGTATATTGTCGTCGCACTCATCCTCTACCCCACCGTCATCACTCTAGGGATTCGGGCCCACCGTCTGGCTAAGACGGATGATACCTACTCGCACTCGCCCGGCCTCGCCAGCCTGCAGTGATTTAGTCGAGGTGCCCCGCCAAGGGTATTTTCACAATGGCTACGCTTAGCATGCCTGCGAAGAGCTCGGCACCGCCCGCTTTAGTTCCGCACACGCTCGATCGCGCGCGTCCTGTAGAGGCGTCGGCAAGCCAGGCACCTGCGGTGCAACCTCCACTGCTCCCAGCACATCCCCCGTGAGATCCGCAGGGGATCCATAGGTATTAGCCGCCACGCTATATCCAGGACCGAAAGAAGCACTAGCGTGAACCTGACGGTTATCCGACCACCCGAATTTCGTTCCAATGATGCCCGGGATGCGTGCGGTGCCAAAGTCCTGGCGGTAGCCGTCTGATGCTACAGGCGCCGCCGTCGCTATGCCCTTCATGAGCGGCGCGGCAACCGGATCGCCAGATATCGCCCCTATGAAGCGAGTGAGATCCTCCGTCGACGTCGTAGTATTTCCCCAATAACCATTGTGGTGAGTCTCCCCCAGTCGATACTCCCCGATGATGGAGGGAATGGCCTGTGGGTACTTCCGCTCCAAGTCGCTGGCGGTGCCGTCCTCAGAAAAACGAATCATGTTCTCCACCCGTGCCTTATCCTCCGATGCGCCATATTTCAGCACCCACATACCGAGATACAGCTTCGCCAGGGAAAGCGCGGGGCGGGACTCGTGGCTATTCCCAGTGGAAACTGAATTTCCATCGGCGTAGCGCACGGTCATCTGGGTGCGTGGTGGGACTTTTCCAGGATCGAACGTCAGAGCCTGGGCAGTAGGCGCGGTGGTGGCCGCCAGTGCAAGGCCAACAATAAAGGAGCGAGACTTAAACACTTGTATAGATTAACTCAAGTCACAGCTTTAACAGCCCTAATTGGAGCTTTAACGCCCTAAACCCCTACTGGAAGTCTCGAATGTTCGTTTCATCCAGCTCTTATCCCACAGAGAGCGTGGAGCATCAGTTTTCCCATTTACCCCTTTAATCACAACTTCCTTCCGCGGTATGGACTCCCCCAGAGATACCGAATAAGCTCTTACTTCGAAAGGGATTTCGAACGGTGGGGGTTCGTCCCTTCGCAGTAACTCGACCAATAGTAGGGGGTTGAAGTGTCTTCCACTTCAGACGTTGTTGTTTCCTATTTTTCTCATTCCAATCCGAGCGACCCAGTATGTATGAAAGGTAAAGACATACGCCAAGCAGACTACGAGTTCTGGTCTAGCGTCCTTCCCGCCTTGGACGAAGACTCAGACACAGCGTGTATGCGCCTTGGGCTCAAGACCGGCAAAACGGCCGGGGCAGTTGCTCACATAGTCATGGGGATTTACCGCCTTAGAGAACTCCCCCAGCTCAAAGCCCTGCAAGATGCTTATTATTTGCTGGACCTGCCTGCCTTGATTGCCATTGACCAGGTCATGGCTAAGCTGGGTCAGCCTTCCCCAGAGGTAGTAGCTGCCATTGATACTTCGTTGGCCCGTTGGTTCACTCCGACGAAGCCCAACCAGGCGTTTCCCAGCACCTCGCAGATTCGCCGCCGCATGCGTGATCTGGTCAAGGTTCATGATGACTCCATCGCGGTGGAAGATACACGCCCGAAGAACCGGTATTCCATACTCACGCGCGCCCAGCGCGCCACCATCGAACTAGAAGTTGACAGCAGCATCGGGGTCATTATTCATGAGGCTATTAAAGCAGCGGCCGAAAAGCATGAGGTGTCGATGGCCGAAGCACTCATCCTTCTCGTCACTGGGAAAGTAGAGCCAGAAGCAGCCCGCGTAGTACTCCACGCCTATCAAGCTAGTGATGTCGCGGATGCACCAGTATATGTAGAAGGTCATGGCTGGCAGCTAGGCAATATCCCCGCGCAGGCCGAAACAAAAAGGGATTTGAGCACTAAGCCGGAAGCCTCTCAAAGCTACGGACCAAGCACGATGGTACGCAAATACGTTGAGGGCCGCGATGGCACCTGTCGTGCAGCTGGTTGCGGAATGCCTGCGTGGCTATGTCAGTTGGACCACCGTATTAACTACGCCGATGGCGGGCCAACGCACCCAGACAACATGGTCGCGCTATGCCAGCATCACCACAACATGAAGACCGACGGACGGGCCTTTTATATTTTGGACCCGGATACCGGGGATGTGGTCTGGCTTTTTGAGGATGGGACGTGGGCAATCACCGAACCTTCCGGACCACTAGCCCCTAAGAACAAGCGTTGGGCGCGAAGTGTGGCACAAGATATTGAGGAATTCCGCGCCCGGAAACACCGTGAGGCCCAAGAACTTAAAACTGAGCTAGACAAAGAACAACAAGAAGCCGTAAACCACGCACATACAGAAAAGGCAGAGAACAAGGGATCTGAAGGCGGAGAGGAGATCCCCTTCTAAGAAAGGTCCGTCGTTTAAAACGACGAAGGGATCGTCGTCTACCCCATGTCGACTAGAAGAACTCCACCAATGATCAGCGCGACCCCTAAGACCTTAAACCAGGTGAAAGGCTCACGGAAAAGCATGAAGGACAAAAGAGCAGTAAGCGCTACGCCCGAGGCAGTCCAAATTCCATAGGCCACGCCTAGCGGTATGCCCTGCCGAAGCGCCAACGACAAGAAAGCATAAGAGGACACATAGGCCACGACGACCCACGCCACCCATGCCTTCTGGCCGTGAACGGCCAGCATGCGCAGGCCCAAAGTGCCAGCAACTTCGATGAGGATGGCAAGGGATAACCAGATCATGTCTCCACTTCCACGAGCGTTGTCTTCGGCGCCCGGCCGCCCATCTCTACGCAAACTACGCCGACGATGATGCAGCCCATGCCCACCAGCATGAGCGGCGTGAGCTGTTCGCCAAAAAGGTATGCGGACAGCCCTGCGGTAAGCACCACTCCGGTTGCGCCCCAAATCCCATAGGCCACACCCACGTGCATGCCACAGCGCAACACTTGGTGCAGGGCGGAAAAAGCGACGACGTAACCCGCCACCACCACGATATAGACCGCAGGGTACTCCAGCGCCACTTTGAGGCTTAGTGTCGCCAACACCTCACTGAAGATGGCGATGCTCAAAAAGAGCCAAGCGCGCACTTTCACCCTCCCAGATCCGCCGCATCCAGCCCGCACTCAGAGAGCACCACGCGGTCACCGCGGTGCGGGATTCCTTCTTCATCCCAATGGGCCTGGGCGGCAGAGGTGTGGGCGCGGCCGGTACTGTTGACCACCCGCCACCAGGGCAGATCCGCGCTTTTCGACATTACCCAACCCACATACCGCGGGCCGACCCCTGCCACTTTTGCAATCTCTCCGTAGGTGGAGACATTGCCAAGAGGTATGCGGAGAACTACCTCCGTGACTCTAGAGCTCGATGGGTTCTTCGGGGGCATCCTCGACCTCACACAAGGTAAGTGCCGCGCCCGTGGAATCCTCAATCAAGCACAGGCGGCCGAATGGCGAATCGTGGGGCTCGCGGATAATCTGCCCACCATTGTCCGTAACAGCCTTCGCTGCCTGGTCAATATCCCGCACACCCAAGTAGGTTTGCCAAAAGCTCGGCAAACCTTCCGCGTGCCAGAATCCAGCGAAGGCAGCGCCTTCTTCCTCCGCAACCGCGTAATGCTCATCGCCGCGGATTTCCCAATCGAAGAGCTCGCCATAAAAGTCCAGCGCGGAGTGGAAATCATCCGAGACCGTCAGCTCGTGCCACACCGGTGTGCCAGGCTCACCACCGGCGACAAAGCGGTCGAGCTCCGGCTGCGTCAAACCAAACATGGCACCGGACTTATCGAGTACGAGCGCCAGCGGGGCACCTAAAGCGAGGATTTTTCCGCCGAGTTGTTCAACCCGGGCGCAGTCGGCTTCCAAGTCGCGGGAGAGGAAGTAGGTAGCCCAGGTGTCCTGACCCGGAACAATTTCTGCGATGGGAAGGCCCTGCAGCCGAGCAATGCCATCTTCGAATTCCCAGCCCAGCACGGCCGAGTAAAACTTCTCGGAGGCTTTCACATCAGAGCTGGCCAGGGTAATCCAGTAGGGCATTCCTACTTCTGCTTCAAATGCAGGCATTAAAGGTTCCTCCACTTCTCCGGGTCGAAGTCATCATCGGCGGTGGCTTCATCAAAATAATCGTCGTCGTCTTCGACGACGCGGGCGCAGGTGTCGGAGACGCAGATGACGTCGCCAAGCGCCAGCGTTGCTCCGCGCTGCTTAGTCACCTCCCCATTGACGGTGACCTGCCCCTGCTCGATGAGTTCTTTGGCCTCACCCCCGGTGGCGACCAAGGAGGCCAGTTTGAGGAACTGGCCGAGCTTAATGGATTCTCCCTTAATTGAGACTTCTAGCATGTTGACCAGCATACCCAGCTCAAAGCGCAAGAACTCCCTCTGCCAGAATGATGATGCCAAGCAGGGCAAACACGACTCCGCTGAAGATATCTACCCCGGCGGAATTCTTTGCCATCCACTTCGCCACCGCACGGGTGCACAACGCAACGCCGACGAAAATGATGAGGCTTTCAATAATCAACACAGAGCCAACCGTGGCATTCGCGCTCAATCCCATGCCCGGATCGATGAAGTTGGCGAAAATAGCGCCGAAGAAGATGAGTACCTTGGGATTAGAAAGATCGCTGACTAGGCCCATGCGGTACGCCGTGCCGAGTCTGATGATGCCGTCCGGGGTAAACCCGCGCGGTTGCGGATTGATGGTTGCTGGAGCACGACGCTCTTTGATGCCGCTGCTTATTGCAGAAAATGCCATCCACAGCAGATAGCTGCCGCCGGCAACCTGCAGCGCCACCAGGATTTCCGGATGCGCCGAAATCAATGCGGTAAGCCCCGCTAGCGAAGCAACGGTCCACAGCATCAAGCCGGTGGTGCTACCGATTGCGGCCCACACCGCCGCGCGCGTAGAGCGTGCGCCCAAACGAATAATCTGCACCACGTCTGGCCCCGGCGAAGCCATCGCCGCGAACCACACACCCATCAAGGCCACTATGGCGCTGAAAGCCACCTAACACCCCCATACTCACATGCACTATTACTAACGCATGCCACTATAAGAGGCGTCTCACCTGCAGCGAAACAGGTAATTTAGCTTTGCGTACGCGGCTTAATGGTCATGGTGTCGATGTTGACGTGCTCCGGCAGCGAGGCCACCCAACGCACAGCCTCAGCGATGTCTTCCGCGGTGAGGTTGAGTTCGCCGTCATACACCTGTGCGGCACGATCGGTGTCGCCCCGAAAACGATTCAGGGAAAATTCTTCCGTGGCTACACGGCCGGGGTCGAGCTCGGTGACACGAACGCCGTGCTCCTCGATACGTAATGCACGAGAAATCACGCGGACGCCATGCTTGGCGGCGTTGTAGCCGGAGCCGCCCTCGTAGACGTTCCACCCGGCAACGGAGCCCATGTTAATAATGAGTCCGCCCTGCAGTTTCGGCATGAGGGCTTGGATCATGCGGACAGTGCCGAGGACGTTGACGTCATACATCCACTGCCAATCCTCGATGGTGGTCTCCACGAGGGGCTCCAGGCCCTTCGCGCCACCGGCGTTGTTGACCAAGAGGTCAACGCGGTCGAGGTGGGAAACGAATTCGGCTACGGATTCGTCCGAAGTGACGTCGAGGGCATAGGCCTCGCCGCCGATGTCGTTCGCGAGGGCCTCAAGGCGCTCCACGCGCCGCGCGCCGACGACGACATGCCAGCCGTCAGCCGCCAACGCTCTTGCCGACGCCTCCCCAATCCCCGAGGACGCTCCTGTAACGACTGCTACTTTTTCCATGCGCCCTAGGATAGGGCTTCTTCCAGCTCGGCGCAGATGTTTTCGACGATCCCGACCTTGAAATCAGCCGGGGTGAAGGTGCCATCCTTCATGTCGGTATTCAGCGAGATATCCAGCTGGGTGCGCAGCTGCTTCATAGAGAAGTTCGCCATGATGAGGCGCCACGCCTCTACCGCGCGGATGCCGCCGCTGAAGCTGTAGCCCACGTAAGCAATCGGCTTGGCCACCCACTCGGCACCGAGGGAATCGACGGCGTTCTTGAAAGCGCCCGGCACGGAGTGGTTGTACTCCGGGGTGACGAAGATAAAGGCATCACAGGAATCGATAGCATCGGACCAGGCCTGCACATTCGGGTCCTCATAGTTTTTGTTTGCCGCCATAGGAACAACGGAGGAGGTGAGGATCGGGACATCGAAAGCCTTAAGGTCGATGAGCTCGTAGTCCACGTCGCGGCCCTGAGCGAGGTCGGTGACCCACTGGGCGATGGCCAGCCCGGCGCGGTCGTCGCGGGTAGAGCCGAGGATGATGCCGATTTTCGCCATAGATATACCTTTCACATTTTGTTAACGTGTCAACGTCTGAGCCTACGCCGATATGCCGACGCAATCGACATTTCCACCCCAACATGTCTATTCTTTTGCCATGTCACAGGAGAACTTGGCGGATCGCGGATCCTTTGAACGCATGACCAGCGGGCAGTGGTTCATGCCCGGTGTCAACGAGGAGGTCAGCACCGAACATCGACGCGGCTTCCTGCTGGTCAAGGAGCTCAATGAGCTGCACAACACCAATCCAGAGCGCGCGAGGGAGATCTTGCGGGAGCTGTTTTCGCCGGAGTCCGAGGTTCCCGGGCTGCACGTCCCGCTCAACTTGGAGTATGGCTGCAATGTGACCATCGGAAAGGGCGTCTTCATCAACTTTGGTGCGACGATCCTGGCACAGGCGCCTGTAACCCTCGGGGACCACGTCATGATTGGTCCGAACTGCTCGCTTATTACCGTGGGGCATCCTGTCAACGATCATGAGATGCGGGCAGAAGGTTGGGAGATTGCGAAGCCTATCAGCGTCGGCGATAACACGTGGTTTGGTGCCAATGTCACTGTGTTGCCGGGCGTGACAATCGGCAAGAACTGCGTCGTGGGAGCAGGCACACTGGTGACTAAGGATATCCCCGATAACTCGCTGGTCCTGGGCTCACCGGGGCGTGTGGTACGCACGCTGGAGGGCAACGAGGATAGGTGGGAGCGCCACGATCTCGATGTTTGATCTCAAGGCGATCGGCACAGGACTTCCCGTCCTGGAAACCATTGATTCTCTGCCTTCCGCCGGTCACGTCGTAGTCCAGGCTCCGCCCGGCACGGGTAAGACCACGCTCGTTCCGCCGGCGCTGGCTAACCAAGTAGAGGGCAAGGTTCTCGTTACCGCGCCGCGCCGCGTAGCTGTGCGTGCGGCGGCAAACCGCCTTCAGGAGTTGTCAGGCCAGCGCATCGGCTATGCGGTACGCGGTGATTCCCGCAAAGGCGCAGACGTCGAGTTTGTTACCCCCGGCGTGCTGTTGCGCCGACTGTTGCGGGATCCGGAACTTGAAGGGATTTCCGCCGTGGCCATCGACGAGGTTCATGAACGCCAGCTCGATACCGATCTGGTACTGGGCATGTGCTTGGAGTTGGCGCAGCTCCGCGATGATTTTCGGGTTATTGCCATGTCCGCGACTGTCGACGCCTCCCGCTTCTCCCAGCTCATGGGAGGGGCTCCGATCCATTCCACTGAGGCGGTAACGTACCCGCTCAGCCTCTCCTATGAACCGATTCCAGGACGTGCCGCGGGCGATCGGGACTTTTGGAAAGGCGTGGCCAAGGTTGCCGCGCGGCAGCACGAGTCCACGCTGGTCTTTGTGCCGGGTGTACGCGAGGTCAACCTGGTGTGTGATGCCTTGAGCGGCCACAACGTTTTTCCGCTCCACGGCCGCCAGACCACGCAGGAGCAGGACGCTGCGCTCTACACCAGAGAGCAGCGCATCGTGGTAGCGACGTCCATCGCAGAATCTTCACTGACCGTGCCGGGTGTACGCACCGTCATCGATGCCGGGTTGTCCCGCGTGCCCAAGCGGGATGCGCAGCGCGGGATGAGTGGGTTGGTGACGGTGTCGACGTCGAAAAGCAGCGCCGATCAACGCGCCGGACGTGCCGGACGTGAGGCGCCCGGTACCGTCGTCCGCTGCTATTCACAGGAGGACTACCAGCACTTTTCTCCGCACGTGATTCCAGAGATCCTTTCCGCGGACCTCACGCAGGCGGCGCTGTTCATGGACTGTTGGGGCGCGGGACCGGACTTCCCGTTGCTTGATCAACCGCCGAAGGCTGCGCTTGCCGACGCCCACCGCACCCTAGATCTGCTCGATGCTGGCGAAGAGCTGGCGCTGCTGCCGACGCACCCACGGTGGGGCGCGGCACTGTTGAAGTACGGCGCGGGGGCAGCACAGACGATTGCCCGGCTGGATGATTCGGATCCGAAGCGGCTGGCCCGCTTGGTGCCCAACAAAGGTCCGGTGGACCCAGGCGTGGTGGTCGCTAGCGCCTTCCCGGAGTTCGTGGCTAAGCGCGTGGGTGACAAGGAGTTTTTGCTCGCCAGCGGTACGCGTGCGCAGTTTCTCGAGAATGGCCACGACTGGTTGGCGGTGGCGGAGGTGTCGTTGGCGCAATCCGGTAACGCCATCATTCGTGAAGCAGTGCCCATCGCGGAGAAGGATGCGCTCGAAATCATCGGCGTGACGGAGGAAACCCGAGCTTTTCTCGACGGCTCCAAGGTCCGCGGCGTGCGCGTGCGTGCGGCAGGTGCCATCGTGTTGTCGGAGACGCCAGTGAAGGTCTCCGGCGATGAAGCAGTGGAGGCGCTCCGCAACTCCGGACAGGGTTTAAACCTGTTTCACTTCAACGACAAGGCCCAGAACCTGCGGGAACGTATGCGGCATCTGCATAAAGCATACGGTGCGCCCTGGCCAGACGTGGACAGCGATGACCTGAGCTGGCTGGAGCCGGAGCTGCATGAGTTGGCGATTGGCGGGCGCCCAGACATGTATCCAGCGCTGCAGCGTCTGCTGCCGTGGCCCGAAGCTAGCCGCTTGGATGAGCTCGCACCGGAACGTTTGCCAGTTCCGTCCGGACGTGCTGCGAGGATCGATTGGTCCGGCGAGCGCCCAGTGGTCTCCATCAAGTTGCAGGAGTGTTTCGGATTGGCGGAGTCTCCCGAATACTGCGGCCACCGAGTGCAATTCCATCTACTGTCCCCCGCCGGCCGGCCGCTCGCCGTCACCGATGATCTAGCGAGCTTCTGGTCCGGGCCTTATGCCGGTGTGCGCGCGGACATGCGCGGGCGCTACCCCAAGCACCCGTGGCCGGAGGATCCGTGGATTGCGGTGGCCACCGCAAAGACGAAGAACAGGATTTAACCCCACTGCTGCCAAGCCAGGTACACGCTCATCACCACGACGAGCGTGAGGAGTGCATAACGGATGAGCTTCGCACCGCCGCCGAGCACTGTTCGCGCGCCCAGTTGCGCGCCAATGATATTTGCTGCTGCGAGAACTAAGGCGAGGCCCCACACCACGTGGCCGCCCACGATGAAGACCACGAGCGCGCCAACGTTGGTGCACGTGTTGACCACCTTGGACATCGCGGCGGAGGTAAGGAAGTTCTGGGAAAAGATGGCGGTGAAGGCCATGATGAGGAACATACCGGTGCCGGGGCCAAAGATGCCGTCGTAGAAGGCAATGGCTGCTACAGCGGCTAACCCTGCCCACGTGCGCCAGCCGCCGCGGATACCGTCTCCTTCGCCGCTGCCGAAGTCTGGGCGAAAGGCCACGAAGAGGCCGACTGCCACCATGAGCACGATGATGACCGGCCGCATGACGTCCTTGTCCATGAGTGCGGCTGCTGCAGCGCCGAGCCCGGAGCATAGGAGGGCGATAAGGCCCATACGGATGAGCTCGCCCTTCGGTGGGCGCACCTTCTTGACCAGTGTGATGGCAGCAGAGGCCGTTCCAGAGACCGCCGCCACCTTGTTCGTGGCCAGGGCGGTGGCGGGAGCAAGCTGGGGTGCGACCGCCAGGATGAGCGGAATGAGCACGAGCCCGCCGCCGCCAATGACGGCATCGATCCATCCGGCCACGGCAGCGCCAATGGTGAGTATCGCCCAACCGCTTAATCCGAAATCCATGTCCATCATTAAACTCGATTCCATGTCTGTTCGTACGAGATGGGTCATCGTGGCCCCGGGGTCTGCAGCACTCGGGGCATTATTTAGCTACCTTCACGTACCCGCAGCCTGGATCCTCGGCGCCATCGTGGTCTCGGGTGCCATGGCCTTGACGACGGGCAAAGAACTCGCCGTTAATAAGCACTTCTATTCTGTCGCCCGCGGATTCATCGGAATGATGGCCGGCATACCACTAACCCTGGTTCCTGCCTCCACGCTCATTGGCTTTGTGCCGGCCGCGGTGACGATGTCACTCATAACTGTTTTAATCGGCGTCGCCGGCGGCGTGCTGCTACACCGCTCACAGCCGAAGGATATTTCCTGGGAAACGGGCATTTTATCCATGCTGCCCGGCGGAGCCTCACTCATGCCCGCGCTGGCTAGCGAGCTGGGTGCTGACTACCGCTACGTGGCGCTGACGCAATACCTGCGCCTTCTGGCGGTCTCGGTATCGCTGCCTTTGGTGGTCTCCTTGTTAGACGCCCCCGCGGGCAAGGGCGTGGACATGAGCGTTGACGGCGAGATCACGTGGTGGATCGTGCTGCTGACCCTCGCCATCGCTGTGGTTGGTGAAAAGCTGGGCAAGCTGGTGCGTTTGCCCGCTGCTGCTGTATTGGGGCCGCTCATCTTGACGGTGCTGGTCGCTCAGGTTATTCCAGCCGGCCACACTTTGGAGCCGCTCTACGTGTTCAAAATCATGGCGTTTATGTCCATCGGCTGGGTCTGCGGTGGTGGGCTGTCGGTACCGGCACTGCGGGCCTTCGCCAAGCAGCTGCCGGCGACGATCCTCTTTATCATTGTCGTGATCGGCGTGTGCGCACTGACCGCCCTGCCTTTGACCGCATGGCTGGACATCACCTACTTCGAGGCTTACCTCGCCACCTCCCCCGGCGCACTGGAGACGGTGCTTGCGCTGTCTGCGGAAGGCGGGGCGGGCCCCGCCGTGGTAGCCGTGCAGATTATCCGGCTCATCATCGTGCTGGTTATCGCCGGCTACCTGCCGCAGATTTTGCGGCTATTCCGCCGCTAGTCCAGGATGGTCTCGCGCAGAATCGACATCGGCACCGAGCCTAGGGCCAACGCCTGGGAGTGGAAGTCACGTACGTCCATCCCTTGTTCAACTGCGGCGTCGCGGGTCTGCTGCCACAGGCGCTGGCCCAGGGCATAAGACGGCGCCTGGCCCGGCCAACCCAGGTAGCGGGTGACCTCGAAGGAGAGGTTGGCGTCATCCATCGCGGTGTTTTCACGCATGAAGGTCTTGACGTGGGACTTGTCCCAGACGCCGGACGCGGTGCAATCCGGAAGGGCTTTACCCAGGTGAAGTCCGATGTCGACCACGACGCGGGCGGCGCGGAAGCGTTGGGCGTCGAGAAGCCCCATGCGGAAGCCCGGATCATCCATGTATCCCAGCTCCGCCATGAGGGCTTCTGCATAGAGCGCCCAGCCCTCACCGTGGCCAGAGTTCCACGTCACCGCACGGCGCCATAGGTTGAGATCCGGCTGGGTCAGCGCGGCGCCAATCTGCAGATGGTGGCCCGGCGCGCCCTCATGGTGGACGGTGGTTAGTTCCTGCCAGGTGTGGAAAAGCTCCTGACCAGCGGGTACGGACCACCACATGCGGCCGGGGCGGGAGAAGTCATCAGACGGCGAGGTGTAGAAGATGCCGCCGGTGCCTGCCGGGTCGATGCAACACTCGATTTCTTTAACGGCCTCCGGGATGTCGAAGGCGTTGCCGTCAAGGTCCTTGATCACGCGGTCCGCGGTGGACTGCATCCACTCCACTAACGCGTCGGTGCCGTGCAGCTGGTAGCGCTCTTCCTCGTTGAGCTTGCGCATGGCCGCGCGCACGGTGGCGTCGGAGCCATAGAGCTCGTGGGCGATTTTTTCTTGTTCCGCCTTGATGGAGCGCACTTGGTCCATGCCCCACTCATAGGCCTCATCGAGGTCCACAACATCGCCGACGAAGAGCCTGGAGAAGCGCTCGTAGCGCTCGCGGCCCACCGCATCCTGCGATGGAGCCTGCGGCTGGAGCTCGTTAGAGAGCCAATCGGCGAATTCGCCGAAGGCTTCCTTGGCCGCGTCCACCTCTGGGCCCTCAACGCCAAGGTCCTCGAGCATGGAGCCGGCGTCGGCAAGCCGCTCGCATTGCACGAAGACATCGGAGATCTGGCGCTGCGGCGCCACCATGCCACGCGAGGCCGCCTCGGTAAGGGACTCCTTGTAGCCGTTGAGCGAGGTTGCTACCTTCGACAGGCGCGAACGCAGTGCATCAAGCTGCTCCGGGGTGTCCTTCGGCATGAGCATGAGGGTGTCGCGGATAGTCTGCACCGGGGAGGCAATGTTGTTAAGGCAGCGGATGTCCTCACCGGCATGGTGCAGGTCAAGATCCAGGCAGAGACGGTCGCGCA
>OJLW01000551.1_pt1 | contig 18082 bp, 15 predicted proteins | sample 1597021 | NCBI WGS metagenome assembly OJLW01 (sample SAMEA3904676, study PRJEB24821) | metagenome | biome: Builtin; feature: hospital; material: surface | place: USA | collected 2013-06-03
CTAGATCGCTCGTCGGCAGCGTCAGATGTGTATAAGAGACAGATTATTAATACATCTGTTGAAATATTTAAAGAAATGCCATTATTGAACATATTATTAATAGTTTTTATTATTGTACTATCAATCACTTCACCGGGTACAACTAAGGGAATGCCCGGTGGATATGCATAGATAAATTGACCTGAAATTCTATTTTTTGCATTATTTATATTTATACATTTTTTTTTGCTTAGCTGAGTATCTTTTATACTTTTTATAGTTTCTGGTATAAAATATGAAAAATTGCTAGCATTTTCTCCGCTGTCTAGATTTTCATCAATTTTTATCAAAGCTTCCTTTAACCTATCAAAGCCAATTTTTTTATCAAAAATCGTGGAAATAAGTAATGCATATGATGGATAGGACATTTCTATTTCTATTTTCTCTTGTTTTAATAAACTTTGAAGCATGTCGCCATTTATATTACTATTATTAGTAGAAATCAATATTTTTGACTTATCTTTATTAGGATGTTCTATTAATTTTAGATGCTTTAATTTTAAAGTATAGAGTTCATCTAAATTTTCTTTCATTATTTTATACAAATCGTTAAATTTGCAATAATTATTAACCATATCATCAATAGATTGCATAATAATATAAGATGGAGATGATGTTTGAAAAATAGCCATGTTTCTTTGTATTTCTGAGAAATACTTTTCGTTATTAATAAAGACACATGCTGCAGGTGTTAGTGCAGATAAGTTTTTGTGAAATGAAGTTATTGCTATATCAAAATAATTCTGCCACATATTATTAAGTAGAAAATGTGAACCATGGGCAAGATCTACAATTAAAGGTACCTTTTGTTTTTGACATTCTTTATAAATTTTTTCTAAATCTATTATATATCCTTCATAAGAAGGTGATGTTACAATTACTGCAGCAAAGTCCTTGCTTCTTATTTTTTTATAAAAATCTTCGTAATCTATATCAACTACAGCATTTTCTTCACTTAATACTACATCAATATATGATGGATTTAAATTATTTAATTCAATTGCATTATAAACCGCCTTATGAGATGAACGCTGAATTAATATATTATTATTTTCATAAGTTAAAGCTCTAATGGTAGCTAGTATCCCACAGGTAGATCCATTGGTAGAAATAATTGCGTTTTTAACTCCATAAATTTTTGCGATTTTTTTGTTAAGGTCTAGTAAAATATCTCCAGGGTCATTTAAATTATCAAAACCTTCAATCTCAGTCAAATCTCTTTGATATGGTAAATCATCTCTTAAGATATCAGTTCTTTTTGAACCAGGCATATGAAAAGGATAGTAATCATTTTTTAAATATTCATCAAGTTTTTTATTTAACATATTTGCTCCTAGTAATACTTTACAGTAGTATTTATATTAAACTAGCGATTTAAAGAAAATGAAATAATTTAAACATATTCATACATTATAGAATTAGAATGATTTTAATATATAAAATCTGGTGTAGTAACGATTAAAATTCTATTATTAATAAGGTCAATAATTTTAGATAAGGAAAAAAATTTATGACAAAAAATAAAAAATGGATACTGTTAATTACTATCATTGTTGGGATTTTTTTAATTAGAAATTATAATTCGCATCCTAGGCATGCAAAGATTCCTGAATCAGAGAATATTATTAAAATCACGTTGATTGATATTAATAATGGTAAAGGAGTTAAGAAAATTACAATTGATAAAAAGTCTGATGTAAATAAATTCTTAGATATATTAAAAAAATCAAAAAAAACAAATGAATATAGTGTTTCTGACCTTCCTAATAAAGATAGATATACTATAGTTATGTTTAAACTATCAGAAGGAGGAAAAATTATTAATTCAATATATGAAGAAAATAACAGCGTTTATTTTGAACAAGCGTATTATGGTATTTTTAAATTAGATTATGAAAATACAGAAGAATTAAAAAGAATAATTGATGATAAAGGAAAGAAACAAGATATACTAGTAAATATAGATGATATTTTTAAAGATGATTTTTAAAGCATATGTTTACTAATCCCAAACTATTAATATAAAGTTTTGTCACAATAGGGTATAATCAATATGGAGGATAGAATGGATTTAAAATCAAAAATTAGAGTTATTGAAGGATATCCAGTAGAGGGAGTATCTTTTAAAGATATCACAACTTTATTAAAAGATAAGAAAGCTTACAAACAATCTTTAGATATGCTAGAAAAAAAACTAAAAGATTTAGACTTTGACTATATTATAGGAATTGAATCTCGTGGATTTATTTTTGGGGCACCGCTTGCTGATAGATTGGATAAAGGTTTTGTTCCAATCAGAAAACCAGGAAAACTTCCAGGAGAAATAGAAAAGATTTCTTATGAGCTAGAATATGGTAGTAATGAACTAGAAATGCACAAAGACGCTATTAGCAAAGGTGATAGAGTAATTATTATCGATGATTTAATTGCGACAGGTGGATCAGCACAAGCAGCTGCAAAGCTAGTTGAATCATTAGGTGCAGAAGTGATAGCATTTGAGTTTTTAATAGAATTAGAAGATTTAAATGGTAGAGAAGCTTTAGAAGATTATAAAGTAATATCTTTAGTAACATATGATCATTAAAACAAGAGCCTTCAATTGAAGGCTCTATATCTATATATTAAATAAGAGTTTCAATATTATAAAAAAAAGAAAAAAATACTTGAATATATATACACTAGTGGTATAGTTTAATTAAGGTCAGGGATGGTCAAATAATAAAGATAAAATGATGGAGGTAGCATGAAATATAGAGATTATTATGAAGTATTAGGGGTTGATAAAAAAGCAAGTGATGCTGATATTAAAAAGGCGTATAGAAAACTTGCCAAAAAGTATCATCCAGACCTTCATCCAGATGATAAAGACGCAGCAGAAAAATTTAGTGAAATCAATGAAGCGTATGAAGTATTATCTGATCCACAAAAACGTAAAAAATATGATAGGTTTGGAAAGAGCGCAAACTTCTCAGGTGGTCAAAACTTTGATCCAAGTGATTTTGGATTTGATTTTGGAAACTTTGGAAACGGATCTTACACATATACTGCAGGATCTGATAGTGGTTTTTCAGATTTTTTTGATGGATTATTTGGAAGCTTTGCTAGAAATACTTACCAAAGAGCAGGTTCAAGAAAATCTTCAAAAGCAACGAGTGCTAAGAAAAAAACTACAATTAATACAAACATTGAGCTTAGCATAGCTGAAGCTGAAGCTGGAATAAATAAATCTGTTGCAATAAAGCATAACAATCAAATTAAAAATATAGAAATAAGTGTACCTGCGGGTATTAAGAATAATAATAAAATTAAAGTTGATGGCTCAAAATACGGTGTAAATGCCTTTATTTTAGCTAAAATAATCATCAAAGATGAAGAAAATAGAAAACTTGATGGAATAGATATTATTCAAAGGGAGAAAGTATACCCTTGGCAAGCTTATTTTGGAACTAAGAAAAAAGTTTCCACACCAAAAGGTAGCTTGATGGTAACTATACCAGAAAAAATAAATTCTGGTCAAAAAATAAGGCTTAAAGGATATGGATATAAGGATAGAAAAAATAATACAGGTGATCTAATTTTAGAAATAATTATAGACAATCCTGCAGAAATCAATGAAGAAATGCATGAATTATATGAAAAACTTAATGAAATAAGGGGCTAAATTATGGACTATAATAAATTTACACAAAAATCATTAGAAGCAATTAATAATGCAAATAGTTATGCTATTAAAAATAGCAATCCAGAAGTAAATGAAATACATTTAAACTATGCTTTAATAGAGAATTCTGATTCTATAGTTTCTCAAATAATAAAAACTATGGATATTGATTTTGAAAATTATAGAAATGATATAAGAAGTATTATGGATAGATTACCACAAGCAAACGGTGGTTCTGACATCTATCCTACTCAAACTCTTTCTAGAATTTTATTAAAAAGTGAAGATGAGGCAGATAATATGGGAGATAGTTTTGTATCTATGGAACATATTTTCGCATCATTATTAAATGAAAAAACTCAAGTGAGCGATATTAATAAAAGATATGGTCTAAGATATAGAGATTTTAAAAATTCTATAGATAAGGTCAGGAAAGGTCAAAAAGTGACTACTGAAAATCCAGAAGAAACAAATAATCCATTAGAAAAGTTTGGTAGAGATCTAACCAAAGAAGCTAGAGAAGGTAAGATTGACCCAGTTATTGGTCGTGATAGTGAGATTAGAAATGCACTTAGAATTTTATCAAGACGTAAAAAAAATAATCCTGTTTTAATTGGTAATCCAGGTGTTGGTAAAACGGCAATTGTAGAAGGACTTGCACAAAGAATTGTAAATAACGATGTGCCAGAACCACTTCAAGGTAGAACAATTTTTTCTCTAGATATGGGTTCTTTAGTAGCTGGAGCAAAATACCGTGGCCAATTTGAAGAAAGACTAAAAGCAGTTTTGGAAGAGGTGCAAAAATCTGATGGCCAAATAATAATGTTTATAGACGAGATTCATACTTTAGTTGGAGCTGGAAAAACTGAGGGAGCTATGGATGCATCAAATATTATGAAACCAATGCTTGCTCGTGGAGAAATAAAAGTCATTGGTGCTACAACACTTAACGAATATAGAGAATATATAGAAAAAGACGGAGCACTTGAACGTCGTTTCCAAAAAGTAATGGTCAATGAACCTAGTATTGAAGATACTATTAGTATTTTAAGAGGTATCAAGGATAAGTATGAAATATTCCACGGCATTCGTATTCAAGATAGTGCAGTAATTGCTGCTGCAGAATTATCTGACAGATATATTACAGATAGATTTTTACCAGATAAGGCTATAGATCTTATGGATGAGGCATGTGCAACAGTTCGTACAGAAATTGATACAATGCCAACTTACCTTGACGAACAAAAAAGAAAATTACTTCAATTACAAATTGAAATTACAGCACTTAAAAAAGAAGAAGATGATTCGTCAAAAGAAAGACTTGCAATTTTAGAAAAGGAACTAGCTGACTTATCAGAAAAATACGATGAAGATTTCTTAAAATGGAAGGAACAAAAATCTTCTATAGATGATGTAAAAAATATAAAAGAAGAAATTGATAAGATCAAAAATGAAATAGATCAAGCTGAGAGGTCTTATGATTTTGAAAAACTTTCCGAGTTACGTTATGGTACATTACCAGCCTTAGAAGAAAAACTAAAAAAAGCAAGCGAATTATCACAAAAAGATAACGAAGATTCTATAAAAGAACAAGTAACTGAAGAAGATGTAGCAGATGTTGTAAGCAACTGGACAGGCATACCTGTTTCAAAACTTGTGGAAAGCGAAAGAAGTAAGATTTTAAGCTTACCAGAAAAACTACACGAAAGAGTAATAGGCCAAGATCAAGCTATAAGTGCAGTTTCAGATGCAATTATTAGAGCAAGATCAGGATTAAAAGATGCATCAAAACCAATTGGATCCTTTATATTTTTAGGACCAACTGGTGTTGGTAAAACAGAACTTGCAAAAGCACTTTCTGAAGCTATGTTTGATGATGAAAATCATATGATTAGAATCGATATGAGTGAGTATATGGAAAAAATATTCTGTATCAAGATTAATTGGTGCTGCTCCTGGATATGTTGGATATGAAGAAGGTGGACAATTAACAGAAGCCGTTCGCCGCATGCCATATTCAGTAATATTATTTGATGAAATAGAAAAAGCTCACCCAGATGTATTTAACATATTATTACAAGTACTAGATGATGGTAGACTTACAGATAGTATGGGTAGGACAGTAGACTTTAAAAATACTATTATAATTATGACATCAAATATAGGTAGCCAATATCTAATCGATGGTCTAAAGGATGATGGTACAATCGATGAGGAAAACAAAAATCTAGTGGAAGACTCATTAAGAGCATCATTTAAACCGGAATTTTTAAATAGAATTGACGACATAGTTATGTTTAGTCCATTAACTAGTGATCAAGTTTATAATATAATTGATTTACAAATAAACGAAATTAGGAAAAGACTAAAAGATTTAAGTATAGATCTAGAAATCACACCGGCAGCTAAAGAATATATATTAGACCATTCTTATGATGTAGAGTTTGGGGCTAGACCAGTAAAAAGATACCTTCAATCTAATGTAGAAACAAGACTTGGTAGACTAATTATTGAAGGAAAAGTTGGAGCAAAAGATACGGCTGTTTTAGATGTAGATGAAAATAAAGAATTATCTTTTATAAAAAAATAAATAAATTTTAATCAAAAGAGATGTTTGCCTTTATTGCAACATCTCTTTTAATATCCTAGCTTCATAGTCTACTATACTATATATAGTATATAGTTTTATTTTATGACTATATATGGTATACTGCAAAAGTATAGGAGGAATAATATGTTACAAGTTGTAAAAAGAAATGGTAAAAAAGTTGCCTTTGATGAAAATAAAATATCTGCTGCTATCCTTAAGGCTATGGATTCTCCAAGCGGAGTATACATAAAAAATCAGCCAGAGCATATAGCGTACATTATAAAAGAAAAATATGAAGATGAAAGTGAAATTTCCATATATGATATAGAAGAAGCAGTTTATTATGAGTTGATTAAAAATAATAACCCAGCTACTGCTAGGGCCTATGAATCATATAAGTCAATTCAAGCTTATAAAAGAGAGCAAAATACATCTGATAATGATATATTAGGTTTGCTAAATCAAACAAATATTGATGTAATGGATGAAAATTCTAACAAAAATCCGTTAATAGCATCCACTCAAAGAGACTTAATAGCTGGTGAGGTTGCAAAAGATATAGCAAAAAGAAAACTGATCCCAGCCCACTTAGTAGAAGCTCATGAGTCAGGAGCTATACATATCCATGATCTAGACTATCTTATCCAACCAATTTTTAATTGCTGCCTAGTTGATATGAAAAATATGCTAGATCAAGGCACAGTTGTAAATGGAAAATTAATAGAAAGCCCTAAATCTTTTCAAGTAGCATGTAATGTTATGACACAAATAATTGCGCAAATTGCTTCTAACCAATATGGTGGCCAATCTATAAATATATCTTGCTTAAGTCCATATCTAAAAAAATCTTATGATAAAAATCTAAGATTAGCCAAAGAAACTTTGGCAAGCGAAGACCAAGCTTTAGCTATGGCAGCTGCTATGACTCAAAAAGATTTGGAATCAGGCATACAAACTATCCAATATCAAATAAATACCCTTATGACTAGCAATGGTCAGGCTCCTTTTGTGACTTTATTTATGCACACTGATGAAAGTGACCCATACCTAGAAGAAACAGTAAAAATAATAGAAGAAGTCCTAAGACAAAGAATAAAGGGCATCAAAAACGAAGCGGGGGTTTATGTTACTCCAGCCTTTCCAAAATTAATCTATGTTTTAGATGAAAATAATATAAAAGAAAATAGTAAATATTATCAACTTACAAGACTTGCTGGAGAATGTACTGCAAAAAGAATGTATCCAGACTATATTTCTGCAAAAGAAATGAAGAAAAATTATGAGGGTAATGTATTTTCACCTATGGGCTGTAGAGCATTTCTTCCACCATATAAAGATAAAAATGGCAAATATAAATTTGACGGCAGATTTAATATGGGAGTATGTACTATCAATCTTCCTCAAATCGGCATTTTAGCCAAAAATGATGAAAAAAAATTCTTTGAAATATTAGAAAAAAGATTAGAACTTGTAAAAGAAGTGGGTCTTTTAAGGTATGAGCACTTAGCTAAGGTCACAAGTGATAGCTCTCCAATTCATTTTCAACATGGGGCTATAGCAAGGCTGCCAAAACATACACCAATAAAACCACTTCTTGAAAATGGTTATGCCACAGTAACCATTGGATATATTGGAATTTATGAAGCAAGTAAGCTTGTAACAGACAAATCTCATACCAGTGATGAAGGAAAAGAGTTTGCTCTAAAAATTATGAAGCTTTTAAATGAGAAAAAAGAAAAATGGAGTGATCAATACAATATTGCCTTTGCTGTGTATGGTACACCGGCTGAAAGTCTTACCCATAGGTTTGCGAGCATTGATAAGGATAGGTTTGGAGAAATAGAGGATATAACTGATAAAGGATATTACACAAATTCCTTCCATGTAGATGTTAGAGAAGAGATAAGTATTTTTGAAAAGTTTGACTTTGAGGCAGAATTTCAGTCCCTATCTACAGGTGGTTGTATCTCTTATGCAGAAATTCCAAATATGACATCAAATATTGATGCTATTATTACTATGATTAAATACATTTACGATCACATACAGTATGCAGAATTTAATACAAAATCCGATTATTGTAGCAAATGTGGTTTTGATGGTGAAATTTTGCTAGATGATGATAATAATTGGTACTGCCCAAACTGTGGAAATAAAGATAAATCTACACTGACAGTTGTTCGTAGAACATGCGGTTATCTTGGCGAAAATTTTTGGAATGAGGGAAGAACGAAGGAAATAAAAGCAAGGGTGCTTCATATATGAGATATGGTCAAATCAGACAATATGACATAGCAAATGGACCTGGCATACGTACAAGTATTTTTGTAACTGGTTGTAGCTTAAAATGTAAGAATTGTTTTAATAAAGATTATCAAGATCCAAATTATGGTAATCTATGGACTGAAGAAAACACACTACAGATTGTTAATTATTTAAAAAAAGATGAAATATCTGGACTAACAATTTTAGGTGGTGAACCTTTCGAAAACGCGATAGATCTAATTGAAATTATAAAAAAAATAAAAGAACAAATAGATAAACCAATATGGATTTATTCTGGTTATATATACGAAATATTAATCAAAGATCCTATTCATAAAAAACTATTAGAAGAAGTAGATGTTTTAGTAGATGGTCCCTTCATTGATTCATTAAAAGATTTGACATTAAAGTTTAAAGGATCATCTAATCAGCGAATAATTGATGTTAATGCTAGCCTAGCAAATAATAGCATTATTCTTTTAAATGGGTATTAATATCTTATAAAAGATTTAGGAGGAATAATGAACAAAAGATACGAAAAAAGAAAAGGTTTTGGAGTTGTAGGAGGCATAATAGTAGTTTTAGCTATAATATTAATTCTAACAGTTCCTACTTACAACAGGCTAGCGGCAAGTCGTGAAAATGTCAACGAAGCTTATGCTCAAGTGCAAAATGTCGTTCAAAGAAGAGCAGACCTTATTCCAAACTTAGTAAACACAGTTAAAGGATATTCTGATTATGAAGGAGAAACATTAACAAGAATTACAGAGGCTCGTTCAGGAATTAATAAAGCTGATTCACCAAAAGAGTTGGCAGATGCCAATGAAGAACTGTCTCAAGCTGTTCGTGAAATGAATGTTGTAGTTGAAAACTATCCAGAATTAAAAGCAAATACTCAGTACACTCAGTTAATGGATGAGTTAGCAGGTTCTGAAAATAGAATATCTGTTGAACGTGGCAACTACAACCAAGCTGTAAAAGCATATAACACAGATTTGAAAAAATTTCCTACAAATATAATTGCAGGTTTTACTGGTTATAAAGAAGCTGAATATTTTGAAGCAAGCGCTAGTGCACAAGATGCACCAACAGTAGACTTTAATAATAAATAGGAGTTTTTATGAAAAGGAAAAAAATATTACAAGTTAACTTAGTAGCTTTATTTATTATGATCTTTTTTCCTTTATACTCTTTTGCAAGTATTCCATCTGCACCAACTAGTTTTTACCTAGATGAACTAGATATGCTAGATATGGAAACAAAAGAAAATATTACAAAAACAAATCATGAACTAGAACAAAAAACCGGTTCTCAAATAGTGGTTGCAACGATAAAGAATAATCAAGGATTGCCAGCAAGTGATCTAGCAGCAAAAATATTTAATGAATGGACTATAGGTGATCAAAGTAAAAAAAATGGAGTCTTAATGCTGATAACTGAGGATGATCTTACAGGTAATAGAGAGATATTTATATCCACAGGTTATGGTATTGAAGGTAGGTTAAATGATGGTAAAGTGGGTAGGATCATAGATAATTTTATGATGGATGACCTAGAACAGGGAAACTACTCTAAAGCCATTAATGAAGGCTTTAATGCCTTAGTTGCAGAAGTTAGTGATGAGTATGGTGTAACATTAGATGGTAACTATGATTATTATTTAGACGTAAACAGCCAAAATTATTCTGGTGGTTTTAGCTTGGGAACATTATTTGTTATGCTTATATTTTTTATAATATTATCAAATGCATTCACTAGAATGAACCTTTACGGAGCTAGATCTCGTAGATATTATAGAAAATATCCACCTTATGGAAGAGGATACTATAATGATCCTTTTGATTCATCATATCATAGAGGATCAAATCCGTTTGGATCATCATTTGGTAGTGGATCTGCTGGAAGAGGTTCCTATTCTGGAGGATTTAAAGGTGGTGGAGGAACCACTGGTGGCGGTGGAGCCGGCAGAAGTTTTTAAGGAGAATAAATGAGAGGATATTTAGCAAGTCATTTTTTTAATGACGCTATGTACAAGTGGACAGAAGAAGTTGGACAATATATAGAGAATAATTCCGAATTAGATCTATATGTTCCTCAAAGAAATGCAGATATTAATGATAAAAAGAATAACGATGATATTATCACAGATATTAAAATATCACAAGCCGATACTGACGAGTTAAAAAAATCAAATATTTTAATAGCTTGCCTTGATGGACTAACTATAGATGATGGTGTTGCTGGAGAAGTTATGGCTCATGGAGTTATGGCCGAGCTTGAAAAAGAAAATAACATAGATTTTCCAAGAATGATCATAGGTATTATAACTGATATGAGATACTTAGGTACTGGAGAAAATAAACTATATAGAAATCTAATGATAGTAGGAAAAGTTAAAGAACATGGAGATCTTGTAGTTGGTTATCCAGGAGATGATTCTTATTTAGAAGAAATAGTAAGACTAATAAATGATTTTATAGATGAAAATAAATAAGCTCTAAGATATATCTTAGAGCTTTTCATATGCATATTTTTCAACTTTTGGAATAAGGATAATTAAAATAATTGCGTTTATTCCAGCTTCAACAGCATCTTTTAAAACATTGCGGATAACATAAAATAAATATGGGTTGGAATATAGATGAGTTAGCCACAAAGAGTCAAGTAAAAGCCTAATTCCCATAAAAACAACAATGGTGCTTGTGACACAAATCCAGTCTAATTTATTTTTAAAGTTTCTTTTAAAAATATTATAGGAAATAAATCCTGGTATTGCACCAATTAAAATGCTGCTTAATGTAAAGCCAGGATGAAATACCCCATCAGGTTTTATAAGCATTCCAACAACATCTGCAACTCCACCGGTTATTCCCCCAGCCAAAGGACCATATAAAATTCCAGCCATTATAGTTGGCAAGTAACCTAGACCAATTTTTGTACTAGCAAAAATAGTTATAGTTAGGAATCTCCTAAAAATAACAGTAAGAGCTGCAAAAATAGCCATCTTAGTAATCATGTTTACTGTAAGTTTATTTTTCATTTTTCCCCTTTCTATCAGAGGCAGCGGTTGCGATAGAAAATCACAGCTTATAAGCTTCGTTTAAGAACAACAACCCATTTCTTAACACTTAATGCTTTCTATCTACTCTGATAATAATATGATAACATATATCTATAATAAATACATCAGAGGAGCTTATGTTAGATAAAAAATTTTTTAATAGAGATACATTACAAGTAGCAAAAGATTTATTAGGTAAAACTTTGATTAGAAATGACAACGGTATTATTTATAAAACAAAGATAGTAGAAACTGAAGCATATCTAGGTATAGAAGATAGGGCAGCCCACACATTTGCTGATAAAAAAACACAAAGAAATAAAATCATGTATGAAGATGCTGGTACTATTTACGTTTATCAAACTTATGGTATACATTTTATGCTTAATTTTGTAACTTTAGAAAAAGGGAGGCCTGAAGCTGTACTTATTAGAGGAGTTGAACCTTTAAATGAGTTTGATAATATTGGTATAAATCGTTTTGGAAAAGTATTTAAGGAATTATCAACATATCAAAAGAAAAATCTAACCAATGGTCCAGGAAAATTAACAAAAGCTTTAAATATAGATAAAAATTTAAATGGAAAAAATTTATTTGGGAAGCAATTATATCTAGAAAATAATAAAGATAATTTTGAAATAGTTAGTGATAAAAGAATTGGCATAGACTATGCCAAAGAAGCCATAGACTATCCCTATAGATTTTATATAAAAGATAATAGTTATGTATCAGTTTTCTAGATGATTACTATTGGATTAATAGACTTTAATATTTATATATTTGAATAAGCTATAGCAATTAGATATAATTAGCTTAACACAAGGTGTGCATTCTCTGATACGAGAAATCGAACTCTTTAATTTGATATAGTTAGAACTAACGCAGGGATGTGGTTATATAGCTTTATTATATCTTTGTGGAATCCAAGGAGGTTTTTATGTCAGAAAAATTTACAGATAGAATTTACCCAAGAATTATTAAACTATGGGAAGCATGTTTTAATCATCCCTTTGTTCAAGAAATGGGAAATGGAAGTCTTGATTTAGATAAATTTAAACACTGGATTAAGCAAGATTATGTTTATTTAATAGAATACGCCAGACTTTTTGCAATAGGTACATCAAAAGCAGCAGATCTTGAAACTATGAATTCTTTTGCAAAAGGTCTTGATGGAGTATTATTTATGGAAATGGACCTTCATAGATCTTATGCTAAAGATTTTTCTATAAACGAAGATGAATTAGAAGCTACTGAACCATCTGCTATAAATACAGCTTACACTTCATATATGTTAAATAAAGCACAAGCTGGGGCAGTAGAAAATGTTGCTGCAGCACTTCTTGCGTGTTCATGGTCATATAGTTATATAGGTCTTAAACTAGCCGAAATTCCAGGAGCCTTAGAAGATAAAAACTACGGATCATGGATAGAAATGTATTCGTCAAAAGAATTTACAGATTTAAACGAAAATGCCATGGAATTAATGAATAAACTTGCAGAAGATAAGCCAGAAAGAGAATTAAAAGCACTTGAAGAGATCATTGTTAAAACAGGATATTTTGAGTACATGTTCTGGGATATGTGCTACAATAAAGAAACTTGGTCTATAGATTTATAAAAATACTAAAATAATTGACATAATAATTTCGTTTTTTTGGCAGTTTATTTCTTAGGGATAATATAAAATTTATGTTATAATGCTAACAGAGAAAATGTTAACATTAGTTGTTTATTTTTAGTCAGCTAATACTGGTGGAGGTAAAAATGAAATTAGACAGAAAATTTGTATCAAAATATTATGAACATGTTGAAGACTTCCCAGATCTAGACATTGATCTTTCAAAAACAATTTTACTAATTGTTGATTATCAAAATGAGTTTTGCTTAACAGATTTTGGAGAAGCTAAAGAATTTAAAGAAGATGGACTTTGGGATTCTTGGAAACCATATTTTGACAAAATGCACCAAGTAGCTTTACCTAATACTGAAAAAGTTTTAAATTATTTTAGAGATAATGATTTACTAGTATCATATGGTCTTATAGCTTGTCAAAGAGAAGACGGCAGAGATAGGTCGCCAGTTCAAAAATCAGATGGTTGGAATAATATGCTTATGCCTGTAAATTCATATGCCGCACAAGTAGTAGATCCATTAAAGCCAATTGATGATGAAATAGTAGTATATAAAACTACTGATTCTGTAACAACTGGCACTAATTACCTACACTTATTAGATAATATGGATATTGAAACTGTAGTTGTCTGTGGCATGGTTACAGACCAATGTGTAGCATCAACTGTAAGAGGACTTGCAGATGCAGGTTATAATGTTATAACTGTCCACGATGCATGCATTGCAGCATCAGAAGAACTACACGAAGCAGAGCTTAAAATAATGAATGTAATTTATACCTATGTTTTAAGTACTGAAGATACCTTAAAGTTATTAGATGAAATTAAATAGTAAAATAAAAAAGGAGCATGGACTCCTCTTTTTATTTTACTATAAAACCTTGATCTATAAGAGTTTCAAACATTTTATTTCTATTTGCAATTAGACTCCCTTGCTTTACAGGAATTTGTTTAGAAAAGGAATCAACTCTTCTATTTGCATCTCTTAAGTCGTAATAGGTAGTCATTTCCTTATCATATGCCGATATTTTTTCATTGTAATTGTCGAATACTTGGTAATAATTTTCAAATGTTTTCAAATTTATATCCATTCTAGGTTTTAATTGTGGTTTTTGATTTGCAAGCCCAAAACCAAGTCCCACTGCTGGGTAAGTTAGTTTGGGTAAATCTAGTAGTTCAATAATGTGTTTTGTATTATTGTGGATATTACCAAAATAGTTTACTCCAAGACCTAAACTTTCTGCTGCAATGCTTACATTTTGTGCTGCAATTATAGAATCTGTAAATCCTTGTATAAATTTATCAAATCCTATCATCTCATCATTTTCTTGGTAGTTTTCTTTTGCTATATTATAATTTCTAAATAAATCTACTATAAATATCCACAAATATGGAGCACGAGCCATATATTCTTGTAGACCATTTTTTGCTAGTTCTTCTTTTAAGTTTTGATCAGTGATTTTTATTATAGAAAAAAGTTGCATTCCATTACTTGATGGAGACATGTTGGCTACGTCTAGTAAAGATTCTATAATGCTATCATCAATTTTCTCATTTTTAAATTCTCTTATAGTTCTATGGTCAAGTTGATTTTTAATTGTTTCATTCATAAAAACTCCTTATCTTGTTATCAGTATATACCCAATAAAATAGTATAATAAAACAAGGTGATTAAATGTTAGTTAGAATTTCTGTTAGAAATCTTATAGAATTTGTAATGAGATCTGGTGACATTGACAATAGATTTCGTGATAATGCCAGAATGATTGAAGGAATAAGGGCTCATCAGGCCATTCAGAAAAAATATGGTGATAATTATAAAAGTGAATATTCTCTAAAAAATACAACTGTTATTGAAGATGTTGAGTTCAAAGTTGAGGGTAGAGCAGACGGTCTTTTAAAAGAAAAAGATGGATGTGTAATCGATGAAATAAAATCTACAACCAGATTACTTACTGAAATAGATGGATCAAATAAATTACACTGGGCTCAAGCCATGTGCTATGCTTATTTTTATGCTATAGATAATAATTTAGATACCATGGGTATCTCTTTAACTTATGTGAGTATAGAAGACTATTCGACAAAAATTTTTAAAGAGTATTTTAGCTTTGAACAATTAGAAAAATTTTACTATGACTTACTTAACGAATATCTAAACTTTTCTAAGATATTAGCAAAAAACAAAGTTAAAAGAGATAATTCTATAAAAAAACTAGACTTTCCTTATAAAGAATACAGAAAGGGTCAAAGAAGATTAGCTGTAGCTGTATATACTGCTATACTTGATTCAAAAAAATTATTTGTAGATGCACCAACAGGTATAGGAAAAACAATTTCTACTGTTTTTCCATCAATAAAATCAATAGGAGAAGATTTATCTGATAAGATATTTTATCTAACTAGCAAGAATACTCAGTCCAATGAAGCTTTAAAATCAATAACTATATTAGAAAGCAAGGGTTTATTTATAAAATCCTTGTCTATAACTTCTAAAGAAAAAATATGCTTAAATGATGAAGTGAAATGTAATCCAGTAGATTGTCCATTTGCTAGAGGACATTTTGATAGAGTTAATGATTGTTTAAAAGATATAATTGACAATGAAACAGTTATGGATTTTAATACTATAACATCTTATGCAGAAAAGCACAGGGTTTGTCCTTTTGAATTAGAATTAGATATATCTTCATATGCAGATTTTATTATTTGTGATTATAATTATGTTTTTAATCCAAATACATATCTAAAAAGATTTTTTGATGAAGTGATAGATCGTTATGTATTCTTAATTGATGAATCCCATAATTTAGTAGAAAGAGCTCGAGATATGTATAGCTTTAGCTTTACTGATAGGCGTTTTAGTGAACTTGCTAGCAAATTGAATAAGAAAAAATATAAAAAGATTATAAAATATTTAGAACAAATAGCCGATACGTTTGAAATAATTTATAATAAATATGGCAAGAAATTATATTACTATCAAGAAAATCATATAGAAGAATTTGATAATAAATTTATAAAATTATTAAAACCCTTACAAAAATACTTGGTTGAAGAAAGAGAAGATGAAAATTATGATGACCTTTTAAATTTATACTTTGATATACATAAGTTTCTTAAAATACAAGAGTTTTATAACAAAGGATTTTATTCTATCATTTCTTATGATGAAGATATGGATGAAAAAATATTTGAAATAAAATGCATTGATCCATCCTTAGTTTTAGCTGATACATATAAGAATGCAAGGTCAGTAGTGTTTTTTTCAGCTACTTTATCTCCTATGATTTATTTTACAAAAATATTGGGAGCTGAAGATAGCTTAAAACTTAGATTGGATATGCCATTTAATGAAAATAATTTTGCTTTATTTAATAGAGAAATAAGCACTAGGTATAAAGATAGAAATAATAATATTGTGTATATAAGTGAAACAATTAACAACTTTATTAATTCAAAAAAAGGAAATTATTTTATATTTTTCCCATCTTATTCCTATCTAGAAGACATTTATGAATATTATAAATCACGATTTGATGATGAAATTATTATCCAAGATAGGTTTATGAATGAAAAAGAAACCAATAAGTTTTTAAAGAAGTTTAATAAAGATTCAGCAAAAACTGCTTTTGTTGTTCTAGGAGGTATATTTTCTGAAGGGATTGATCTACTTGGAGATAGGCTAATAGGAGCTATGATAATATCTGTAGGAATGCCTGGAGTAAGTAATGAAAGAAATTTAATAAAATCTCATTTTGACAAGAAAGGTTTAAACGGATTTGATTATGCTTATACCTATCCTGGCTTAAATAAGGTTTATCAAGCAGCAGGTAGGGTGATTAGATCAAATAATGATAAGGGCATTATTTATCTGGTAGATGATAGATTTAATCAATACAAATATAAAAATCTATATCCAAAGCATCGGAAAAATAAAGGCTTAAAAATAGTAAATGAAAAAGAAGAATTTGATATACAAGCAGAAAGATTCTGGGAGGATGTAATTGAGAAAAAAGAAAAATAGCGAAGTAAAAATCACAGATGTAAAATATCCAAATATTTCTATAGGTCAAGATCAAGACGGAAATATTGTTGAATTTAAAGGTGGTGTACTAGGTCAAACTTGTAAGGTTAAGATTACTAGAAATAGAAAAGATTATAAAAAAGGAAAATATATAGAATTATTAGAAAATTCTTCGCTTGAAAATAGTCGAAATTATTGTCCGCAAGCAGATATATGTGGGGGATGTGCTTACCAAAAACTTCCTTATGAAACAGAATTAATGTTAAAACAGGATATGGTTAAAAAATTATTAGCAGATAATGATATTTGCTATGAAGATGAAATACCTATAAATAGATCACCTAAAGTAGAAGCTTTTAGAAATAAAATGGAGTACACCTTTGGTGATGCATATATAGGAGGAGAACTAATACTAGGCTTGCACAGACAAAATCGTTTTTATGAAATTGTAAATACTATAGACTGCAATGTCATAGATGAAGATTTTAATACAATTAGAAGTGCAGTACAAGAATATTTTAGAGAAAAAAATACGGATTTTTATCATAATTCTAAAAAAGAAGGTTTGTTAAGACATTTTATAATAAGAAAAGCTCATAGAACTGGTGAAATCATGGCAATACTTGTAACCACAAGTGATGAAAGCTTTGATGAGATGAGAAAAAAACTTTTTGTAAATTTTTTAAATGATCTAAAGCTTGATGGTAGGATAGTATCTATTTTTCATGTAACTAATGATTCAGTAGCTGATGCTGTTGTTCCAGAAAAAGTTGAACTTTTGTTTGGCAAAGACCATATAACTGAAGAG
>OJLW01000554.1_pt1 | contig 18024 bp, 16 predicted proteins | sample 1597021 | NCBI WGS metagenome assembly OJLW01 (sample SAMEA3904676, study PRJEB24821) | metagenome | biome: Builtin; feature: hospital; material: surface | place: USA | collected 2013-06-03
GTTTGTTTGCGATTGAAGGCTGGGTGGCCAAGGATGAAGCGCCTGCGATTATTAAGAATGTTGAAGAAGCTTTACCAGGCCAAATTTATATTAGTCAAAGTGATGTGGTCGAAGATGAAATGGATGAGGTACCAACTAAATTAGAAAATCCATCATTGATTGCACCTTTTGAAAACATCACTAAAATGTATGGAACGCCTAAATATAATGGTTTCGATCCAACGGGCTCTTTAGCGCCGTATTACTGGATTTTCTTCGGAATGATGATGGCGGACCTTGGCTATGGATTGCTATTATGGCTAGGCACATTGATTCCGTTGAAGTTCTTCACAATGGATCAAGGAATGAAGAAAAATATTAAATTCTTCCATATTTTAAGTTACTCAGTGATTGTATGGGGATTGATGTATGGTTCTTTCTTTGGAGCCGCGCTACCCTTTAAGTTATTATCACCGACTGAAGACGTGATTGCTGTTTTAGGTTTATCTTTTGGACTTGGATTTATTCAAATTCTTCATGGATTAGCCTTGCATACAGGGCTTAATTGGAAGAGCGATAAAGCCTCTGCGATCAAGGACGGTTTAGCCTGGATCGTAATGCTGTGCGGATTTATTATTGCGGCCTTAGGGCCAATGGTATTACACCAAGCTATTTTACAAAAGATTGGTCTATACATGGCAGGAGTCGCAGCCTTGGTGATATTAGGTATTGCGATTATAAATAGTAAGAATAAGGCGGCTGGATTTGCTGCGGGATTGTATGATCTCTATGGCGTGTCTGGTTACCTTGGTGATATTGTATCTTATAGTCGGTTAATGGCTTTAGGAATCTCTGGTGGGTCAATTGCCCTTGCCTTTAATATCTTGGTTGCTTATTTACCACCAGTTGCTCGTTTTACTGTTGGGGTTGTATTAATTATCGCCCTCCAATTGTTTAACTTTGGATTATCCTTGCTGAGTGCGTATGTTCACTCAGACCGGCTAATATTCGTTGAATTCTTTGGTAAATTCTACGAAGCAGGTGGTCGCGAATTTGCACCATTGAAATTTTTAGACAAACACGTAAATATTAAATAACTATTTAGGAGGAATCATTTATGGAATTCTTACAAGAACATGGTGGATATATTTTTGCAGTTTTAGGAATTGCAGTAGCAGTTGTATTTTCAGGTTTCGGATCTTCAAATGGGGTAGGTACAGCGGGTTCTGCTGCAGCTGCTTTAACAAAAGATCAACCTGAAAAATTCGTTCAATCATTGATTTTACAACTATTACCAGGTACACAAGGTTTGTATGGATTTGCGATTGGATTCTTGATTTTCTTACAGCTTGATCCAGGAATGACTTTAGAAAAAGGATTTGCACTTTTAATTGGAGCTCTTCCAGTAGGATTTGTTGGATGGATGTCCGGGATTTACCAAGGACGTGTTGCTGCTGCTGGGATGCAAATTTTAGCTAAACGCCCTGAAAAAGTTATTAATGCGATTATCTATGCCGTCATGGTAGAAACTTATGCCATCTTAGGCTTCGTATTCTCATTCTTACTAGTTCAAGGTTAAGGAGGATAAGCTTGTGGGAAAAATTGAAACTTTACAACAATCTATTTTAGACAAGGTTCAAGCCACAGGTGAAGCAAAAGTTCAAGCTCTTCAAAGTGAATTAGCTGATAAATTGGCTCAATTCAAAACACGTTTAAATGATCAAGTCAACCAACAAAAAGATAGCTTTAATCGTAGTCAAGCTCGTCAATTTGAAATTCGTCAACAATCGTTAACAAATGAATTAAGAAATGACCAATTGACACATAAACAAGCTTTACTTAAAGAAATGATTCAAGGGGTTGCCCCATTGGTCAACCAACAGGATGAGGAAGAATTTGTCAAATTGATTCGCCATGTCCTAAAAGATATTAATGAATCACAAAGCTTTAAGTTAACCCTTGGTCAAAAATCGAGTGATAAACTAGGTCAAGAAAGTCGTGATGCCTTACTTAAGGATTATCCAAATATGGAGATTACAGAAGCGAATGAAGCCGGCAAATCTGGTTTTATGCTTTCGCAAGCAGGCATTAACTTAAATTATTTCTTTGAAGATGTGATTCAAGAACTAACACCTCAACTGTTAATTGAACTTGAAAAACTATTGCAAGCGTAAGGGGGGCTAGGAATGTCACAATTAGAGTATGCTGGTTTAAATACGACGCTACGTCTCTATGAAGCCCAACTCTTAAGCCAATCTGATTACGATACATTGTTGCAGATGGATCAAATTGACAGTGTACTAGATTATCTCGCCAAAACGGCTTACGTAGTCAATGAACAAGCTCGCACTCAGCGTCAGTTTGAACCAACGATTCAACAGCGCCTTGAGTACGTTTATCATGAGTTAGCTCAAGCATCACCGGATCCACGGGTTATTGAGATCTTCTCTCTTCGATACACTTACCATAATCTTAAGGTTTTAATTAAACAGAATTATGTTGATCGAGACTTATCTGATCTTTTGATTCCGATTGGAAGTCATTCTTATGATCAGTTAAAGCAGTTGGTTGAAACGAAAGGTCAAGACGAAGATGTAGACCCGATTATGCAAGCGGCGATTTATGATGCGATCACATCGGTAGAAGATACCGGAGATACTTATTCAATTGATGTGATTTTGGATACGGCATATCTCGATCATATAGCTTCAAATGCAAGAGAACTAAATGATCCAGCGGTCGTTGAATTTACTAAAATGAAAATTGATTTCCAAAATCTAACAACGTTTGTTAGAGGATATAATCAAGGTCAATCAAACACCTTTATTTATACCGCCTTATCAGGTCAAGGAGGCGTCAGTCGGGATGATATTCTTGAAAATTGGCGAGAAAAAGATTTGAGTGGCTTGGTAGAGACTTACCATCGAGCTGATTATTTGATTGATCTTGACCAAGTATGGGATCAATTGAATAATAGCGAAGTAGACTCGGCTTTTATTAATCGTGTTATCCAAGAACAGTTCGCAAAGAACTTACGACCTTATTCCTTTGAGGCTTTTGGACCGATGCCTGTCTTAACTTATCTTTATTTCCTAGAAAATGAAACAGATAATATTCGTTTATTATTAATTGGTAAAGAAAATAATCTAGATGCACAGCTAATAAAAGAAAGGATGAGACCAATTCATGGCATATAAGATCGCAGTGGTCGGTAACCGTGACGTGGTTCTGGCTTTCAAATTATTAGGATTCGAAGTCTTCCCAGCCAATAATGGTGAGGAAGCGCGTAAAACAATACATGATTTAGCCCAAGAAAAATTTGGCGTGATTTTGGTGACAGAAAATATTGCTCAGGAAATTCCTGATACAATTCGGTATTTCGATACGCAAGCCACTCCCGCTGTTATCTTAATCCCAACCCATAAGGGATCCTTGGGAATTGGTAAAGCTAAAGTGAATGAAAATGTCGAAAAAGCCATTGGGCAGAATATTCTATAACAAAGGAGGAATTATATGAGCACTGGAATAATTACTGAAATATCCGGACCTTTAGTAAAAGCTAAGGGAATGGCGGATGCATCGATTCGTGAGATTGTTTATGTTGGTAAGATGCACCTAACCGGTGAAATTCTAGAAATGCACAAAGATGTGGCGTCAATTCAAGTCTACGAAGAAACGTCTGGATTACAACCAGGAGAAGAAGTGATTTCAAGTGGAAATCCCTTATCCGTTGAATTAGGTCCAGGTCTATTAACAAAGATGTTCGACGGAATTCAACGTCCTCTACAAGAATTTATGGATGAAACTAAGAGTAATTTCTTGGTTAGGGGAGCAAGCGTTGATATTCTTGACAAACAAAAGAAATGGACGTTTAAACCTACTAAGGCTGTTGGGGACAAAGTTATAGCTGGAGATATCATTGGTACGGTTGATGAAACAAAAATTATTGAACATCGGATCATGGTACCAGTGGGGGTTGAAGGGACGATCAAGTCCATTCAGTCTGGCGATTTTACAGTTGAAGAGACGATCTGTGTCTTAGATACAGATCAAGGTGAAAAAGAACTCAATATGATCCAAAAATGGCCAGTACGTGAAGGACGGCCCTATGCTTCAAAAACAACACCAAAAACCCCTTTAAAGACAGGTCAACGAGTGATTGATGCTTTCTTCCCATTAACAAAAGGGGGCGTGGCAGCAGTTCCTGGACCTTTCGGGGCAGGAAAAACTGTTGTTCAACACCAAATTGCTAAGTATGCTGACGTAGATGTCGTTGTTTATGTTGGTTGTGGTGAGCGTGGGAACGAAATGACGGACGTTATTAACGAGTTCCCTGAGTTGGTCGATCCAAAGACGGGCGAATCGATCATGGAGCGGACCATCTTAATTGCTAACACATCGAACATGCCGGTGGCTGCACGGGAAGCTTCAATCTATACTGGAATTACCATTGCTGAATATTTCCGGGATATGGGTTACTCTGTCGCAATCATGGCGGATTCAACCTCTCGTTGGGCAGAAGCCTTGCGTGAAATGTCAGGACGTATGGAAGAAATGCCTGGGGATGAAGGATATCCTGCTTACTTAGGATCACGTATTGCTGAATATTATGAACGAGCTGGTTTAGTGAAGACTTTAGGTTCCGATGGACGTGAAGGATCGGTATCTGCCATTGGTGCGGTATCACCTCCAGGCGGGGATACATCCGAACCTGTTACACAAAATACCTTGCGAATCGTTAAGGTCTTCTGGTCATTGGATTCTAAACTATCACAACAACGTCACTTCCCTGCGATTAACTGGTTAGATTCTTATTCACAATATTCAACGGATGTTCAAGCTTATAACGATGCTCATCTTGAAGAAGGATGGGGAAAATTGGTTCGTCATTTTATGGCCTTACTTCAAGAAGAAGCCAGCCTCCAAGAAATCGTTCGCTTAGTTGGTTTGGATTCCCTTTCTGAAAAAGATAAGTTGACCTTGGTGATTGCAGCGATGATTCGTGAAGACTTCTTACAACAAAACGCCTTCGATGACGTGGATACAACCACTTCCGAAGTGAAACAATTGAAATTATTGCACTTAATTTCTACCTTTGAGCAAGAAGCACGTCATGCAATGGAATTAGGAGCTTATTACCAAGAAATTATGGAAGGAACGAAAGATGTGCGTGAACAAATCGCACGGGCAAAATTCATTCCAGAATCAGAAATTTCTCGATTAGATGACTTGAAAGAAGCCATTAAATCAAGTCTTAAGCAAACACTAGAACGAGGTGGTGAAGCGAATGCTTAAAGAATACACAAATATTGGTGAACTTTCAGGACCTTTGATGATTGTTGATGGTGTTGAAGGCGTTGCTTATGATGAATTAGTTGAGATTGAACTTCATAATGGTGAAACCCGTTTAGGACAAGTACTTGAAGCACAAGATGGCAAGGCTGTTGTTCAAATCTACGGGGGAACTTCAAACATGAAGATCTCTAATATTAAGGCTCGTTTTAAAGGAAAACCGTTAGAGTTTGCCCTATCAGAAGATATCGTTGGACGGATCTTTGATGGGATGGGGAATATCATGGACGGCGGTCCTGAAATTATTCCTGAAAAATTTGCAGACATTAATGGACAAGCGATTAATCCGATGGCTCGGGACTATCCGGACGAATTTATTCAAACCGGAATTTCGACAATTGACCACTTGAACACGCTTGTTCGGGGTCAAAAATTACCAGTTTTCTCGGGTGCAGGTCTTCCTCATAAGGAATTAGCGGCTCAAATTGCTCGTCAAGCGACCGTATTGAATTCCGATGAACCATTCGCGGTTGTCTTTGCTGCAATGGGGATTACTTATGACGAGGCTGAATACTTTATGGATTCCTTCCGTGAAACGGGAGCAATCGATCGTTCGGTTATGTTAGTGAACTTGGCGAATGACCCAGCGATTGAACGTTTGGCTACGCCTAAGATTGCCTTAACGGTTGCTGAATACTTAGCCTTTGAAAAGGATATGCACGTTTTAGTTATCATGACAGACATGACGAACTACTGTGAAGCCTTACGGGAAGTATCAGCTGCTCGACGGGAAGTGCCAGGTCGTCGTGGATATCCAGGTTACTTGTATACTAACCTATCTACGCTTTATGAGCGTGCAGGTCGGTTAGTTGGCTGTAAGGGTTCCGTAACTCAAATCCCAATTTTAACCATGCCAGAAGATGATATCACTCACCCAATCCCTGACTTAACGGGTTATATTACTGAGGGTCAAATTATCTTGGATAATGCCTTATATAATCAAGGTATTGAGCCACCGATCAATGTATTACCATCTCTATCTCGGTTGAAGGATAAGGGAACTGGTGAAGGTAAGACGCGTGAAGACCACGCTCCAACCATGAACCAACTCTTTGCTGCTTACGCTAAGGGTAAAGAAGCCAAGGAATTAGCGATTGTATTAGGGGAATCTGCCCTATCGGACACAGATAAACTTTATGTGAAGTTTACCGATGAATTCGAAAAACGTTACGTTAACCAAGGTTTTGATACCAACCGAGATATCTTTGAATCACTAGACTTAGCTTGGGATCTGTTAAGAATCTTGCCTAAGTCCGAATTGAAGCGGATCAAGGACCCAATGATTGAAAAATATATGCCGGAAGGAGAGTAATGCGCTATGGCCAACGTATTAGGTGTAAAGCCAACCCGGATGGAGTTAGCCTCCCTAAAGTCAACCGAAGCGCTTGCGACCCGGGGGCATAAGCTACTCAAGGATAAGCAAGATGAATTGATGCGTAACTTCATCGACATGATTCGTCGCAATAATGAATTGCGTGATCAAGTAGAGGAAGAATTAACCCAATCCCTCAAATCCTTTATTCTCTCTAAAGCCTTAATGAATGAGAATTTTATGGAAGAGATCGCGGCGATCACTCAGAACCGAGTCGAACTAGATATTCGTATGGAAAATATTATGTCTGTCTATGTTCCTAAGATGGATTTTCATATTGGCGAAGAGGATAGTCAGGCCCGCTATGGTTATTTGAATTCCAATGCGGAGCTGGATGAAGCACTTGAGGTCTTGACCAAACTCTTACCTAAATTATTAGAGTTGGTAGAAATTGAAAAAGCATGTCAACTTTTAGCTGATGAGATTGAAAAGACCCGTCGTCGGGTTAATGCCTTGGAGTATCGGATGATTCCAGATACGCAAGAGACTATTTCTTATATTTCTATGAAATTAGAAGAAAACGAACGGGCTACCATCTCACGGATGATGAAGTTGAAATAGTATATTCAATATAAAGAGGTTATCCGGGAGCAAATTGCTTCTAGCTAACCTCTTTTGCTGAATAGGACATTTATGTCATGTTACAAAAACTCATTTTCTTATAGAATATTGAGTAAGGAAGGTAGAGAGATTAAATATCGCCGTTGCTGGGTTTGCTAGTGGCGTTTTAGGCTGTGCCTTTTAGAGGCTGGATAGAATAAAATTTGTTCGATTTGTATAAAAGGGGTGCTCTATGAAATTTAATAAAGACTTTTATAAGTCAATTCGGTTTTGGTGTTGCCTAGCTTTAGTAGTAATGTACTTTCTTTTTGAAGACTATAAAAAACCGCTATGGTACAGCTTGCTTTATTTCCTATTTCAATTGATTTTATTATGGGATACAATCTTTGTGAAAAGGAGTAAGTAAAATAAGATGCCAAATACATCTGTTGGTCATTAGTTTGATAGTTAGTTTTGGTTTTCTTCCAAGCAGAGTTACGGCTGAAACTCCGACGGATGCTGATATTCAAAGGGTTGGCGATTATTTTCATTGAAAGACGGTTCCATCTTTTCTATATATATCATCTGATAAAAAGTGGCTAAATTTTTAGTTAATCAAATGATCCTACCGAATTGGATTCAAGAATATTTAGTCAATGAATCATATAAAGTGAATTAAAGTGTGATACTGCTAATGGCTTGTTTTGCTATTAGTAGTACTTTTTATACAGCGCAGATAAAAGATCTAATCAAATATTTAATATTGATCATATAATATGGCTATAACACACTAAAAAAGCTTTCTTTTTTGATAAAACACCGAAAAAATAGAATAAGGTGATGGGCTTGAAAGGTAAAGAACGCAGCGATTGTTCGTCAGATTTTAGCTCAATTAGATTCTACCGTTATTAAAGTGGCTCACCATTATAAAAAGGATGTTTCAATGGAGCAGTCACCGATTTATTTGACATTAGAAGGGCAACAATTAGTTAGTAATAAATAAAACTAGTGGCTAGTAAAAAACCGCTCGAAAGTCAGCACTAAAGCTGATTTTCGAGCGGTGTATTTATATTTTTAGTTTAAAGCTTCTGAAGGGACCTCTAGAGGTTCATCAGTGAGTAGGGTCTTTTCTCCGTGGGTTTTAATTGGATCGAATGTCAAACGAGCGATATTATAGGTATGGTCTCCGATCCGTTCAAGCGCTCCTAAGATATCCACAAAGAGCGATGTGGCAACGGTTGCTTCTTCGTGTTGCGAGGTTAATCGTCTAAAGTGAGAAGCGCGTAGTTCATATTCTATATGGTTTAAGTTGTTTTCGTCTTCTTTCATGACTTCAAAGATATGATGGTCACCATCCTTGAAGACAGCTACTCCTTCAGCATACATATGGATCAAGAGCTCGTAGATAGAAGTGAGTTCGGACATGGCTTCTTCCTGGAGGGACTCGCCTGCATCATATATCATTTCAAAGTATTCCACGAGATTTTGTGAGAGGTCTCCGATCCGTTCGAAATTCTTCTGAACTTGTAGATTGACTGAATATTCGTCAGCTAATTCTTCAGAGAGTGATTGTTTGGCAATTTTTAGGAGATAACTTTCAATTTTAGTATCGAGCGAGTTAATCATATCCTCCAGTTGATTGACTTCATAAAAGTACTTTTTATCCTTGGTAATTAGATATTGTTTTGAGTTTTCTAGTGATTTAAGCGAGATATCTGCGACTTGAAGAATGGCTGTTTTAGCTTGAACTAGAGCAACAGAAGGGAAGGTCTTAACCATTGCTTCGTCAAGTTGAATTTTACCAAATTCAAGATCCAGACTATCCTTGCCAGGCATGATTTTTTTAAGCAATTGAACACATTTAGGAATAATTGGTAAGAAGATAATCATACCGACAAAGTTAAATAAGAAATGAGCTACAGCGATGGTCATCATACTATTTAAATGGAATATTTTTGCGAGATAGAGAATGAACTGTTCATAGGGTCCAATTATCGCTAGAAATAAAATAGATACCGAAACATTAAATATAAAGTGGAATAAGGAAGTTCGCCGTGCTGCTAAACTTCCACCAACAGCAGCAAGGGCAGCCGTAACGGTCGTTCCGATATTGGCTCCAAATACCAAGCCTAAGGCCGCAACTAAGCTGATGGATTGGGTGGCATAGAGGGTTTGAATAATTCCGACAATCGCAGAGGAAGATTGAATGACGCCGGTCACTGCTGCTCCAATTAATGCTGCGAGAATGGGTTGTTTACTTAAGCGAATAACAATATCTGAAAATCCAGGAATATATTGGAGTTCTTTTAAGGCATCTCCCATAATGTTAAGGCCAATAAATAGAAGCCCAAATCCAATAATAACTTCTCCTAAATAGATTGTTTTTTTCTTGGAGGACATAAGAGCGATGAATACACCTATTAAAAGAATGAAGTAAGCCAAATAGTCTAATTGGAAGCCAATCAAAATGGCAGTGACGGTTGTCCCAATGTTGGCTCCTAAAATGATGGCAATGGCTTGGTTGAGACCCATTAATCCGGAACGAACCAGAGAGATGGCGATAACGGTGGCAGCTGAAGAGGACTGGATGAGACCGGTCATAATAATTCCTACTAATACAGCCATTAAGGGATTGGATGTATATTTTTCAATATAATCCCGAATTTTTGTTCCTGCAAATTTAGTAAGGCTATCCCCCATTAATTTAACACCAAAAAGAAATAAACCTAAGCCTCCCGCAATCAAATGCCAGTCAATTTGAGACCACGAACTTAACTCGTTCATTTTATACTTCCTCCAATAAATTTATATAATCGACACATCTTCCTTATTATATCAAAAAGTAAGCTAAAGGTAAGGGTTATGTTATAAGACTTTCGTTAGATAATTCTTGACTGCATTAAAAAAGCAAGCGAAATGCTTGCTTTGAGACAGATTATTTCCAATAATCGAGTTTACTTTCATCGATACCGATATGACTTCCTACAAAATGAGGGTCTAAACCGGATTTGGCTTGTTTTTTATAGTCGTTAAGGGCCGCAATGGCTTGATTTCCTAAAAGTAGAATGGCAGGAATATTTACTAAGACCATTAAAGCCATTAAAAAGTCAGCAATATTCCATGCAAAGTCCATTTTTAAGCTGCTACCCAAGAAGATTAAAGCGATAGCAATTAGACGATATACTAACATGAAGGTTTTGGAAGGGGTCTTTTTATTGAGATAGGTTAAGCAACTATCGACATAGTAGAGGTTCCCTAATAAGGTAGTGAAGGCAAAGAGGGTCAAGGACAGGGTAATAAAGATATAACCGTAGTGCCCAAAGACAGTAGATAAGGATTCTTGGACATAGGCGGCTCCTGCTAATTCAGGGCTTGCTTCCACTCCGGATGCCATGGCCATAAAGGCGGTTGCTGAACAAATTACTAAAGTATCTAAGAAGACAGAGAACATTTGAACCAGACCTTGCTTAACTGGATGGGAAACATCTGCTGCTGCGGCGGCGTTGGGGGCAGATCCCATGCCTGCTTCGTTGGAATAAAGACCTCGCTTAATCCCGTGGACCAAGGCGGAGCCAGCTAATCCTCCAAATATGGCTTGAAAATTAAAGGCATCCGAAAAAATATTCTTAAATACAACGGGCATAAAGTGAATATGGCGAATAATCATGAATAGGGCCATTGCCACGAATAGAACTCCCATCAAAGGTACTAGCGTAGAGGTGGCCTTGATAATTCGTTTTCCGCCTCCCAAGATGCAGTAACCGGCCACGAGAGCTAGACAGGCTCCGATAATCCAAGAGGTTTGCCCTTCAACAAAGAAGTCATAGACTCGGAATGAGTCAGTCATATTAAAGGATGCGAGCATATTAAAACCTACGGCATAGGTCAAAATTAAAAATATAGCAAAAAGAACTCCAAAAAAGCGCGAACCTAAGGCAATTTCAATATAATAACTAGGGCCTCCGTAGCTACTACCATCTTCTCCCTTACGCTTGTAAATTTGTGCCAGGGTTGATTCGATAAAGGCTGAAGAGCCTCCAATTAAAGCAATGAGCCACATCCAAAAGACGGCTCCGTAGCCTCCTAGGCAGATAGCTTGAGCGACACCCACAATATTTCCGGTTCCTACACGGGATGCAGTTGAGATCATTAAGGCTTGGAAGGAAGACACTTCACCATCATGGGGTTTTTCTTTGAGAACTCTCAGAGATTCTCGAAAAAGTGAAATTTGTAAAAAGCCAGTTCTCACCGTGAAATAAAGGCCTGCACCGATTAGAATAATAATTAAAATCGGATAGTATAAATAACTGTTGATTTGTAATAAAAGTTCCATTTGCCACCTCAATCTAATAAAAGTTGCCCAATTTTGGGTTGGTGTTATTCTAACACAATTTATAATTTTGTAAAAGAGAAAATTTACAAACGGATTATCAAGATTAACTTGATTTGAATTGGTTTTTGAGTAAGATAATAAAAATAGTTTATACCATCTTTGAAACTTTCAGAAAAAGAGCCTTGCCTAAATCGGTTGAGTATATTAGAATTAGCTTAACGATTTATGAGAAACCCCGTCGGGTCTTCTTAATATAAAGACAGTTATTGGAGGGGTTATAGATGTTACAAGTGACAGATTTACAGGTATCTTATGGAATGATCAAGGCGATTAAAGAGGTATCCTTTGAAGTGAAAGAAGGAAGTATTGTAACCTTGATTGGGGCGAATGGAGCGGGTAAATCCACGATTTTAAGAAGCTTATCGGGTTTAATTAAGGCTCAAGCAGGGCAAATAACGTATCTGGGGCAAGATTTAATGAAAAAATCGGCTCAGGAGATTGTTAAAGCAGGTTTGGTCCAAGTTCCCGAAGGTCGACGGATTTTCCCTGGTTTATCTGTTGCAGAAAATTTAGAGATGGGAGCCTTCTTACGCAAGGATAGATCAGCGATTCAGGCTGATCTAGACGCAGTCTATCAACGCTTTCCAATTTTAAAAGAACGGAACAAACAAGATGCAGCCACTTTATCAGGGGGCGAGCAACAGATGTTAGCGATGGGACGGGCTTTAATGACCAAGCCGAAGTTATTACTATTAGATGAGCCGTCGATGGGTTTGGCGCCTATTTTTATTAATGAGATTTTTAATATTATTCAAGATATCAATGATCAGGGCACAACGATTCTCTTAGTTGAGCAAAATGCGAATAAGGCGCTAGAGATTGCGGATCAGGCTTATGTCCTCGAATCAGGTCAGATTGTCTTGAGTGGAAGTGGTCAGGAGCTTTTGGCATCCGATGCGGTTCAAAAGGCCTATCTCGGGGGATAATATACAAGTAAATAATGAAAGGCCGACCCCGGAGAATCGATGGGACATTGATTCTCCGGGGTCGGTTTCGTATTTTAGTGTTAGCAAGGGTTTAAGACTTATGAAAAGACGGGATTTGAAGCGAGTTATGAAAGCCAATCGGGTTTTATCTGAGTGAATAGATAATCTTCAAGCACTGGTGCTAGGTGATTTTCTCGAAGACGTTCCGGTGGTAATATTCCTGGGCTTGCAATGACTTTGTATATTTGATCTTTCCTTAAGTCATCAAGGCTAGGGGATAGGTAGCTATGAGGGTGTTTTTTTTGATAGGCGTAGTAGCATTCAATCAGACGCTCACCTTCAATCAAGTAACTACTTACAGGAAAGGGCGGTATTAACTTTTGCTGGATACTAGCTAAGCTGAGATCCTCGCCTAGGTCGAGGCAGCATCGGTCGGCGTCGTAAGTTTCTCTTAAATATTGAGCGAAAGCATCAAGATTAATGGTTGTTTTTAGCCAGTCCTGATAATCGGTGAGGATGTCTTCTAGATACTCACGCTGACAGTGATTGGGTATGGCTTCATTGCTTGAGAGCACCTGATTCTTTTGGACTTGTCCATGATCGAATTCTTGAAGACCAATATAGCGACCGTGACTACCGGGTTGCACCATAGCAACCCCATTAGGATGGCAGGCGGCGTTGACAAAATGTTGGTGACCACAAATTAAACTATCAATTTGTGGGAAGCGATTCATTAGGTCATAGGCTTGATCTTCAATGCTTGGATAGTGTAGCCATTTACCATTGACAGGATCTTGAAGAATTCCCCCATGATAAGCGACACATAAAAGGTCAGCCGAAATCCCCTGGCTCTCGATGTCGTGAAGAACTTGGTCAAGCGTTTGAATGGGGTCTTTAACCAAGCTTTGACAAACAAAGGACTCCTTTGTAAGTTGGCTAAAAGCGCCCGTCAAAAGTCCGATCACGAGAATTTTTTGGCCATTAGCTAAAGAATGAATATGGTAGGCTGGGAATATGCGCTGATTACCAGCGTCATAAAGGTTTGCACAGATATAAGGGGCCTTGAGTGCTTTTACTTGTGATCGTAGCCAACCAAGTCCATAGTCTAAATCGTGATTACCTGGGATCATTACGTTATAACCCAAGTCATTGGCTAAACGAGTCAAAGGACTTATCTCTTTTTTTAGATAACAATATAAGGAAAAGAGATTTCCAATGAGAAAGTCACCATTATCGATTAAAAGATCAGGCTTGAGTGATGTGAAATCAAGGGTCATTCCTAATGGGCTAGCGTGCATATCAGTGGTTGAAAGGATACGTATGGACATAAAGGTCTCCTATCTTAAGGCTTTTCGCAGCCGTGTGGAAATAAAGTCAATAATGATAACCACAATAATGATCGCTAACAGAATGATACTCACTCGATTCCAGTTGCGTTGCTGGAGGGCGAAGATCACAGGAGCACCGATGCCTCCAGCCCCAACTAAGCCCAAGGTTGTTGCACTACGAACATTGATTTCAAAGTGATTAATCACATGACTCACTGCTAGGGAAACAACTTGTGGAATTCGTGCATACTGGAAGCTTTGTAGAGAGGAAGCCCCTGACGCTTGCATCGCTTCAACTGGGATAGGATCTGATCGGTCGAGCTCCTCACTGACTAGTTTTCCTAGCATCCCAATGAGTTGTACACCTAGAGCTAAAGCTCCTGCGAAGGCACCAGGTCCAACGATTCGAACAAATAGGATGGCATAGATTAAGGCAGGGATTGATCGCATTAAATTTAATAAGCCACGTCCAAAGGCTGGAATAAAACGCCAACTTCCCCATACCACATTCGATGCTAATAAGACAAAAGGCAGGGATAGGACGCTTCCTAACAGGGTTCCGTAGAAGGCGATCGCTAAAGTTTCGAGCATTAGGTGAACAAGATCTTCGCTTGATTGATCATAGACATAGGACCAGTCTGGTTTTAGGAGACCGGCAAACATATGCCTAATATCACTTGAGCGAAGAGCAGCTAAATTGCTGTAATCAAGACTAATAAAGGAATAGAGGATGACCAGTACCAAGAGCCAGCTAAGAATCTGATTGATGCGCTTAGCAGGGAAGGTTTTTAGGGAAGCCATTAGATCACTTCCTTTCGGATATATTGGCTAATAGCGTTGGTGATAAAGACCATCAACAAGATCATCAGAATAATTAAGCTAACTCGTCCGAATTGGAAGAAGCTTAGCGCAGAATTTAGCAGTACACCGATTCCACCTGCACCAACATAACCTAAGACGGCAGATGCTCGGATATTAACTTCGAATGCATAGAGAGCATAGGCGAAGATAGCTTCTTTAACTTGAGGCCAAATCGCATTTTGAGCAATTTGAAACCGAGTAGCACCGATGGATTCATCCGCTTCAATGGGCCCTTCATCGACTGTTTCAATGGCAGCAAAGATTAACTGTGAGACCATACCAAAGGTAAATACAGCAATTGTCAATACACCAGTTAATTCACCAATTCCGACAATCGCCACAAAAATTGCAGCTAAGAGAAGATTTGGGATGGTTCGGACTAAACTGAAAAAACCACGAAATAGCCCGGTAATAAAGGAATTGCGAGTGACAATATGAGTTCCTAAAAAGGCAGCAGGTATGGCAAATAGGACACCGACGCAAGTGCCAGCGATAGACATCAGGATCGTTTGAATCATTGGTTGGATGAGTTCAGGGAGATAGGACCATTCTGGATTAAAAAATCCACTTAAAAAGAGTAGGGCTTGGGAACGATTGTTGACTAGATCATCCCATTGAACATCAATCAATTGACCGGACCCCCAAAATAGAGCAAGGATCACTAATCCAATAAGTAATTTTTTTATGAGTTGATCGTGAATGGTTGCTTTTAATGGCATAGGATCACCCGTTTCTATAAGATAAGCGTGTCTAAGTCCTCATCAGGAATTTCCTGAGAGGGATCTTGGATTTGACGAGCTTCTTCTTGGAGAATTTCAGTACCGTAGATTTCACTGAGTTTGGCATCCGTTGCTTGACTAGCGGGGCCATCAAAGACGATCTCCCCATCACGCATACCGATGATTCGACTGGCATATTTACGCGCTAGAGGTATGGAGTGGATATTGATAATAATGGTTCGGTTAAGTTCTCGATTTAAGCGACTGAAGTCGTTCATGACTGTTTCAGCTGTAACAGGGTCTAAGGCTGAAACAGGCTCATCGGCTAGGATAATTTCTGCTTCTTGGACAATCGTTCTAGCAATGGATACACGTTGTTGTTGACCACCACTTAGGGCATCCGATCGAACTTTTAATTTATCAGCTAAGCCCACTTTTTCGAGGGCAGTTTGAACTCGCTGATAGTCTTCTTGACTGAATAAGCCAAATAGACTTTGAAAATTATTATAGTAGCCTAGTCGACCTGATAAAACATTCTTTTGAACGGTATTGCGCTTAACCAAATTAAACTGTTGGAAGATCATGCCAATATGCCGTCGCATTTGCCGTAGTTGTCTACTGTTGGCCTTGGTTAATGATTGACCATTGATTAATATTTCGCCTTGGCTAATATCATTGAGCCGGTTGAGGCTTCGAAGTAGCGTACTTTTGCCAGCGCCACTTAAGCCAATGATACAAACAAATTCACCCTGTTGGATGGTTAAGTTAATGTCCTTAAGACCAACCACGCCATTATCAAAGATTTTAGTGACATTTTTTATTTCAATCACAGCGATTAAACTCCTTTATATTTAGATAAGAGGCGACATGCATTAAGATGTCGCCTCTAGGATACTGATTAAATAATTGGTTATTGAGCAGCGATTTGTGTGTATTTTTCGACCGTATCATAAACGGACTCATCTGCTTCAGTATAGCCAACGTGCCCCCATAGGGACATAATTTCTTTTCCTTCGTCACTATCAGCCATTGATTTGAAGGCTTCGATGATTTGTTTTCTTAAGTCCTCATCCATGCTTGGTTGAACCGCAATGGCATCATTGGGGATATCACCTTCACTAAGGTAGATCACTCTTAAGTCTTTCATTAAGTCATTATCTGGGAAGGCTTGACCAAAGACTACACGGGTTCCTTGGAATGAAAACATGGCATCTTGTTGACCATTGAGAATGGACGTGATCATACTTGGAATATCATTAACGGTGGTTAAAGTTAGATCTTTGATACTCATGCCTTTTTCTTTCATTTCTGCGATAGGATAAATATAACCAGAAGCAGAGGTTGGGCTCAGAGTGGCAATTTTTTTACCTTTAAGGTCCTCTAAGTTTTGAATCGGGCTATCAGCTTTGACTAAAACTTCGGCTTTAAAAGAGCCACTTGTTTCACCTTCAATAGGAAGACCTGTTTCAGGGTCATAGGCGCCTAGTTTGGAGGTTAAGATAGCTTGAGCCGCGTTGAGACTACGTGCTTGAACATAGGCAGCAGGAGGCATAATTCCTAGATCCACTTGGCCAGAAGCCATCGCTTGAACAATGGTTGAGTAGTCAGTGGCTAAGGTTACTTTAACTGGTCGACCAAGTTTTTCTGAAAGGTATTTGCTGAAAGGTTCGGCCCGAGCTTCCATTGATCCATCGTTATTGGTTGGGACAAATTGAACTTGCAGTGGTTTTTCTTCGGCCTGAATAAATGTTTGAGGCAGAATGAGGCCTAAAAGGCTGGTAACGACCATGAGGCTAGTGATAGTGTTTTTTAAGATTTTTTTCATAACTATGCTCCTTATCTAGGGTATTTATTAACTTTATACTACCATATTTGTTCATGCTTTAGGTTAAGTTTTTGTTAATTTAGCTAAGAATTTATTATTTTTTTTAATCGTTGATTTTAAAAAGGCAAACTAAAAACCTGCAACTCATCGGCTGCAGGTTTTATTGAGTTGGGTAGGACTAATTAGGCGTTCTCAACGTTATGATAAACATTTTGAACATCTTCATCATCTTCTAGGGCGTCGATTAGCTTTTCAAACTTGATTAAATCAGTCTCGTTAAGCTCGACTTCATTTTGAGCAAGCATTTGGATTTCTGCAAGATCAAAATCTTTGATTCCTAAGGATTCAAGGGTAGACCGAATCAAGGCATAATCTTCTGGTTGGCCGTAGACAATCAAACTATCCTCTTCGCTCACCACATCCTTTACATCGATATCCGCTTCTAGCAGGGCCAGTGTGATGGCTTCCTCATCTTGACCGGAGAAGGCAAAGACGGCTGTGGAGTCAAACATATATGATACAGAACCTGCAACCCCCATGTTTCCGCCGTTTTTTGAAAAGGCGGTCCGTACGTTGGCAGCAGTTCGGTTAACATTGTTGGTTAAGGCATCCACAATAATCATAGATCCATTAGGACCAAACCCTTCGTAACGAAGTTCTTGGAAGGTTTCATCATCAGATCCTTTGGCCTGTCTCTTATACACATCTCCGAGCCCACGAGACGCTACG
>OJLW01000555.1_pt1 | contig 18016 bp, 16 predicted proteins | sample 1597021 | NCBI WGS metagenome assembly OJLW01 (sample SAMEA3904676, study PRJEB24821) | metagenome | biome: Builtin; feature: hospital; material: surface | place: USA | collected 2013-06-03
GCACACATTGTCTCGCCTCTAGCTACCCGTCGAACTAAACGGCGTGTCGCTAAAGAGCTCGAAGACAAAGCAGACAAGAAAGGCCTGACCCCTCACGAAAAAGAAACCTTACAGGAGGTTCAAGTCGTTGAAGCCTCAAAAGCACACCCGAGTCGCCCACGATGCAAATATGCTGGGGAACTGCTTCAGATGGATGCTTCAGAACATCAATGGTTCGAGGCTGACGAGAACTATTACTATCTCCATGCCGCGATTGATGATGCCACTGGTACAGTCGTTGGTGCTTATTTCGCAGCACAGGAGACACTTGAAGGCTATTATCAAGTCTCACATCAATTCCTGACCCACTACGGTATTCCTCATCGCATTTTGACAGATTATCGATCCATTTTCTCAGGCGTCAACACCCCAAAAAAGGGCGCTGCTCTTGAAGAACAGGCCCTCACTCAATACGGATATGCTTGCCAGACACTTGGAATTGAACTGGAAGCGACCTCAGTACCCCAAGCTAAAGGACGTATTGAACGTCTTTTCGGTACGTTTCAAAACCGCTTACTTCAAGAAATGCGGTTAAATGGTATCCGTAATATGGATGAAGCGAATCAGTTTCTAAGGGACTACCTCCCACAGTTTAATCAAAAATTCGCCCATCCCATTAAAGATAGCATAAATGCCTTTGAAAAACTATCAGCAGACACAAATCTCGATTACATCCTCGCTAGATTTGCCCTGCGTGTCATTCACTCTGGTCATACTGTTCGATACAACAACCATGTCTATCATCTTTACGACCAGCATGGGAGGCAAGTCCATTTGCCAAGAAAAACTAAAGTTATGGTCATTAGTACGCGTGATTTACAACTCTTTGTCTCTCATAAAAATCAACTCTTTAAACTAATTGAAATGCCGTCACACCAAGCCATATCTAAAATACTAGATATTCAAGAAGCTAAGTCTAAACCGAAACCACACATTCCACCGATGTCGCATCCGTGGAAAGGACAATCTTATCAACGTTACCTAAAGAAGCAAGAATACATAAAGAAAAAAGAGCTAATTGAAGTGTAGTGATAATCCCTCGTGATGAAGGACGATGCGCTTTTTGTATCGTCCATCATCACGAGGCAACCAAGCGAAGCGCGGTAGTTTTTAACCCTCTTTCGTTACACGCTAAAAACCCAAAAATCGGGACATATTCATTTGTGCTTGACAGAGTTTGCAAAAGCGTTATAAAAATCAATTAATAACCTGATGTTTTTACGCGTAAGAGAGGTTGGAATGAACGTGTTAAGAAAATTAATACAATAATACAGCTTAGTGTTTCAGATAGAAACGCTCCTCCATTGACTAGGAATGAGTATACAAATGGACTTTGTCCTTCAGGCGCATAAGATCCCCAGAACCATACCCCCGCAATAAAGTGGACGATATAGCGAGCTAATGATCCTACAATTGTCGCCATGGAAGCTGTCACCCATTGTTTCATACGATTTGTTGGCTCTTCTTGTAATATTCTTTGCATATAAGGTGCAAAGAAACCAGCGAAACCAATGACTGAAAAAGCGACAAAATATTCAATCACAAATTGTACTATTGTTAATACATACGCATTACCTGTAATGTATTGGAGTAATCCCCATAAAAATCCACCCAAGCATCCTGCTAATGTACCACGACGTAAGGCAAGAATAATAATCGGAATCATTTTAACAGATACCTTAAAACTCCATGATGGCGAAGGAATCAACAAATCAATAAGTAGTGCTAAAGCCGCACAGATAGTAATCTCAATCAACGTTTGTGTCTTAATTTTTGACATAAAAAAACTCCTTTTCTTGGCCAACACAAAAAAGGAGTTAAACATCTTGACGCAAGCATTACCTTGATCCAATAAAGGGTATAATCTCAGCCAATATGGCACCCCTTGTTTATGCTGATATCTATATTATAGTAATGATTATAACAAAAACAGCTAATAAAGTAAAATTAAATTTACAATCCAATTATTTTAAACTTTTTATAACTGGGAAAGTCGCAATTGTAATAAAGATTCCTAGCAACATCGGAAATGTTAATAGAACTTGCTTTTCTAGGAAATAATAGCACCCTAAAATAATAATTTGTACAATTAATGAAATCACCAAGTAAACCATTAGTAACCGACGTCGTTTTTCATATTCGTTTGAATTATTTGGATTCATTTTTTAACCTCTTTCTCTTTCTTTTGCCCTTAAATTCTCACCACTTAGAATCATTTCTTTTGCTAAATAATTGATTCGTTCTAAAATACGACGAGCTTTAACCGGTTCATGACCGTCTTTTGAATGTGCTAGATGCTCCTCCAACTCTTTCATTGTAAAGTTTGAAGTAAAACAAGTAGGTTTTCCTTCGCGCATCCGATACTCTAAAATCGGCATTAAAATATCATCACGTGACCAAGCAGAATTAAACTGCGCACCGATATCATCGATAATAAGTACATCCACTTGCTTAAGTTGATCAATTTGTTGGGTCATCGTATTATCTGCAAACGACCCTTTTAAATCATTCACAAATGTTGGAAAATGAACGATAAAAACCTGATAATCCATTACCATCAATTCATTGGCTAATGCGGACAACATATAAGTTTTCCCGACACCAAAAGTACCTGTTAAATAGAAACCGCGAATATCTTGAATGCCTTGCGACTGAACTTGTTCTAAAAAATGCACCAATTCAGATAAAACTTGTTGCCGCACTGCCGTATGGTGATAAATATCAGATAGACGGGCGTGACGAGCAGCTTGAGGCACCATTAAATTTTTAAGATTATGTTGTTGACGTGCCGCTTTTTGCGCATGTAGATAAGCCGCACTCGGTTCGTAATTCACATCAATGTAGCCTTCATTTAAAAATAATTTCGGAATAAATCCTGGGTTGGCGCCAGGTAAGCCTGCTTGATGCAATTCTTTTTCTTTCAGAAATTCATCTAATTTTGATAGTGACTTTTGAATCATCTCTTCCGTTATCTCTGATTGGTGTTTTGAAAGAAATGCTTTAATGTCTTCATCTTGATAAATTTTTTGCTTCCGTTGCTTGAATTTTGCTTCTTGCTGTGGATTCCGTTCCACTTTCAAATAATCCGATAGACTATGCATGCTCATCCTCCTGTCGTTTTAATTTTTCAAGGCGTGCTTTTAATGTTTGCTCAAATTTTTGATCAACTGAATCACTACCCACTGTTTCACTTTTACTTTCATTATCCATTTGCATCCACTCAGGAATCGGCTCGTTATAATTTGAATAAGTCGTTGATTTTCGTTTCGGATTGACTTGTTTTTTTCGAATCACTTCTTGTTTACGAAGATAGTGCATCACATCAACAACATGTTCTAAATGATTTTGCTGCCATTCGTTAGCATAACGTTCGAGATCCCCTTGATACAGTGTTGATTTATTCAAAATAATTAAAATATAATAAATCAAGAAATTGATCACCGCTGGGTTCAAAGAAACCACCTTAGTCAATTCAATTAAATTCTTCTGCTCGTAATTCGTAGCAAAACCACCTTTACCTTGCTTAATTCGCTCCAAAAATACTGCATGAGGTAATTGTTCGGTGGTCAAAATCAATTGGATATCTTGTTCTCGCAAATCTGGATAGGCTTCCATTAATTGCGTTTGACGTTCCCTTAAGGACGTCATCGTATATTCAATTGGAAAAAATGTCTCTTTCATTGTCGCGCCCTTATCAATCTTCGTTTCAATTTCCTTTGATTGAGCAGATTCATGAAGGGTGTCTTTCTTCGTCCGGATGGTTTTTGCTTCCGCATGCAATTGCTGATAATCAATCGAATCTGATTGAGATTGAATGACTTGATTCAATAACTGATATAAAGTCTGTTCGTCGAATTGATACAAGGTCTGTAAAGCGTTTAGTTCGTCCATAAACCGAACTGTGAATAATTGATGATTGACACCACGCTTAATCAAAGCGTTAATTACCTTATGTACTGTTTGAGAGACCGGTGTTCTTTTAAAATTTTCGATCGAACTATCGCTATTTTGATCAGACGCATTAACATTTGCCGCAATCCCACTATAAATCGCTTTGAATGGTTGCGTAACTTCTTCAAACTGTTGCAAATCCACTGACGGGGCTTCATTTTCTTGTATCAACTGTTCAAAGTACCCAGGCCCCATATAATGTAGGAGTGCGGTTTTAAGTTGGCTTGATTGACTAAATGCTGCAAAAGTTTTAGGCTTTAATACTTGATAGACAGCGAGTTGATACTTACTTGGCTGATCACTTGATGAATATAAGAATGTCTTTAACAATCCTACCGCCTCAAGTCTTTGACGCGCCCAATGAAAATCTGCCGCTCCCATATTCATTACTTTGAAAATATCTTGATGTTGTAGAGATTCTTGTGGAGAATCAGCTAATGATTCGAGTGTTAAATACAATGCAACTCCCAACGGCCCAACTAGCGGCTGGTACAGTGAAATAAGATGATGAATTTCTTGTCGATTGATTTGCGAAAGTGATTGCACTTGTAATGGTTGAGTAGGATGCATCCGCCAAGCCGAATCATTTATTTTCATGAAAGATCCCCTTTCGAATTCGAATCGGACTCGGCTCGATATTTATCGACCATTGTTTCTAATTCTTTCATAAACATCTCACGCGATTGAAATTCACGATAGACACTCGCAAAACGGATATAAGCGACTTCGTCCAATTCAAAAAGGCGCTCCATCACCATTTCGCCAATCACTTCGCTCGGTATTTCTTGCTTACCAGATTCACGGATTTTCTCTTCAATAGAATCAACTAATTTATTCATCGCTTCTAATTGAATCGGCCGCTTCTCAGCCGATCGAATAATACCTCGCAAGAGTTTATCGCGATTAAATTCTTCACGAACATTATCCCGCTTAATAACGAGTAAAGGAAGCTTTTCAATACGCTCATACGTATTAAAACGATAGCCACAACTTAGACATTCTCTTCGACGGCGAATCGTATCGGTCTCTTCACTCGGTCTAGAATCAATCACTTTAGATGATGTATGATGACACTTTGGGCAACGCATATTGACGCCTCCTTCTAATCAATAATAAATATAGTTTATCACAATGTAATAAGTTTACCTATTCTTTCAAGTTCATTTCTTACTTGCTGATAGGTTTGGGAAAAGGATCCATCATTATAAATAATCCGGTCTGCAACGGTCTTTTTCCATTCTATCGATTGTTGTTGTTTCATTCGTTGTAATGCTTCTTCTTTTGATAAATGATCACGTGCCATTAAGCGCTCTAATTGTATATTTTCCGGCACATAGATTAGCCAAGATTCATCATAAGGGTAATTTTCTTCGGTTTCAAACAGCAAGGGAATATCGATAAAACAAAGCGGTTCCGCTTTCTCTCGGTAATATGCAAGTTGCTGTAGAGTCGCTTGATATATTGCTGGATGCATAATTTGATTTAACTGTTCCAACGCGTCCGAATCGTTAAAGACGAGTTCACCCAATTTTTTTCGATTCAAAGTCTGATCTTGTTGGAGAATGTCTGTTCCGAACCGATCTACAATTGCTTGCCAACAAGGTTGACCTACTTCAACAACTTGACGAGCTACATGGTCTAAATCAATCACCGGATACCCTAGCTCCAAGATAAAACGAGTTACAGTTGATTTTCCTGTCGCAATCCCGCCTGTAATCGCCACAACATACATTTTATCTCTCCTTTAATATTTGACATGTCGGGCACCAGTGCGTCCCGCGTTGAGCTACTTTCATCTTTTCAATCGGGGTCTGGCATCGTGGACAGAGCTCACCTTGTTTTCCATACACAATTAATTGATCTTGATAGCTGCCTGCTTCATCGATAATATTGCGATAAGTTCGGATAGTGGACCCACCTGCAGCAACAGCTCGCTGTAGGACATCGATAATTTGATGATGAAGCCGACAAATTTCGGACTCTGTCAGGGTATTAGCTCGAGTCATGGGATGAATTTGTGCTAAATATAATGCTTCATCTACATAAATATTACCTAAACCCGCTACATAGCGCTGCGATAAAAGGGCAGGTTTAATCATTTGACGACATTCGTGCAATTGTTGAGTAAAAACCTCTAGATCAAACTCACGTTCTGTCGGCTCAGGTCCGAGTTGTCTCGCATCAAAGAATGAATCCAACTCCCCAGCTTCAACCCAATTCATCCGACCAAACTTACGGACATCATGATAATGAAGTTGACTGTTATCCTCGAACGTAAAAATAATATGGCTGTGTTTATCTCTATCGAGCGGCACCTCTTCGGGTAAATAAAAGAAGTATTTCCCTTCCATACGTAAGTGGGAGATAAGATACCCATCCGTTAAATTAAAAATTAAAAACTTTCCGCGTCGACTCACAGAGAGAATTTGTTGGTCGATTAACCGTTCTTGCCACGCTGTTACATCCATATCCGCAACAATTTTTGGCCAAAATACTTGAACATTTTTGATGACTTTGTCTTGAACTAACCGTTCCAGTCCTCTGCGATTCACTTCGACTTCGGGTAATTCAGGCATAGCTTCCCTACTTTCTTATGCTTATAACTCGTACCAATTATTGCCCTGATTATAATCGACAATTAACGGAATCGATAATTCAACTGCTTGTTCCATCATCGCTGGAACAATCTCACTTAAGATTTCCATCTCTTCACTCGGTCCTTCAAGGATCAATTCGTCATGCACTTGCAGAAGGATTCGAGAAGATAAATTCATTGCCTCTAGTTTTTCTGCTAATCGAATCATCGCAATTTTAATAATATCTGCAGCTGTACCTTGAATCGGTGAATTTAAAGCCGTCCGCTCAGCAAAAGAACGAACATTAAAGTTGCTTGAGTGAATATCTGGCAAGTAACGTCGACGATGGAATAGCGTACTAACATACCCATCCTTCTTCGCTTGCTCGACAATCTTTTCCATAAATTGATGAATTCCACTATAGGTCTCTAAATAGCGATCGATGAAGCGTTTAGCTTCAGCTCTTGAAATATTCAAGTTTTGTGACAACCCGTAATCACTAATACCATAGACAATCCCAAAGTTAACTGCCTTAGCTTGACGTCGATCGTTCGGGGTAACTTTTTGATCGCCATCTAAATGAAATATCGCTCGAGCTGTCGCCGAATGAATATCTTCTCCATCAATAAAGGCTTGTTGCATGGCTTTATCCCCACTGATATGAGCGAGGATACGCAATTCTATTTGTGAGTAGTCTGCACTAAATAATTGCCAGCCCGGCTCACTTGGTACAAAGGCTTGACGGATTTTACGTCCTTCCTCAATTCGAATTGGAATATTTTGTAAATTCGGGTCGGTACTAGATAACCGCCCCGTTTGGGTCAGTGTTTGAACAAAATGGGTATGAATTTTCCCATCTGCTTGAATATAATCTTGTAATCCAATTAAATAAGTCCCTTGCAACTTATTAAGTTGACGATAATCTAGAATTAATTCAATCATTGGGTGTTGATGTTGTAGCTTTTCTAGCACATCCGCTGACGTACTATACCCTGTCTTCGTCTTCTTAATTACTGGCAGGTTTAACTTTTCAAATAAAATTTCACCTAACTGCTTGGGTGAATTCAAATTAAAGGATTCTCCCGCCAGCTGAAATACATCCTTTTCAATCTCTGACAGGCGAGCTTCGATTTCCTCACTTTTAGCTTGGAGTATCTCCGGATCAACTTTAATTCCCGTTATTTCCATTTCGGATAATATACGGGCAACCGGCATATCAATATCCGTGTATAATTCCATCATATCGAGTGTATTTAAACGTTCTTTTAAGGGTTCTACCAGTTGTGATAAGGCGACCACTTTACTTGCTAAGTGCGGTTGCCAAATATCTTCTGATGGCCATGTAACCTTTTTACCTTTGCCATAAACCGCCTCGTCATAAGCCACCTCTAATGGAATATTGAACTCTCTTAAAATATCAGGAATTTCCTTAAGGTGATCATTTATCACTAAATAAGCCGCGATTAAACAATCGAAGTCAATACCCTTTAATTCAACACCATTTCGGTGAGCTAGAACTTGCGTCCGCTTAGAGTCAAACATAATCTTTGGTATCGTCGGATCTTCTAACCACGCTCTAAACTCTTCGCTATCAAAAGCAATATTCGCTTCCGTGACAAAAGCGTTTTGAGTTGAAGTATCATACCACGCAACCGCTTGAATCGGTTCTTCATGATAATTACTTCTTAATGTTTCAAAGTATATAGTTGCTGTGTTCGGTAAATGGGTCGATTCGATTTGTTTTAAATAGTTGATTTCATAGTCGGGTGCATCCGGAGCATCGTTGGGTTGATTTATAAAATCTACTGGGTTTTCCTGCATTATATCACTTAAAAAAGAATTAAAATTCATCGAACGGTTAAATTCAATTAAGGCTTCAATATCTCTTCCGTGATAGGCAAAGTCATCTAAATTAAAATTTAAATCAATATCTCGCTTAATCTCTGCTAAATCACGACACATAAAAGCAATCTCTCGTTCGTTGATCAGGTTCTCCTTCATTTTTGAAGGTTTTAATTCATCAATTCGTTCATAAAGTTCTGGAATCGAATGGTAGTCATGGAGTAATTTAAGCCCAGTCTTTTCACCGATTCGTGTCACGCCAGGATAATTATCGGAGCTATCCCCAACTAAACCTTTCAGATCAATAATTTGTCGAGGCGTAATCCCGTACTCTTCTTCAATCGTTTCTGGCGTATATTCGACTAAATCACTGACACCACGACGCGTAATATGGACCGTCGTTTGTGGGCTTGCCAATTGAATCAAATCTCGGTCCCCTGAGATTACATGGACTTGGTCATTCGAATCTGCTTGATACGCCAACGTTCCAATAATATCATCCGCTTCAAATTCAGCCATATCATAATATTGAATGCCAAAAGCATCGAGTAAGACTCGTAAATATGGCATTTGTTCCTTTAATTCAGGCGGCGTACTTTGGCGCCCCCCTTTATATTCTTGATACATCTCGGTCCGAAACGTTGGTCCCGCTTGGTCAAATGCAACCATAATATGTGTCGGATCAAATTGTTTGATAAGATTATCTAACATACGATAGAAGCTATACAAAGCGTTCGTATGCAATCCTGCTTGATTTTTAAAGCGTTCTAAATCTAAAATCGAATAAAACGCACGATAAGCTAGGCTGCTTCCATCAATTAATACTATTTTTCGAGTTGTCATCTTATCCCCTCCATCTTTATTATAAACAAAAAACCAATGAAAAGCATTTTTCATTGGTTGGCATCTTAAAGTAAGTTTGGTCTTAATTGTGCGTAAGACTGTTCGAAGTGCTTAGATAATTCATCAATATCACCCGCACCCATAAATAATATAACGGCGTCTTCATAATCCATTAATGGTGAAAGATGGTCTTGCGAAATCAATTCGACTTCATCACCAATCAAACTGGCTAAGTCTTCAATCCTTACCCGACCTGACTGTTCTCTTGCCGAGGTAAAGATATCAACTAGATAGATGACATCCGCTTGTTTTAATGCTTCAGCAAATTCACTTAAGAGCGCTGTCGTCCGACTGAACGTATGCGGTTGGAAAATCGCAATAATCTCTCGATCTGGATAGCGTTGTTTGGCTGCATCAATCGTCGCTTCAATTTCTGAAGGATGGTGCGCATAATCATCAATAATTGTTAATTGATTAACTTGTCGACTTGAAAAACGACGTTTTACGCCTGGGAAATTCGCTAAATATTTCTGTATTTGTACTGAATCGAACCCTTCCTCCAACAATACTCCGATCACCGCCAAGGCATTCAAAATATTATGTTCTCCATAAACTGGAATTGAGAAATGTCCCATATTCTGACCATAATAAATTACATCAAAATTTGAGCCTTCAACGGTTCGTTCAATTTGTGTCGCTTGAATATCGCACTCCTCAGTTAATCCGTAGTAACGGATTGGAACGGATGTTTCAATTTGTCGTAATAATGGGTCTTCACCACACGCTATAATGGCCTTTTTAGCTTGATTGGCAAATGTAGTCATCGCATCAAACACATCGTCAATCGAACGGAAATAGTCTGGATGGTCAAAATCTACATTTGTTATAATGGCGTAATCCGGTGAATACGCTAGAAAATGACGACGATATTCACAGGCCTCTAATACAAAGTAAGTAGCTTCCTCATCTCCTGACCCTGTACCATCCCCAATCAAATAACTGGTTGGGGCTAAGTGACTCAAGACATGTGCTAAAAGACCAGTAGTTGAAGTCTTACCGTGTGATCCTGTGATTCCAATACTAATATACCCTTCGATCAGTTGCCCTAGAAAATCATGGTAACGGTAAAACTCACAATTTAAAGCTTGCGCTTGTTGAATTTCAGGATGATCCTCACCAAAGGCATTACCACCAATTACTACGTAATCTGAGTGAATATTATCAGCATCAAAAGTAAAAATTGGAATTTCATGATTTTCAAGTTCTTGTTGTGTGAAGAAATACTTACCAACGTCACTTCCTTGGACTTTATATCCTTCCCCATGTAATATCAGCGCTAGCGCACTCATACCTGAGCCTTTAATTCCAATAAAGTGATACGTTTTAGTTTTGTCTAAGTGCATAAAATTATTCCTCCTGAAGATCGAACAATAGAAAGTCTTCATATGATTTCGACAATCGCTGAACTAATTCAGGAATAGCCGATGGATCAATTGAATCCTTAGAGCTTGCTGATGACTTTCGATGTGTGTTCATCGTGTCGTTTGAGGACTCTAAATTTTGCTCTCCATGCGGAAGTTGAGGTGGAGAGTAAGATGAACGTTCCGATTTTATATAATACTTGTTTATACTCTCTGAATCAAGTTTTTCGTTTGAATCACCTAGGTTATTTTTTGCTGGCCTCGTCGCTAGATACGAAGGTTGGTAGTCGGTCTTCGGTGTCGCTGTATCCGACAGGACGGACTGACGTTGAAGTAATGAATCATCTGTAGTCCGCCACTCTTTATGCGACACTTGTGAACGAGTCTGTTGGCGTTCAAATGGAACTTCATAATGGTTCGCTAAGTCAGTCGACATCGACGCAGGCTGTTTCCATGATGACTTGGGATGCAATTGGGATGATGAACTAAAGGACTGAGTTGTCTTACGTATATTAGTATCTTTTAATATCGGTGGCATCTCTAAATCTTGTTCTCTTTGACGTCGAGCTGACTGAGCATCAAACTTTCGATTCAATTCTTTATTTTGCTCATGTCCTTGAGACATTCTCTCCACTCTTTCCTTAATTCAATTGTGCGATTACTTCATCTAATGGTGTCCCTGGTTCAAAATGATCTGGCAATTCCCATATTCCTTCAGTATTGCCTACTCCTTCGAGTTGCAACTCACGAGTTGAACAGACCATGCCATAGCTTGGAACACCACGCAGTTCACTTGGCCAAATAATTAAACCACTTGGCATTACTGCGCCTGGACGTGCTACTAATACATGCAGTCCCTGGCGAATATTTTTCGCTCCACATACAATTTGTAAGGTTGTATCACCTACATTCGTCTGCGTAAGCGAAAGATGATCACTATCTTCGACTGGATCGCAAGATTCAACGTACCCCACTACAAATTTCGGTGTCGCATCAACCTTCACTTCTGCCTCATAATCGGTTTTTGAGATCAACTCATTGATTGTTTTGAGTTGTTCATCAGACAACAAAACTTGACCCGTTTCGCTTAAGTCTAAGTATTGAGAAGCGTTGAATATATTGACACTGACAATTTCCTCTTGGTGTGCCGGACGAACTACCGCGACATCACCTTTTCGTTCGAATGATTTTGCACTTGTTGAGTTGCTATCTCGCGTTAATAACAGGACATCTCCTGTTGCTGTTGGATTATAAAATGCTAACCACATAGGCTTCCCTCCTAATTATTTTCACGGATTGTTTTTAATGTTTCTACATTAAATTCCGTGACAACTTGTTGCAGCATAGCAATCGCTGCTTGGTAATCTGACAGTCGATAAATTGATTGATGACCGTGAATATAACGTGCCGGAACGCCAATTACACCACTAATAATACCTTCATTCATCGTATGAGCAGCTCCTGCATCGGTTCCTCCTTTAGAGAAGAAATATTGATAATCAATCTCATGGCGTTCAGCTGTTTCAACGAAATAATCAATTAAACCACGATGGGTCAACATGCCTGGGTCTTGCATTCGTAATAAAAATCCTTCGCCAAGACGCCCTTGAACTCCGGTAGAGCTTTCTGAATCACCTGCTGGTGAGCAATCTACCGCAATAAAGACGTCCGGTTGGTAACGTGTTACCGCTCCACGAACGCCGCGTAACCCAACTTCTTCTTGCACGTTCGCGCCAATAATTAAGTCGCAATCTAATTCTTTTCCTTGTACGTATTCTAATAAATCTAAAATTGCCACACAACCATAGCGGTTATCCCAAGCTTTTCCGATTAAATTCTTCCCATTCGCTGCATAGATTGTTTCCACTTCAGGGACAATTGCATTACCTGGACGAACACCGTAGCTTTCCGCTTCTTCTTTAGAATCAAAGCCTGCATCAAAACGAATATCTTCTGGCTTCAGACTGGCTGCTTGCCCACCGCCACGCAATAAATGCGGTGCGACTGCACTCGATACGATCGGATAGTCACCTTTAGCAGTTTGCAAGGTGTAACGTTGCGCTGAGACGGCATAGACGTTCCAACCCCCAATTGGCGTTACGGACATGGTTCCATTATTATGGATTTCTGTTACCATAAAGCCTACTTCATCCATATGGGCTGCAATCATAACTTTTGGCGCATTTTGTTGTTTTGATCTAATGATACCGTAAACATTACCTAGATCAGACACTTCAATCTCATCGACCAAAGGTGTCATATGCTCTACTAAATATTGACGTACATTACGCTCATATCCTGAGATTCCTTGTAATTCCGTAAGCTCTTTAATGCGTTGAAATAATTTATCTGACATCTTATCGTCCTCCGTTTTCTTATTGCATTCTATCATTATAATTGTGTCACAAATACACCATAAATTCAATCTTTACACATATTTGGTCTTTGCCTTTTATCGTGTTAAAATAGTAATTATAACTTAAGGGAGTGTGTCTTATGAGATATCAAAAAGAATTAACAATTGCTGGCGCTTTTATCGCAGGAACTGCCATGGGCGCTGGAATTGCATGGCTAGTTCAACTTAACCGTCCTCAAAATCCATCGCATGTTTTACAACAAACAAAAGAATACTTTGGATCTTTAGGTGTAGTTAAAGGAGCTTGGATTGATTACGATACAATCGAATATGATTTATTCGATAATGCCCCAATGGTATATATCGGTGGGGTTACTGTTGCAAAAGATGACCAACTTGTTTATTATCAGTTTGCGAGTGATGCAATCACCGGAGATGTGATTGATTATTCACCCATGCAATTATCCAATTAATTGAATCCAAAATCGTTCAAGAAAGAGGTGAGAATCGTTTATGAATCAAGAAGAATGGGAACTCCATCCGATTCCCGGTCAGTCGGGTGATGCTTATATGGGAGTCCGCTATGACGAAAAATTATTTTTTAAACGAAATACCTCACCTTTTGTGGCGACGCTTGCAGCGGCAGGCCTCGTTCCTAAATTAAAATGGACCGAACGGACGTACTCAGGTGATTTACTCACAGCACAGGAGTGGAGCGATGGAAGAATTCTCAATCGTGAGGACATGTATCAACAACGAATCGTTGATTTGATTTATCATATTCACCACTCAGAGCATCTACTGATTATGCTCAAGCGAGTAGGAGGACGTATCTACGCCCCGCAAGATTTTATTGAAGCATACCAAACAAATCTCCCCCCTTCGCTTCAAACTCACCAATACTTTAATTCAATTATCCATGACTTACAGAATCATATTAACTCATCGCTAATGGATGTGCCCCTTTCTGTTTGCCATGGAGATTTAAATCACCATAATTTTATTGAGCAGACCGATGGAAAGCTATATATTGTGGACTGGGAAGAAGTAAAAATTGCAGATCCAGTCAGTGATCTTACTCAATTCTTACTCCAATATTTTCCTCCTTCACAGTGGGATCAGTGGCTGGCAAACTATGGTGTAAAAATAGATTCGAACTATATGGAAAGAATTGAGTGGTATTCTGTAATTAACTGTTTACGATTAATCAAACAGTTTTATAAAGAAGGTCGATTGTATGAAGCAAACCAAACGATTATGCAATTAAAACCAATCTACCAACAACTTAGAAAGAGGTACTATGATGAGACTGCGCCATAAACCATGGGCACAAGACCGTATCAACGACTATCCACAGTACGTATCGCCCGCCCCCGAGACACATCGAGGCCATTGGCAGGAACGTTTCGAAAAACAACAACCCCTACATATTGAAGTTGGATCAGGTAAGGGGCAATTTATTATCAACTTAGCTAAACAAAACCCTGAGATTAATTACATCGCGCTTGAAATTCAAACCAGTGTCACCGTTATGATATTAGATAAACAAATTGAAGCACAACTACCTAACTTGCAAATTATTCATGGTAATGGTGGTCACTTAAACCAGTACTTTGCACCCGGTGAAGTAGATCTTGTATACTTGAACTTTTCAGACCCTTGGCCGAAGAAACGGCACGAAAAGCGCCGACTGACCTCAAAGCATTTCTTAGATCAATACCGAGAAGTGCTGAAGCCCGAAGGAGAGATCCACTTTAAAACAGATAACCGAGGATTATTCGAGTACTCACTGGCGAATTTGTCCCAGTGCGGCTGGATTTTAAAACAAGTTTGGCTCGATTTACACGAAGATGGTTTATCGAATAATGTGATGACTGAATATGAAGAAAAATTCTCCCAAAAAGGTCATCCAATTTATCGATTGGAAGCTTACTATCCGATCGATACGCATTAATTTAATTTAATCAAAAAACTCCGTTGCCCGAGAGCAGCGGAGTTTCTTAATATTATTTATTATTTTTCTAATAAAGCTTCAAGTTCACCTAAGCGTTGCTCGAAGACATCGAGCGCTTCATCGATATACTCTTTTTGAGTCATATCTAAACCAGCCATCTTCATCGTATCGATCGCATAGTGGCTACGTCCTGATTTTAAGAAGTTTAAGTACTTCTCAAGTGTCTCTTGATCACCTTCAAGAACTTTCTTCGCAAAGTAAGTTGCAGCCGCAAAACCTGTTGAGTATTGGAAGACATAATAGTTGTAGTAGAAATGAGGAATCCGTGTCCATTCATAACGAATTTCAGAATTTGAATTTACAGCAGGACCATAATATTTCTCATTAATACGTTGGTAATGCTCTTGCATAAATTCACTCGTTAATGGTTGTCCCGCTGCATCTTGCTCGTGAATAAAATGTTCAAACTCCGCAAATTGCGTTTGGCGATACATAGTACCTTTAACACCATCGAGGAAGTGGTTAATAATGTATTTTTTAATTTCCACATCATCGTACGTATCAAGCAAGTATTGTGTTAATAAATTCTCATTCATCGTCGAAGCAATCTCTGCTAGGAAGATTGGGTAACCTCCGTATTCAAGCGGTTGATTTTTACGGGTATAGTAACTATGAACTGAGTGACCTAACTCATGCACTAACGTATAGAGCGAGTTCAAGCCATCTTGCCAGTTTAATAAAATATATGGGTAGCTGTCGTAAGAACCTGATGAATACGCCCCACTGCGCTTTCCTTTATTCTCATAGACATCAATCCATGAATTATCAAAGGCTTCTTGAATAATTGATAAATAGTCCTCACCCATCGGAGCCAATGCTTTTAAGGTAATCTCTTTGGCTTCTTCATAAGTGAATTCAATCGCTGGCTCGCCAAGTAATGGTGTATACATATCATACATCTCAAGATCTTCAATGCCTAATAGCTGTTTACGCAGCTCCACGTATCGATGTAATAAATTTAATCGTTCACCAACAGTTTCTAATAAAGTATCATAAACCGCTTCAGGAATGTGGTTATTGAATAAGGCAGCACTTCGAGCCGATGAAAATCCGCGGATTTTCGCATCAAAGTTATGTGTCTTGATTTCGGTTCCAAGGACATGAGCTAAAGTATTCGCATATTGGACAAAGACAGAATAAAATTGTTCAAAAGTATTTTTACGCACTTCACGGTCAGTACTTTCAAGTAACTTCCCATAGGTTGCATGGGTTAATTTAATATCATTTCCTTCGCTATCTTTAATCGTTGGAAATTCAAAGTCAGAGTTGTTCAGTAAACCAAATGTTTTGGAAGCACTATTGAAGATCTCACTCGCATTCGCTAAGAGTAATTCTTGCTCTGGTGGTAAAACATGCTCACGGAAACGTGTTAAATTATCGATGTATTGGCGCAATGCTTGTAAGCGAGAATTTTCATCAATCATCGCTTCGAGTTGGTTCGCTTCAATACTCATTAATTCCGGATCAAAATAAGCAAAAGCTTGAGCATATTTTGAGTAGAGTTGTGAAGTCTTCGCATCCATCTGCTGATAAGTACTATTGGTTGAATCTTGGTCATACTTCAAATGGGCATAAACACCTAAATTGCTCACTTGACGACCGAGATCTAAACGCAGATCGATAGCTTCTGCTAACGTTTCAGCTGAAGACCCTAACTTTCCTTCATAGTCCTTAGCTTTTTCCAAGCCGTTTAATGCAGCTTGATAACTTTCCTCAAAGGCTTCATCCGTCTTAAACATTGGGGTTAAATCCCATTGGTAACGCGGATCATTTTGTTCACGTGTTTTCAATTGTGATTCACTCACAGTATCATCTCCTTGTAAAATCGTTATCATTAGTCTAACACAAAATCACTTCAGATGACACGCAATAAGTAAATTTAGTTTGATGATGATTTTTTAGATAACAAATCAAGTACCGCGTGAAGTGTCTCCTTGACAATCCATTCACGTTCAATAAAAGCACTCGTTCCCCATGAAATGACCGGATGACTGAGTAAATGACCTACCATCTCATCGAATGAAAAATCTTCTGCTTGGTAAACTTGGATCCAAGCTACTAATTCCCATAAAGGATTCCAGCAAAAATAACATTCCCATGAATCTGTCAGGACCCAACGTGGTAAATCATCCAAGCTCAATCCACATTGATAGAGCTGAACTAACGAGCGGCGATACGTTGGATCACGCTTTATTCCAATCAAAACAGTGGCATATGCTTTGTTCGAACGCCTTCCTTGTGAAGTAAGATGTCCCTTAGTTTTTCCATTCCCAGTAGATAAATTAACGATAGTCTTAGGGAGTTGGTAATGATTTCTTTGATAGATTAATGGAATAGAATGAATTAAACCGATTGTTTGATCCGTCAAATCCAAATAAGGGATGTAGTAACCCCAGTTCGCATCATACATTGTCATCGTATGATGCCATGTATGATTTAGCTGTGAATCTAGCTTTAATGTTTCATAACAAGAGAACCATACAACCTGGTCCACCAATGTTTGATACAGTTCAGTTCGGCGTTTTATCTCTCCTGGTGGAATTTTAGAATATTGAAATTCCAAAACACTTGACCAACCTGTTTGCCGTTCCATCACAAACACATCTGCGCGTTGGTTAATTTCTGCAAAATAATACTCTAATTTAACACTATAATTCTTTAAATCAAGGGCTCGCTTTAAAATTTCTTTACCTGCATGATGCATGGCACTTTCTTGAACAACTCGCCGCTCCGGCTGATTTTCTGAAGATTGACAGGATTTTAAATGACTGAAAAAATATTTTTGCCGCTTGCTACATTTAACAATCACCCGTTGATGACAGATAGGACAATATAAGTTCCCATGCAGCTCAGGGAACTGATTGAGCTGATGGACATAAATAATTTCTCGGTTTCGAGTTACAGCATATTTCATCATAAATTCCTCCTCGTATAATAAATGTAGTCTTAAATGAATGATTTTTAAGACTTTAAA
>OJLW01000559.1_pt1 | contig 17936 bp, 19 predicted proteins | sample 1597021 | NCBI WGS metagenome assembly OJLW01 (sample SAMEA3904676, study PRJEB24821) | metagenome | biome: Builtin; feature: hospital; material: surface | place: USA | collected 2013-06-03
TTAGCTGCTTGATTCCTTCGGAAATTGAGTCATCAACCTTATTTGACATGGAGCCTTAATTTCTTAAATGATATTTATAGCTTTTTAAATCAAAAGAAAAACACCCACCATCTTAACAAAAGAAGCGAAAATAAATGAACAGATAACAACATAAATATAATTTCAGTAATCTTTAGATAATGATCTTTCCAAAAAAACTGCCGATAATTCCTTATCGTTTCCGATAAATAAACCCCCACTGAAAAAGCAGTCAAGAGAATAATTATGGGAAGTATATTAAGTTGGAAAATAAGATAACCGAAAGAATAGATTAGTACCAACCACAAGGGAATTAAAACTAAGCCCAATGATAGTGGCCAATTCGATGAGAATTTTAAATAATTTTTAAAATAGCGCTCGATGATAAATATGTTAACTATCGGCCATAAATACAGCAAACATTCCCAAAAGTGAAATTCATTTCCGCTCATATCCCTCTCCTTCCTCATCAAAAGGCCGAATTCTCATTATTAAAGAGAGGTTCAAACTACGCCTTCAAAAAGTCTAAAATATGGAGCCAGGTTTCTTGATTAAACACTTCCCAAAATGAGCCCTTACCGATCAATGTATATCCTATAACAAGTCCTATTATAACAACCACTATTAAGACAAGTAAAAATAAGATAAATTTCAATACAGTTTTAGCGAGCTGCTTCCATATAGGGTAAGTTAAGTAACTTTGTTCATCCATCCTATCCGACTCCTTTAGACAAATAACCGTTTAAAAAAACGTATTAGCAAGTTTTCTTTTTTATTATTCCATTTAATTTTAGAGGATGGTGTCACCTTGCCAGATGAAATCCATTCCAATACAGTTCCTGTTCCAAGAGCCACAGCATTCATAGGCTGATCCGTTGACATGACTGTTACCTGAAGATAATCACTTAAGTAGGTTTCAATATCACGAACAAGCGCACCGCCTCCAGTTAATACAATACCTTGATCATGAATATCCGACATAATTTCGGGTGGAGCTTGTTCTAATACCCCTCTAGCAATCTCTGCAATCTGTTTAGTCCATTCTTCAACGACTGATAATAGATCATTAGTATGAATATTCATTGCTCGTGGCAAACCTGTTAGCAAGTCTCTACCTTTTATTTCAGCCATCAAATTACTTTCTCCAGTCTGAAAAAGTGCAGAAGCGAGATCTTTTTTTATGCGTTCAACAGACTGAAGTCCTACTAACAACTGGAAGGTCTCTTTTAAATATAACTGAATTGCTTCATCTAAATCATCGCCTGCTAACTTCCTTGAGTCAGAATATAACATGTTCCCAGAAGTGAGAATTGCTACATCGGTTGTCCCTCCACCAATATCAATAACCATTGAGCCTTTTGGTGATAAAACGTCTTGCCCAGCTCCCACCGCTGCAACATATGGTTCATATTCAAATTCAATATTTCCTTTTGATACTTTTTCAACGGCTTCAAACAGAGAGAGTCTTTCAATTTCACTAATTGAACTAGGTATCGATACAAGAACGTTCACAGGAAAAAGTCCATGTCTAATCTGTAATTTTTTAAAAAATAAGGATAGCATAGCTTCTGTTAGATCATAATCAGCGATAACCCCCCCTTTTAGAGGTTGCACCACTTCAATTGACTCAGGCGCTCTTCCACGCATTTCAAAAGCCTGACTTCCAACCGCTAAAACTTCTTTACGATCCTTATCATAAGCAATCATTGCAGGTTCATTTAAAACAATGCCACGGCCTTTAAGATAAATCAAAACATTTACAGTACCTAAATCAATCCCAATATCTCGTGCCATTTTAAAACCTCTTTAAACTAAACCAATACCGCTTTATAGGCGCTTGGCGTCGAAATTTTAATAGGTTGAATATTCACACGTTCTATATTAGCACCTAAGTTAGCTAGCTTTTCATGAAAACGGTAATAACCACGATCTAAATACTTAAGTTCAGATACGCGAGTTAGCCCTTTAGCTACTAAGCCAGCAATGATTAAGGCTGCTGCTGATCGTAAGTCTGTCGCTTTCACCTGAGCTCCAGATAAATCAGCTGGACCATACATAACAACAGTTTGTCGTTCAATTTTCAAATTTGCCGACATTCTTCTTAATTCTTCAAAATGCATAAAACGATTTTCAAATACAGTCTCTGTCAATACAGAGTCCCCATCTGCCATCAACTGTGCGATTGACATTTGGGCTTGCATGTCAGTTGGGAATCCGGGGTATGGCATCGTCTTCACGTCCGTCGCTTTTAACCGTGCAGGGCCAATCACTCTCAACCCTTCATACTCTTCCTTAAACACTACGCCCATTTCTTTTAGCTTATTAATTAATGGCTTATTGTGTTCAATGATAGCTCCTTGAATTAAAACATTTCCTTGAGTAACGGCAGCAGCCACCATAAAAGTACCGGCCTCAATTCGATCATAGATAATTTCATGATTACAAGCGTGTAACTGTTCAACACCCTTAATACGAATTGTTTCGGTTCCAGCCCCTGTAACCTTGGCACCCATTTTATTCAAAAAGTTTGCCAAATCAACAATTTCAGGTTCTCTTGCCACATTTTCAATGACTGTCTCTCCCTTAGCTAAGGTTGCAGCCATCATAATATTCTCAGTTGCCCCTACACTTGGAAAGTCTAAATAGATCGTTGTGCCAATCAATTGGTCACAGAATGCTTCAACATAACCTGCCGTTGTACAAATCTTTGCGCCCATTGCTTCAAACCCTTTTAAGTGTAAATCAATAGGCCGAGTTCCAATGGCACACCCCCCAGGCATTGCTACCTTCGCATGTCCGTATCGAGCTAACATAGGCCCCATCACAACAATAGAGGCGCGCATTTTACTGACAAAATCATAATCTGCGGTTGTTTTTACAGAACCACTAGCGTCAAGTTGCATTTGATTAGATTGTGTTTCAAAATCTGCTGAAACATTAATTGTTTTTAAAAGTTCTACCATCGTAAACACATCGGATAAAACTGGTACATTTTCTAATACGGTCTTTCCAGAAGACGCTAAAATGGAAGCTGCTAGAATGGGTAATACGGCATTCTTAGCACCCTCTACACGAACTGTACCCTCCAAACGGTTACCACCTTGTACAATGATTTCTTCCATGATTAAAATTAATCCCCTTTTAAGAATGATCGTTTTGGAGTAGACGATCACCCAATCATATGATTAGAGAAATAATGCCAATAAGATCGATTGCAATATTTCAATGATTGTAATAAAGAAAGAACTAGCTAAATAAGCTAATGCAAATGATGCCATCAAAGCTAGATATACATCTAAATTCGCATATCTTGGGTGAAGGATTTTTCGCCAATCGATTTTGCTCATTAAGTAATAAGAGATCAGCAGAAACAAAAGTCGAATTAATAGCACTGCCATACCATTAAATACTGCTGACATCCAAACACCCTTTCTAGTTCTTTTACATCATAGCATAAATAAAAGCAAAGATAAAATAAAAAATAAAAATTGTCAAAGAGGCTCTAGAATCTCTTTGACAATTCATCATTAATTCGTTTGAATTTTATATTGTTGATAGTAACGTCGATGCCCATCGATTTTTGCAAGATAAAAGTCTCCTGGCAAAACGCTTGGTTCAAACAAATGTGCCTTGCCATCATTTGGTAATTTTTCTGAAAAAATCATTTCATATTCTTCAATTGACAGTGCTTGACGCTGAACTAAGCGCTTATTTAAATCTTCTAACTTCAAAGCTTTTTGAAAGTCTTCTTGTAATTGACCAACAAGCAACTCAGCCACGGCACCTGATCCATAAGAGAAAAGGCCTAACTTATCCCCAACATTTAAAGCAGTGTTATTTACTATCAATGAAATTAAACCTAGATATAAAGATCCTGTGTAGATATTTCCAACTTGTTTACCTATTTGAATTAAATCAGGATAGACTTCTAACCAACGATCGAAAGCGTGCACAGCCTTTGGATCAAGAGAAGCCGCTTTAGAGGTCAAGTAATCTTGATATGCTTGTAAGGCTTTTTTTCCCATTTTAGAAAAAGGCAAATGGAAACACAGACCCTTTAAAGTGTCAAAGAGATCAAAGTGCTTGTTAGCAGCCTCTTCCATTATTTTGATAAAGCACTGATTATATAACTGCGTTGAAAATTTTCCTTCTACCAAGGGATAGTCTAAATAATCCGGCCGCCAGAAATCAAACTGATTATCTGTCAGACTAATTGAATCTTCTTCCACAGCAAGGATACCTGGGTTTTTACTAATAAGCATGGCTATAGCCCCTGCACCTTGTGTGGGTTCTCCTCCAGTAGCCAAACCGTAGCGAGCAATATCTGAAGCCACGACTAACACCTTTCGTTCAGGCCTTAACCGAACGTAATCACACGCAATTTGTAAAGCGGCTGTGGCTCCGTAGCACGCCTCTTTAATCTCATACGACTTAGCAAATGCATGAATTCCTAGGTATTCATGCAGGTAAGTAGCTGCCGCCTTGGAATAGTCAAAAGCCGATTCTGTCGCAAAAATCACCTGATCAATCAGGCCTTTATCTTCTTCTTGAATAATTGGATAAGCAGCGTTCAGCCCCATGCTCACAATATCAATTGTTGCATCTGTCACAGCCATCTTTTCCTGACCAATTCCGATTAAATACTTATTTGGATCGACCCCTCTTGCTTTAGCTAACAATCCCATATCTATATATTTGGGAGGAAGGTAGAAATGAATCCGATCAATCCCTACTTTTGTTTTCAATAAAAAACCTCCTTCAGTTAATCTTCACTTACATTATCAGATGAATATCGGATTTTGTCTAGCAATTCTTTTGCTCGGCTCAATTGATAATTATTTTCTTGAATTAATTGTTGTGATAAAAGACCTACTTCAGATCCAACAGCTCCCGCTTGCATCGCTAAAGACCGTGCTTGTAAAGGCATATGTCCTTTTTGGATTCCATCTGTCACTAAGGCTCTTAATGCCGCAAAATTTTGCGCTAAGCCAACTGCAGCGATTATTTCTGCCAATTCTTTGGCTCGAGGATGCCCCAACAGAGCTAATGACCATTGGGCCTGTGGATGGCTAGATAAGCTTCCACCAACTGTTGCAACCTGCAATGGAATCCGCATTGTTCCCTTAAGTTCTGATTGATTTTCGCTTAAAAACCATTGACTTAATCCACGATAACAGCCTGACCGACTTGCAAATGCATGAACACCCGCTTCAACAGCTCGCCAATCATTTCCAGTTGCCATCAGAACCGCATCAACCCCATTCATAATCCCCTTATTATGGGTTACAGCGCGATAAACATCTACTTGAGCATAATCACTGAGTTCAACAATCGCTTGAGCAATATTACGAGCTTTCATCGAATCCTTAGACAATCGATTTATTGGAATTGAGGCTGAAACATCTACATAAGAATCAGGAGAATAATTCGATAAAATAGCCGTTAACAGTTTTCCCTGACAAGCTTCAACAATTTGAGGTGCTAGTGACTCTAGACATGAATTAATTGAATTTGCACCCATAGCATCCACAGGATCGAAACTTAAACAAAAGCAAACGCAATCCGTCCCTTGATCTTCTTTAATATACAAATCAAGTGGTCCTCCACCATAGGAAACAATATCCCGACTTACTTTCCTTGCATAGTTTAACCACTCTGAACGATAAATCTTTAATAATTCTTTAGCACGATCTAAGGTTACCTGCCTAACAATAATCTGCCCAATTAAATGTCTATTAACAATGTGGCTCTCGATATTCCCTAATAATTTAGCGCCATTACTAGCAGCTGCAATGACCGAGGGCTCTTCAATCGCCATGGGAATCACATAAGGACTGTCATTGATTTCAAAATGAAGCGCCACTCCTAAAGGCAAATGATAATTAAAGAGATAATTTTCAATCATTTGATCCGCATTCAATTCCGGCAAATCAAAGGGGATTGGAATTTCCTTTTTCTGATAATCTTTAATCAATTTTCGCCTAAGACTTAACTCTTTTTTATAAAAACCGTGCCACAATCTAACTGCCCCCTTTGATTATAAACTGAACAAGTCCTATATAGTATAAAAGAGGTTGTAGCAAAATGCTACAACCTCCCATACTCATATTCATCATTCTCTACAAAATTATTTGGTTCCAAAGATTCGATCGCCAGCATCTCCTAAACCAGGTAAGATATAAGAGTTTTCATCAAGCCTTTCATCCAAGGCTGCTGTATAAATATCAACCATTGGAAAAGCTTCTTGAACCACTTTAACACCTTCTGGAGCTGCAACTAGACAGACAAAAGTAATTTGATGAGGATCCACACCATATTTTTCAGTCAATAGTGTTAATGCCGCTACCGATGATCCACCCGTTGCAAGCATAGGATCTACTACAAATACTCGTCTTTCATCAATATCTTGAGGAAGCTTAGCAAAATACTCAACAATTCTTAGCGTTTCATGTTCACGATAGAGTCCAATATGTCCAATTCTTGCAGCAGGAATCAAACGATTAATCCCATCAACCATCCCCAACCCTGCTCTTAAAATTGGAACGATTGCTAATTTTTTACCAGCAATTTGTTTTTGGGTTGTTTTTATTAAAGGTGTTTCAATTTCAACATCTTCAAGCGGTAAGTCACGTGTAATTTCATAAGCCATCAACATAGCGATTTCTTCGGTCACCTCACGGAAAACCTTTGTAGAAGTGTTTTTATTTCGAATAATCGTTAACTTGTGTTGAATCAATGGATGGTCTACTACCGTAAATTTTGCCAATATAATTCCTCCTATAGTAATAAATTAGTGTTGATAAGCATTAAAAGGTTTTCCGGCAACAATAGAGATAGCTTCTTCACGCAATGCAGGTAATTCAGATTCATCCGCTTTTAAGGCACGGATAATAAGATCTGCAATATGTCTAGCCTCGTCTTCTTTCAAGCCACGAGTAGTTATAGCAGGTGTACCCACACGGATTCCTGAAGTTTGAACGAAGGAACGTTGATCATTAGGAATAGAGTTCTTGTTAACTGTAATTGACACTTTTTCTAAACGTTCCTGAGCCCATTTACCAGATACATCTAACGCGTTTAAATCAAGTAAAAATACATGATTTTCTGTCCCGCCAGAAATAACCCTTAATTCACTCTTCTTAAATACCTCCGCCATAGCAGCTGCATTTTTAATAATTTGTTGTGCATAATCTTTAAAGGATGGATCTAAAATCTCACCAAGCGCAACTGCTTTACCGGCAATCACATGCTCAAGCGGTCCGCCTTGAATCCCTGGGAAAATAGCACTATTTAATTTTTTAGCATATTCCTCGTGAGCTGTCAAGATCATTCCACCTCTTGGGCCCCTTAAAGTCTTATGAGTAGTGGTAGTCACAACATCAGCAACAGGTACTGGGTTTGGATGCAAACCAGCTGCAACGAGTCCTGCAATATGCGCCATATCAACCATGAATATAGCTCCAACTTCTTTAGCAACTTTACTAATTCGTTCAAAATCAATGATTTTAGAATAGGCAGAAGCACCAGCAATAATCATTTTAGGTTTTTCTGAACGGGCGATTTCTTCAAGTTGTGCATAATTTAATTGTTCGTTCTCATCCAAGCCGTAAGCAAGCATTGTATAGGACTGACCTGAGAAGTTTGCTGGAGAACCATGAGTTAAATGTCCGCCTTGAGAAAGATCCATTCCTAATACTTTATCTCCCGGTTGTAAAAAGGCACGATAAACAGCCAAGTTAGCAGAAGAACCAGAGTGTGGTTGAACGTTTGCATAAACCGCACCAAAAATTTCTTTAGCTCGATCAATCGCTAACTGTTCAATTTGGTCAACGAATTCACAACCACCATAATAGCGTTTACCAGGATAGCCTTCAGCATATTTATTTGAAAGAATTGACCCTTGAGCTTTTTGAACATCTTCTGAAATATAGTTTTCGGAAGCAATTAGTTCAATTCCATCTAATTGGCGTTTTCTTTCCTTTTCAATCAAATCAAATACAACTTTATTGTTCTGTGACATAGCGTCATACCTCCCGTTGAAATCATAATTCTTTATGAAAAAATTATAACACACTTGTTGACGCTTTCATAGCTCTATTTGTAAAGGCTTTCGAATTTTTATCATTTTCTAATGATTGGAGGTAAATATAATCTGCAGGGCTGTCTTCTAACTGTCGAAGCCCATCATATAAATGACGAGTCGCATAGGCGGTGTCCCCTTTTTCTCCCAAAGAATAGATCGTAACCACCTTCGGATGATTCACTAATTGCCGACCCAAATCATCTTGAACCATCAAAGCAATCTTACCCTTTGCTTGATCAAGCAGTTCTTGCCATTTTCTTAAATCATAATTAGCTGAGATCAAATAAACAGGTTGTTTGGGAGCGTAATGGCGATATTTCACCCCGGGAGATGCCACTTCCTGATTTTCCAACTGCTGCTGAGTAGATAAAACCCGAACCTCTACTTTGAGTGCCTGTTCAATCTGGCTTGCTTCGATAATTCCAGGTCTTAGGATATCCACACGACCATTATGAGGGTATACCACGGTTGACTCCACACCAATTTGAGTTAACCGACTATCTGCTGCAACAACTCCGGCTATCTTACCATTAAAGTCATGCAAAACATGTTTAAGTTGAGTTGGGCTTGGTTTACCCGACAAATTAGCAGATGGTCCTACTAGTGGAACCCCTACTCGTTCTAAAAGTTCCAGACACAGTGAATTATTAGGCATTCGAACGGCAACAGTTTGCTTCCCGCCTGTCACTTTAGGCGCTACTTTCCCTTTTTTTACAGGCAAAATAATCGTTAAAGGTCCTGGCCAAAAATGATCCATCAAAGATTGAGCCAAAGGAGATATTTCTTCAACAATGTCTGCAACTTGTGCTTGACTATATACATGTACAATTAAAGGATTATCCGAGGGGCGTCCTTTGACCTCATAGACTTGGCTAACCACATCTTGTTGATCACAACGTGCACCCAGCCCATAAACTGTTTCGGTTGGAAAAGCGACCAAGGAACCCTCTTTCAATAATTTAGCTGCTTGATCTAATTCTTTTTGGTTAAAAATTTTAGTTTCCATGATTCCTCCTAAGCTTTTTTAAGCATTAAATAACGGTCATTTCCTGATAGATCTTGCTCAATCCACACTGTATCCTTAGGGAAATACTTTTTAAATAATTGAAGCATCTTTTCTCCTTGGCGAAATCCAAACTCAAAGACAGCTAATGATGATTGTTTCATATGAGCATCTAGCTTGCTAGCTAATAGCTTGTATAAGTCCATCCCATCATTCCCTGCATAAAGAGCCTGACTTGGTTCGAAGCGTTTTACCGACTCATCCATATAATCCATCTCTTCATAGCCAATATAGGGTAAATTAGCTAGAACCAGGTCAAAAGTTTGGTCCTTTTCGATCTTGTCCAATAGGTTAGAGCATCTAAAATGAATTTCTATCTGACGTTCTTTGGCATTAATTTTAGCCACTTCGATCGCTTCTGGTGAAATATCAACAGCCCATACTTGATCTTTCGGACGTGTCATCTTCATATTGATCGCAATGATTCCAGAACCAGTTCCAATATCCAAAACTTGAGCAGTTGATTGATTGCTAAGATAGGCAACTCCTCTTTGAATCAATCCCTGAGTTTCTTCACGAGGAATCAAAGTAGCAGGGGTTACTCGATAGTATTGCCCCATAAAATAGGCTTTCCCAGTAATATATTGAATGGGTTCATGTCCTACAATGCGCCTCAAGGCTAGTTTATAGTCTGCCACCATCGTATTTGAAATAGGCTGATGGAGCATCTTGACTAAGTGCGTTAAATCCCATTCAAAAAGTTCCATCCAATAATATCTAGCAAGATCTGGATCTATTCCATGTTTATGTAAAAAAAATGAAGCCTGAACCAAGGCTTCATTTAAAGTCCTATTTTCTTTATTCATGACCGTTAAGTTCCTCCAATTTTTGAGCTTGGTCATATAGAACAAGGGCATTAATAATTTCATCCAAATTGCCTTGCATAATCGAATCTAATTGTTGAATGGTTAAACCTATGCGATGATCAGTCACACGATTTTGAGGATAATTATAAGTTCTAATACGTTCCGAACGATCCCCTGTTCCGACTGCTAATTTACGTTTACTATCAAACGCCTCTTGTCTTTCAGATTGCAATTCATCATAAACCCGTGTTCTTAACACTTTCATAGCCTTTTCTCGGTTTTTTAATTGTGACCGTTCATCCTGCATAGCAACAACAATTCCAGTTGGAATATGTGTCATCCGAACAGCTGAAGCCGTCTTATTAACGTGTTGTCCACCTGCCCCAGAAGCATGATAAATATCTACACGGATATCATTTTCGTCTAAATCAAAATCAAGCTCTTCTTGCTCTGGCATAACAACAACCGTTGCTGTCGAAGTATGTACTCGTCCCTGCGATTCAGTTTCAGGAACCCTTTGAACTCGGTGGGCCCCATTTTCGAATTTCAACTGAGAGTATACCTTTTGCCCCGTAATCATCAAAGTTACTTCCTTGTAACCGCCAATCCCTGTAATATTGGCACTCAACACTTCAACTTTCCATCCCTGATTTTCAGCATAACGAGTATACATATTCAATAGATCACCCGCAAATAACTGCGCTTCATCTCCACCAGCAGCTCCACGAATTTCCATAATGATATTCTTTCCATCATTAGGATCTTCTGGAATCATCATTAGCCTAATTTCTTCTTCTAGTTGTTCCCGATCAGCTTTTAAACTAGCTAATTCCTCTTTCGCAAGATCTGCCATCTCGGGATCGAGGCTTCCACCTAGCATCTCTTCTGTATCCTCTAATTCTTGGATAACTTGTTTGTATTTTTTGATCTTCTCAACCTTAGGTCTCAAATCTGCTTCTTCAATCGATAACTTTCGCAACCGATCAGAATCGTTGATGACATCTGGATCACTCATCAACTCAATGATTTCATCAAATCGAAATATTAATTGATCTAACTGTTCAAACATCTCTTCACTCCTATCTCTTAATCGTTAATTATTTACTTTAAAGGGCTCCTGGATTTCGATAGCACCGCCGACAAACTGGTAAATAGGATTCATTACCACCAATTTGAATTTGTTCACCTTGATACACTGGCTTACCCTCATGAAATCTCAAGTTCATTGTTGCCTTCTTATGGCAAAACCAACAGATGGTCTTTATTTCTTCAATTTTGTCTGCATAGATTAACAAATATTTAGAACCTTCAAATAGCTCATTTGAAAAATCATTTTTTAGTCCAAAAGCCATGACGGGAATATTTAAATCATCCACCACTCGAGCTAATTCGATAATATGATGTTTCTTTAGAAATTGGGCTTCATCAATAAGAATACAGAAGAGTGTTTCCTGATCCGCTGCTTTAGCAATCATTTCAAAAAGATTATCAGTATCATGAACAGGAACTGCTTCCCTTTCAAAACCTGCTCTTGACGATATAATTCCTGCACCAGATCGATCATCAACAGCGGAAGTATATATTTTTACCGCCTTATTCTGTTCCTCATAGTTATGAGCAACTTTAATAATTTCGATGGATTTCCCTGAATTCATCGCCCCATATTTAAAGTAAAATTGAGCCACGACCAATAATTCCCCTTTTCTACTTACTAACCTATTAATCATAATTTAAATTATAGTATTGGTCAAGTTTGAATCCCATTATGAATCAGCCTTACCAAGTGTTAATCCTAACATTTTTTCAAACTAGCAGATTTGTGAATCCTTAATTATTTTAATGATAAAAGACGCTTTAATTTAATGAAAACTACTGCTAAAATATACTTTGATGAAAAACAAAAGAGGTGAGCCCATGCTATTTAGGAGTGAACTGGCAAAGTTTGTCGGCAAAGGTAGTTTATGGTTTTTAAAAAAATTTACTAAAGGAGGGTCTTCTTTACCTGGGAAATTAGCCCTAAAAATCGACTCAGAAATATTAACTCATTTAAGTCAAAATTATACCCTAGTAGTAATCACAGGGACTAATGGCAAAACATTAACCACGGCTCTTGCTACTGCCGCTATGAGTGATCATTGTCCCAACGTCATCAGTAACCCAACCGGATCAAATATGCAACAAGGAATTGTATCAACCTTTCTAGCTGCTCCAAAAATTAAGACAGGTCAAAAAGGAATCGCCTTGTTGGAAATTGACGAGGGATCTTTAAAAAATATTACAAATCATGTTCAACCGGATTATTTTGTCTTTACGAATGTTTTCCGTGATCAATTAGATCGTTTTGGTGAAACTCATACCATTTACCAATTGTTAAAAGATGCAGCCCTTGCTGCTCCAGGTGCCACTTTAATTCTTAATGGTGACCTACCCATTTTTAATGATCCAAGCCTGTCCAATCCTAAAGTCTTCTATGGGTTTAATCATCAGAAAGATCAAGACGTTGAGGCACATTATAATACGGATGGTTTATTATGTCCTCAATGTGACCACCTACTTAAGTATAAGTCAATTACTTACGCTAACCTTGGTAAATACTACTGTCCTCATTGTGGATTTAAACGTCCTCAACTGAGCTACCAAGTCAATCAAATAAATAAACTCACATTAGATTCAACCGAATTCGCTATTAATGACACTATTTTTAATCTTCCAGTCGCAGGTTTATATAACATTTATAATGCTCTAGCTGCCTATTCCCTACTTAAAGAATTAGGGTTATCCGATCAAGCCATTCAGAATTCTTTTAAGAAAACAAAAAGAGTGTTTGGTCGTCAGGAAAAAATAAAAATAGCTAACAAAACCGTTCTGCTCAACTTAGTCAAAAACCCAGTCGGACTTAATCAAGTTCTCGATATCTTATCATTAGATAAAAATACTTTTACGCTCGTCTGTCTTCTTAACAATGATTATGCGGATGGTGTCGATGTCTCTTGGATTTGGGATGCTAATTGGGAGAAAGCACTAAACTTTCCAATTGAAGAAATCTATACTGGGGGAAGTCGTAAAGACGATATGACTCAGCGACTCGTAGTGGCAGGTTTTAAAGAGAACATCATTCAAAGTGTCGAAAGCAATGATGAACTGATCGAAAAGATAAAAAATGCCCCTACTGATCATGTCCATATTCTCGCTACATATACTGCTATGCTACAATTAAGGCAAAGCCTGGTTGAACGCGGGTATTTGAAATAGGAGGTCTCCCAATGACAAAATTAAGAATCTGTCATTTATATGGCAATTTGTTAAATACTTATGGTGACAATGGTAATCTGCTCTTACTACAATATACCGCTAAACAAAAAGGACTCGATGTCACCACTCAAATGGTTTCGCTTGACCAGTCGTTTGACCCACAGAGTTATGATTTAGTTTTTTTTGGAGGGGGCCAAGACTATGAGCAAAAAGTGATCGCTCAACAAATCCACCATATTCATGATGATCTACAAAACTATATCGAAAATGATGGCGTTGTATTAGCTATATGTGGTGGCTATCAATTACTCGGTCATTATTATGTCAATGCCAAGGGCGAAAAAATCCCAGGTCTAGGAATCTTGGATCACTATACGGTCAGACAAAAAAATAGCCGTTTTACAGGAGATATAGAAATATATTCTGACTTCTTCCAACGGAAGCTACATGGTTTTGAAAATCATAACGGTGTTACTTACTTAGGCCCTAAAGTTAATGCTTTTGGAAAAGTTATTAAAGGCTTTGGAAACAACAATGAAGATCAAACGGAAGGAGTTCAATACAAGAACGTCTTCTGTAGCTATTTACACGGTCCTCTTTTAGTGAAAAATCCTTGGCTCGCTGAAGCTTTGGTCGATTTAGCACTTAAAAAACAAAAATGATTTTTGAAGAATCTTCAAAGATTAACTTATATTTCATCGATAAAATCAATTTTTATAACACGTATTATACTGATGATCAGCTTACAACCATAGGCAAGCTCTAAAAATATCATCATTCGAATCGAAAGAAGGTTGCAACTCCTGTTACAACCTTCTTTAACTATATACAGAAAAAATTAACAATTACCAATTTGATTTAATATTATATAAGCAGTATAATTAAGATTAATTCTAAATAAGGAGGGAATTATGGCTACACTACTTAAATTAAAAGACTACGGTGTCTCAATTCCAGAAAGAAGACTTTTTAAACCTATAAACTTTGAGCTTCAATCCGATCAAATTGTCTCGATCAAAGGACCTTCCGGATCCGGTAAATCAACCCTACTGAAATCTCTGGTCCAACTTAATACAGGTGAGATTATCATTGATGGCCACTGCTATTATTTGGATAAAGAAGTTAATCAATATCCCCCCATTCAATTGCGGCAATCTATCTCCTATGTTAGTCAAAATCCTCAATTGTTTGGAGAATCTGTTTATGATAATCTAGCATTTCCTTTTAGAATTCGCCAAAAAAAATTTGATGCAGAAAAAGCCTCTCAATTTTTAATACAACTTGGATTAACTAAGGATCAACTTCATGCAGAAATTCATGACCTTTCTGGTGGTGAGCGACAAAGAGTGGGGTTAATACGTCATCTTTTCTTTCCTCCTCAAATTTTACTTCTAGATGAAGTAACTGCCGCTCTGGATGAAGAAAATCGAGGTAAACTTTGGCAATTACTCATGGATTTTAAAAATCAGACGCAATGTAGTATGTTAATCGTCTCGCATTCAAACGAAGATCATCAATACAGTGACCACACCGTCACACTTGAAGCCTTTGATAATTAGAAAGGAGCTATTATGAGTCAAAATCTACAAGTTACCCCATTAGCTTTAATCTTAAGTTTTTCGATTGTTATTATCGCCTATATTATTTCTAAAAAAAACAATCTTGACTTAACAAAAGATATCACAATTGCCGTTATCCGAGTCATCCTTCAACTGCTAGCTGTTGGGTATATTCTAGACACGGTTTTCCAAGTAAATAATTTATATATCACATTGGCTTCCATTGCCATCATTATTTTTAATGCCTCTTGGAATGCAGCTGGACACGGTAAGTCTATCCCTCATCCATTTCTGATCGCTTTATTTTCCATTAGCATTTCCATGGTTATCGTTTTAATGATTCTTATACTATCCAAAAGCTTACAGTTCATTCCTAGTCAAGTTATCCCCATTGCAGGTATGATTGCTGGTCAAGCAATGATAGGCGTTTCCCTCATTTTTTCCAACCTCAATCAAACCTTCAAAGATCAATCCAAAGAGATCATTGAAATGTTAGCTCTGGGTGCCACACCAACACAAGCTAGTCAAACAGTAAAAAAGATGGCCATCAAGAATGGTATGCTTCCAAGCATTGATAGTATTAAAACAACTGGGATTGTTACCCTACCAGGTATGATGTCAGGCCTAATCTTAGCAGGAATTAATCCAATCCAAGCGATCATGTATCAAATAATGATTTCCTTCATTGTAATAGGGACTATTTCTATAACTACATTCTTATCCAGCAGCTTAGCCTGTCGGTCATACTTCAATGAACGCTATCAATTAATCCTAAAATAAAAAAGGCTGTCCAACCAGTTCTAGTTTCTAAAACAGATGAACTTGAACTATTACATCTATATTTTATCGCTGAATCATTAGATGACGCTTTTTAAAAAAATATCTATTCTTTTTTATACTTCAATCTTGTCAATTATTATCAAGCATCACAGTTCAAGCACACTTATTTCGTTAATATAACCTCATATCCATAAAAAGCCTCGTCAGCAAAATACTGACGAGGCTTTCTTTAAATTGTATATTAATGTCCAGAAATATTTTCTGCATTTGTTTCTGGTAAAAAGAAGGATAAAACTGTTCCAATCGCAATTAACACGATGATCACTAAGAAGGCTTGTTGATAACCATAATGTCCCGGTTGATTATCAATAATATTTGCCATTACCGAAGGAGCAATCGCTGATCCCAAATAACCAATAGTATTAACAACGGCAGAGGAAATCCCAGCAAAGCGTGGGTCATTCGTTTCATTCGCAATCGTCCAACATAAAACAAAGGCTGACATCACAAAACCTAAGACAAACATTAATACCATCAATAATGAAATAGGTAACTTAACGTATACAAATACCACCCATGCTACTAAAGTTAATAGCATAAAAACAATAATCGGAAGCTTACGTTTCTTTAAAGAATCCGAAACCGTTCCAATCACTAAACCAGCTACAAGAGCACCAACTGTCGCTATCATCAAGTAAGCTGAGGCTTGACTTAATTCAACTTGGTAAAATTCTTGAATAAAAGCTGATCCAAAAGCCCCGAACAATACAATATAACCCGTATATAAGCCAAGAAAGACAAAGGCAGCTAACCATGTATTTCGATTACTTAATACTGATTTTAATCCTTGAGAAACTTTTACAGGCTGACGATTGACCACACGTCCTTCTAATTCAGCCATGCTTGGCAAACCAACATCACTTGGTTTTTCTTTAACGAGTAGTGCTACCAATAAGACAAAAATCGCAGTGATCACGCCGAGCGCAATAAAAGTCATTCTCCAACCTAAGGCTTCAGACAACCATACCAATGGTGTTTGAGCACACAAAGCACCCAAATTAGCTGCAATTCCTGTTACCCCAATCATGAATGCTTGTTTACTTGAAGGGAACCAAGTGCTTTGAATTTTAATTAATCCAATAAAGACTGTCGATACTCCAAGTCCCACCATCGCTCTAGCTAAATAGGTCATTGTTATGGTCGAAGAAAATCCAAATAATAAGGACCCAATGGCAGTAATACTAGTGAAAAATAAAACAATCCGTTTTGGACCAAACTTATCGGTCAAAATGCCTGCTGGTAATTGCATCAATAAATAGGGATAAAAGAAAAACGATGTAACTAAAGCAAACTCTTGAGTATTGGCATTAAAGGTCTCCTGAATTGGACCTTTTAAAACGCCAGGGCTATTTCTATGAAATGCTACAAACAAATAGATAATAGCCAAAATAGTATAAGACTGCCATGCATAGCGCTTCATTTTTGAACGTTGTTCATTTGTAATTTGGGAACGTTCATGTGTCATATTATCACTCCTTAACTTTTTTTGACTCATAAAATATAACTGTTTTCTAAGAAAAAAGCAAGAATAATAAAAGAGAGGGCATGAAATATTCCATGCCCTCTCAATCAGATATCTTACAATCTTAACTATTTTTTTTCATCTTTTTTACTATCATCTGTTTTGCTTTCTTCTTTAGAATCGGCAGATTTTTTTTCTGATGCTTTTTCCGACTCTTTGCTTTCTTCTTTTTTATCGTCAGACTTAGCCTCTTCTTTTGAACTTTCGTCCTTCTTTTCATCTACTACTTTAGATTCAGCCTCTTTTTCACTTGATTTTTCTTCGCTAGATTCGGTGCTTTTTTCTGAACTTGCAGCAGCTTCCTGGGAGTGCTCTTCAACCGATTGACTACCCTCAACTTGCTCGCTAGTTTCAGGTAAATCACCTTCTGCTTTAATAACTTCAAGACTCATCGCATCCAAAGTAATTTCTGCTTGACGTCCGGATTCAGGTTCTTGTGGATTTTCGTAGACTTTAACCAATACTTCAGTCACCATTGTCTCTGGATTAACAGAGTAAATAAACTCTCTGGCTTGACCGTAACTAGCGATTTCTTCTGCTTTATCCTTAATTTCATCAAAAGCTGCTAATGAGGATTCTTGAATTCCTTCTTGCTCTTCTGACTCTGCTTCGTTGGATGTTTCACCCGCATCTGCTTCCTCGCTGGATGAATCCATTGCTTCATCGACTTTTTCAGAAGCTGCTTCTATAGCAGATCCAAGCTCGGACTGTCCATCTTCCAAGAGTGTCATTAATCTGTCTCTTATACACATCTCCGAGCCCACCAGACGCTACGCCTATCTCGTATGCCGTC
>OJLW01000561.1_pt1 | contig 17855 bp, 12 predicted proteins | sample 1597021 | NCBI WGS metagenome assembly OJLW01 (sample SAMEA3904676, study PRJEB24821) | metagenome | biome: Builtin; feature: hospital; material: surface | place: USA | collected 2013-06-03
GAAGAAAAGAGGAAGAATAAATGGAAGTTTTAACGGAACTATTTAAAACTGCTGAATTATCGGCAGTTATTTTGATTCCTATTATTGGCGGAATTATGGAGGCTTTAAAAATAGCTTTTGATATTGACAAACGATTCTTACCTTTGTTGTCATTGGTACTAGGTACTCTAGTATCTGTATTGCTATCTTTTAGTCTTGGCACACCTATTGCCAATGCAGTGCTACTAGGGGCTATTTCTGGTCTTGGTGCTAGCGGTCTATACGATACGCTAAAAAAGACGACTGATGGGGGATCTAAAAATGCTTAAGTATCAAGGAGCGATCCTTTCGGATGAAACCCTAAATATGCTAATCAAAGAGGCGGAGCGATTAAACGTTCCGCCTTCTTACTTGATTGTTAAATTGCATTTTGAAGGTATATGGGGCACGAGTGCGGTCGCTAGACAAGATAATAATTTAAGCGGTATGACCTACCCTAATACTAGCATGGATGCACTCACTCGCCCATCAGGTGTACAAGTGACACGAGGCGGCAAACGACCTGCTAATGAAGGTGGTAATTACATCCACTATTCGAGCCTTGATGATTTTTTCAAAGATTGGCTATACCTCATCCGGAGAGGTGGATCATACAACATCGCAGACTCGTCTACATTCGATGAAGCGGTCAAGGGAATGTTTAGGTATGGTGGTGCTAAGTATGATTATGCGACTATGAATTTGCCAGAATGTGATAAGAAAGGCCGCTATGAAGCTTATCTAAAAGGGATGAAAGCAAGAAGACAAGCGATTAATCAAGCAAATAATGGGGAATTAGACAAATTAGACAAAGGAGTTGATAGCATGGCAGTTACAGCAAATGCAGTCATTAATGAAGCTAAGAAGTGGCTAGGTGCTAATAAATGGGGCGCTAGACATAAACAAATCATTGATGGTTACAATGCCGTCAGACCACTACCACGAGGCTATGCAGTCCAATACTCAGATGACTGGTGCGACACTTTTGTATCATTCGTGGCTATTCGTACTGGTGCGACAGATTTAATTGATCGTGAGTGTGGTGTGGAACGTCACAAAGACATCTTTAAGTCAAAAGGCATTTGGCTTGGCTTAGTTCGCCCTCAAGTGGGGGATGTAATTATCTTCAATTGGTCTGGAAACCGCCAAGGTTGGGGCAATCACATCGGGTACGTGGCTTCGGTGACGGGTGACCGAATTACGACAATCGAAGGTAATACAACAGTCAACGGTCAATCAACCGTGGCCTACCGTACTTATGCGTGGAATAGCGTATATATTCAAGGTTACGCTCGTCCTAAGTATGCAGAAGGAGGAGGTCAAGCACCTAAAGTTGAGCTTAGCGGAGATATCGAACAGCTGGCTAGAGACGGTATCGCAGGTAAGCTAGGTAATGGCGAAGACCGCAAGCGACTACTCGGTGATAAGTATGAAGCAGTACAAGCTAAGATTAATGAGCTGCTAAGTGGTACTACAGTCGAGAAAGTCCAAGAAAAGCAACAAGAAGCGATCGAAAAGGTTAGCAAGTCTGAGATTTCAGACGAGGACAAGAATGAGATCGTCCAAGGTATCCTTGAGCTAGTGAAAGCAGAAGACATTAAGGCGGTTATTGAGAAAGCTTTGAAAGATTAATAAATAGACTAAACAAATCCCCCACCTTAAAAGGAAATGGGAATGTGGAGGGGAAATAACGTTGTATGAAAATATTTTATACTTTGATAGTTGACAGAACATATTATTCACTGTAAACTTTGTATTGAATAAACAACACGTTAAGCTCGTGCCTTTATTCCGTCTAACGTTTTCTCGTTAGCTCGTCAAACTCAAACAGTCTTAAGAGATACAGTTGGAACGCGCTGTATTGCCAGGTAGGGGCCAAAGCCTACATTGGAGTCCTGGGCAGTGACATCTTCTGTCCCAGCGTTCAAGGCGCCTCTGTGGCGCCTTTTTTAATAATTTTTGAGAAAGGATAATCCATGAATTTAGAATTTGATTTATTAGATATTTTAAATGACTATTCTCAAAAATTTTGTAATAAAACATGTATGATTGAAACTAATTATAAACCTCTATCAGAAATACAAGTAGTATTTAATGAGAACGATCTCCATCATTTGCTAGGATTACATTATGTGACAAAAGAAAGAGCCAGTAAAACCATCAAAAAGATTAAGAACGGACAACTAACTATCAATTCAATTTCGAAACATAACGACTACCGAAAAAAGGTTCATTATCGAATTTTGGGTTATAATTCATTAGAATTCTTATTGATTGACCCTCAAACGGACGTTTGTATAATTGCCAAAGATTTAAAAAATAATCCTATGAACTTAGATGTTATATTCCTTGATTCTCGTGATAAAAATAAAGTTATATTGCTTGGATTGAGAAGAGCCAAAGATAGTATGTTGTTTTACCCAACCACCTTACATAGGACTGACAAAAAGAAATATGATGGTCAAAGGAAAACTAAAATAAATAGAATTACTTGGATTTAAAACCCCACCTTAATTGGTGGGGGTATTTTTGTGTATAAAAAAGGGGCAGAAAAGGGGCAGAAAACATACAGAATGGTATATTTTTATACTTTTTATATCAATTTACGGGCGCTTTGAACGTTGTCATATCAACCAATACGCTTGTGTTCACTTGCGGCTTCCTCCACCGCTTAGAAGTAATGGATAATGCCAAATTAGCAGTGGGATAAGATAGTATCAAGTTTTATATAAATTAATTTAATAAAAGGGGCAGAAAAGGGCAAACTAGATTGTGTGGTTTAGCCTGTTTCTGGCCTTTTTTATTTTGTTCTTAATGTGCCTATTGCCTATTTTGACAAATCTGATTCATTCGATTAGAATAGCATTATGCGATGAGTCGTAGCAATCTGGAAGATTGCCAAGCAAATTGCCTAGAACTTAGAGTTCAAGCCAGGAAGGCGGCAATTCAAAAGATGAATGTGAAGCGTCTTTTGTGACACGTTAGTGTTTTGCTCAAAAAGCTTTGCTTTTTAGGATCCGATATATATATCGGATCCTTTTTTATTGATATTGACCATTCGGTCTTGAATCGCAAGGCTAAGGGGATAGAATGAATTTGTTTAGCAGGGAATGCACTGGTATTAGTCTTTCATTTGTTTTCAGTTTAAGCTATAATAAAATCAATCGATCAGTAAACGGTTTCCACATTATTTTTTAATGTTAGGAGAGGTGTTATGACTTTTGAATCACCCCATTCCTCGTCCATCAGTCGAGAAATTGAAGCATTTAACCAAGGTGATCACTTGCATGCTTATCGTCTATTAGGTGCTAAGCCAACAGAAGAATTTGGGCAAGTGGGTTATCGTTTTAGGGTCTGGGCTCCCCATGCTTTTCAGGTATATTTGCAAGGAGATTTTTCTAATTGGCAGCTTATTCCAATGGAAAGATTATCAGGCGGGATTTGGGCTTTGTTTTATGCTCAAGCTCAAGCCGGACAGTGCTATAAATATGGGATTGATCATGGAAATGGTCATATTGAATATAAAATAGATCCCTTTGCAACTGAATTTGAGCGACCTCCTAAAGATGCTTCAATCTTATCGTCGCATGCAACTTTTGATTGGCAAGATCAAACCTGGCTAGAACAGCAATCACAAATTAATAAGTTTGAATCCCCTTTACAAATATACGAACTTCATCCGGGGTCTTGGCGGCGACATCCTGATGGACGCTTTTATACTTGGGAGGATTTGGCAGAGAGCCTGATTCCTTACCTAAGAGAAATGTCCTATAGTCATGTTGAGCTAATGCCTGTCATGGATCATCCTCATGAGGCTTCGTGGGGCTATCAAATCACTGGATATTTTGCAGTGAGTGCTCGTTATGGAGATTGCCAGGGATTAAGGCATTTTATTAATACCGCTCATCAAGCTAATATTGGCGTGATTTTAGATTGGGTTCCGGGACACTTTAATCGGAATGCGAATGCTCTTGCTTATTATGATGGGACTGCAACTTTTGAAAGTGACGATGTAACTCTAGCAGATAATCCAACTTGGGGGACCCTAAATTTTGATTTGAGTAAGGGACCGGTGCAATCTTTCTTGCTATCGAATCTTTATTATTGGATTGAAGAGTTTCATGTCGATGGGATTCGGGTGGACGCGGTATCGCATATTTTATGTAAGTCATTAGAACAACAGCCTCAAGGATCGATACAAGATAATTTAAGTTTTTTAAAAGAGGATAGCCTTGCTTTCTTACGAAGGATGAATCAACTATTGGCTAGAGATCATCCGCAAGTCTATCGAATTGCTGAGGAGTCTTCAGCCTTGGAAGGAATTACCACTTCTCTTGAAGATGGGGGGATTGGTTTTGATTTCAAATGGAATATGGGTTGGATGCAGGATACGCTAAAATTTATGAGTTTAGACCCTTTGTATCGTCCAGCTTCATTAAGGCTATTGACCTTTGTTTTTATGTACCAGTTTAAAGAACGCTATATATTGCCCTTGTCGCATGATGAAGTTGTTCACGGAAAGCGCTCGCTTCTTGGCCGTATGCCTGGAGACCGATTCAGTCAATTTGCCAGTTTACGCTTGCTTCATGCTTATATGCTGGCACAACCTGGGAAAATATTGCACTTTATGGGGAATGAGTTGGGGCAATTTCTAGAGTGGCGTTATTATGAAGAGCTTGATTGGACCGGCTTGCAGCGCCCTTATAATCAAGAATATCAGTACTTTATAAAAGAATTGAATCATTTGGGTCTGACTTGTCCAGAATTTTATCAATTGGATGATCAGCCTCAAGGTATTCTGATTTTGGATGCTGATGATCTAGAAGAAGGGGTCTTGAGCTTTATAAGAAGAGGAAAGCAGGAAGAAGACTTAACTTTAGTTTTATTAAACTTTACACCAGTTGACCGATTCAAGCGTCGGGTGGGGCTACCGATTGACGGAACATACCAAGTGATTATGCACTCGCAAGCCATGGTCTATGGAGGTAAGCTGAAAGATTTTCAGAAAATTTATCAAACGGAGGCGATTCCTTATCATCATCAAGCTTTTTCTGTTGAGTTGGATATTCCAGGTTTAAGTGCTATTTTTATTCGTTTACAGTCAGATCCCTCAAAAGGAGGGAATTCTAATAAGGGAGGTTGTTAATATGAAGCATGAAATGATCGCAATGATTTTAGCAGGGGGACAAGGAACCCGGTTGGGACCTTTGACCAAGCATATTGCCAAGCCGGCTGTATCCTTTGGTGGAAAATATCGAATGATTGATTTTGCTTTAAGTAATTGTGCCAATTCAGGAATTGACCATGTAGGAATTGTGACGCAGTATCAACCTCTCGACTTAAACGCGCATATTGCTAATGGGGAAGCTTGGGGATTGGATACTCGGGGAGGGGCCACTATTTTGCAGCCTTATTCCTCATCAGAAGGTGAGAAATGGTTTGAAGGAACGGCTCATGCGATTTATCAAAATATGGCTTATATTGATCGGCTAGATCCAGAATATCTTTTGATTCTATCAGGAGATCACATCTATAAGATGAATTACGAAACCATGCTAGCTCAACATAAAGCAAAGAAAGCGGATCTAACCGTTGCAGTCAAGCCGGTTCCGCTAGAAGAAGCCAGTCGATTTGGAATTATGACGACAGATGACCAGGGACGAATTACCGCTTTTGAAGAAAAGCCAGATGAGCCACAATCTAATTTAGCGTCGATGGGAATTTATATATTTACCTGGTCTATTTTAAGAGAGTATTTATTGAAAGGATCGAAGTTAGATGATTTTGGTAAAGATGTTATTCCAGCCTTTTTAAAGGCAGGGCAGGCTTGTTATACCTATTCCTTCGAAGGGTACTGGAAGGATGTGGGGACGATTCAAAGTTTATGGCAAGCTAATATGGAAATGCTGGATCAAGATCATCCAATCTTTAAGGATGAGAATGAGTGGCGCATTTATACCAATGCTCCCATCTCTCCCGCTCAAGTCATCACTAACCATGCGGCAATTTATAATTCTTATGTTAACGATGGCTGTTATGTTTCGGGTGAGATTCATGATTCGATACTTTCACAAGATGTGGTGATTGGATTGGATAGTCAAGTAAAAGGTGCTGTATTGATGGCTAATGCTCAAATTGGGGCATCGTGTCGAGTGGAGTATGCCATTCTTGGAGAGAATGCAGTCGTTGAAGATGGCGGCATGGTGATTGGCACCAAAGATCAAATTGCAGTCGTTGGGGCTAATGAAAGAGTAGGAGGACATTAAAATGGTTAAATATGATACATGTGCGATCCTTAATTTAACAGCCAATAATGCCGCTTTATATCCTTTAACTTACAATCGTCCGATCGCTGCCCTTCCTTTTGCGGGACGCTATCGTCTGATTGATTTTATGCTGTCACCACTAAGCTACGCCCATATTGCTTCAGTGGCGCTATTCATCGGAGATTCTGGGCGGTCAATTTATGACCATGTTCGTTCAGGTAAAGACTGGAAATTAGATTCACGTATACGTGGGGGAATCTTTACCTTTTCTCAACAAAATTGGAAGGCAAGACATCACCATGAAAATCAGATTGAGGACTACTATTATAACCATCGAGTCTTTTTGGAGCGGTCAAGGTGTCAATATGTCTTAGTTGCTGGAACTAAAATTGTCGCCAACGTTAATTTTAGGAATCTAAAATCTGCTCATATTGAAAGTGGGAAAGATATTAGTCTGGTCTATGCGGATAGCCATCCAGATCTTTTTGGTAAAGACCATCCCAACGAACGATTTTTAGACATAGATACAAAAGGTCAGGTTAAAAAATTGCTTAAAAAGAGTCAATTGGATGAGACGCATTATACTTATCCGATTAGTCTGAATATGTTTCTCCTTTCAACGGACTTATTAAGGGATTTGATTGATCAAGCCCGTGCTCGTGGAGAATATATGGAAGTGGATGAATTGGTTCAAGCGCATCTGATGGATTATTCAATCAACCTTTTTAAGCATGAGTCATATATTGCGAATATTAATCATCTGATGGCTTATTACCAAGCCAATGTGGATATGTTAAATTATCAAAATTTTAAAGACTTATTTCATTCAGACCAACCCGTTCTTACAAAAACCAAAAATGGTGTACCAAGCTACTATCATGAGCGATCCTTTGTGCGTAATGCGATTGTAGGGACTGGGTGTAAAATGTTCGGCGAGGTCCTAGATTCAGTGATCAACCGTCGGGTCTTGGTCGGTGAAAATGCGCGAGTGACACATTCGGTTATTCTGCAGGGAGCTCAAATTGGTGAAGGGGCAGTGGTTGAATATGCCATTTTAGATAAAGGCGCTCAAATTGCACCAGGGGCTATTATTCGTGGAACGAAGGATCAGATTAAGATTATTGGCAAGAACCATTTTGTGGATGCCAAGATTCATTAGGAGAATACCATGAAATTACTATATGTGGCAGCAGAAGCAGATCCTTTCTTTAAGACGGGTGGACTGGGGGATGTTGCTTATGCCCTGCCAAAAAAATTAGCGCTGGATCCAACCTTCGATGTGAGGGTGGTCTTGCCTTACTATCGTCAAATGCCAGCTCATTTTCAAGAGCAAATGGAAGATCTTGGCTATTTTTACTTTAATCTTTCTTGGAGGCATGTTTATTGCGGAATTAAATCCTTAAAACGCGATCAGATTACTTATTATTTCATTGATAATCAAAGCTATTTTTATCGAGATCATTTATATGGAGAGTGGGATGATGGCGAACGTTTTGCTTATTTCCAAAAGGCTGTTATAGAGATGTTGCCTATTATTCAATGGATTCCCAATATCATCCATTGTAACGATTGGCAGACAGCCATGATTCCTGCTTTGTTAGTGGATTCTTATCAAGATCAGTCGATCTACCAGTCGATTCGAAAAGTGCTGACCATCCATAATCTTCGTTTTCAGGGGAATTATGATCCAGTAATGCTTCCGGATGTGTTTGGTATGTCCTGGGAAACTTTTAAGGAAGACGGTCTGCGACATCATGATCAACTTTCTTATTTAAAGGCGGGTATTTCTTATTCGGATCGGGTTACAACTGTAAGTCCTAGCTATGCTCAAGAAATTCAAACGCCAGCATTTGGAGAGGGATTGGATTCAACACTGAGATATAATCAATGGAAATTGTCGGGGATCATTAATGGGATTGACCAAGACCAATTAGATCCAGCTAAGGATCCTGCTTTAGACTACCCTTATTCAGTGGAGGATTTATCCGGAAAAGTTAAGAATAAACTTAAGCTCCAAGCTGAACTGTCTTTGGAAGAGGATGCTCGTATTCCTTTGATTGCGATGGTTAGTCGGTTGACTGATCAAAAAGGATGCGATTTAATACTGGCTTGTCTGGATCAATTAATGACGAAAGACCTTCAACTAGTTATTTTGGGGACAGGCGATCCTTATTTTGAAGACCGTTTTAAAGAGAAGGCTTTACAATATTCGAATAAGCTCAACGTTCAAATTCGTTTTTCAAGTGAGTTTGCTTCGCGATTGTATGCTGCTTCAGATATCTTTTTGATGCCTTCAGCCTTTGAGCCTTGCGGTCTTTCTCAAATGATTGCCATGCGGTATGGCAGCTTACCCTTAGTCCATGAAACGGGTGGCTTAAAAGACACGGTAGAAGCTTATAATTGTTACACAGGATCGGGTTATGGTTTTTCATTTGAGGATTATCGGCCAGAGGTATTTTATCATTGTTTAGAACAGGCCTTATTGATATATGATTATGAACCTGAGATCTGGCAGTCTTTAGTTCAAAAAGCCATGATTCAAGACTTCTCTTGGGATAAACCCGCTCAAAAGTACAAGGAACTGTATCGTAGTTTATTAGCAGAGTGAGCAATTTTCCCAAAAAAGACGCAAATAATTACTACTTTAGTCTCAGGGCTTTCGATTTAATCTGTCATAATATAGAATAGGAAAAAAGTCTGTTAGAAAGTAGCTGATGATATGAAAGAGCGATTAAGGTATTTTTGGCGAGGATTTAAAAACATATGGCGTTACTATCGGGGATGGAAATGGCTTGTCTTTTTAGGCTTAAGCTTAGCCCTCTTTTTATCATCCTATATGGTTTTGATTGCTAAAACGACAGACGTTGATACGCTACACAATGCGCTACAATCCAAGACAATAATTTATGATCGACAAGATCAAGTCGCTGGTTCGCTCTTAGGGCAAAAAGGGGATTATGCTGCTTTGGACCAGATTGCGGAAACCATGCGAAAAACGGTCGTTAACACGGAGGACAAACGTTTTTACCAACATAATGGCTTTGATACTATGGGGATCGGGCGAGCCTTTGTCCGTATGCTTATTAATCGAAATACATCCGGAGGTGGGGGATCGACCCTCACTCAGCAACTCGCAAAGAATGCTTTTTTATCCCAAGATCAAACCTTTCAACGTAAGTTAAAAGAATTATTTCTCGCATTAGAGTTGGAGAAAAACTACACTAAAGACGAGATTCTAGAAATGTATTTGAATAATGCCTATTTTGGTAATGGCGTCTGGGGTGTTGAAGATGCGGCAATGAAGTATTTTGGAATCTCAGCGAGTCAGTTAGACTGGAATCAGAGTATGGTACTGACTGGGATGCTTAAGGGTCCAAATATCTATAATCCGATTGACCATTATGATAATGCCATCAATCGTCGAAATGTGATTGCTGACCTTTTGAGTCAAGAAGGGGTTATTTCTTTTAATCAAGCCGAAAGCATCAAGCAATCGGGGATTAATCTCTATGATGCTTATATCGCTGCTTCGTCTGGTCATGAGTATCCTTATTATTTTGACGGGGTCATCAATGAAGCCATTCGAAAGACATCCATTCCTGAAGATGACTTGATGTCCAAAGGTTATCAAATCTATACTAATTTAGATCAAGCAGCCCAACAGGCCTTGGATGCTGCCTATCGAGATGGAGCCTACCTATTCAATGATGGGGAAGACCCCATTATTCAATCAGCAGCTACAGTCGTTGATTGTAAGACAGGTGGGGTAATGGCGGTTTTTGGTGGACGCGGTGAATACACCTATCGTGGATTTAATCGTGCTAGCGATATGTATCGGGCACCCGGATCTACGATCAAGCCCCTTGCGGTTTATGTACCAGCATTAGAGGCAGGATATAATATGCATTCAATGCTACCTGATGAAGTTAGGTCGTATGGCAAGAACCACTATACCCCAGAGAATTATAATCGAACAACGGAAGCAGACCATCAAGCTCCTATGTATTATGCCTTGGCTCAAAGTAAAAACACGACCGCTGTTTATTTGATGGATAAATTGGGAATCGAAAAATCGGTTCAAAAGTTAAAGCAATTTGGAATTCAAGTCCCTGAAAAAGATCGACATTTACCATTAGCTTTGGGGGCATTTTCAACAGGACTATCGCCGCAACAGTTAGCCAGTGCATACGCTAGCTTTGCTAACGCGGGTGTTCGAAACGAATCAAATTATATTCGTAAAATTGTCGATGCTTCAGGTAAGACTGTCTATGATCAGGAGCGGCCTAAACGCACCCTAGCTATGACCAAAAATGTTGCAGCAGATATGACCTCGATGATGTTGGACACTTATGGTGGCTATGGTCTTGGCTATAACGCTAGTCCAGATAATGGGCAGATCGCAGGCAAGACCGGTACCACTGAAGTCTCAGATGGGTCGAATAAGGTCAGAGACCAATGGATGGTGGCTTATACGCCTGATTTTGCGATTGCAACTTGGGTTGGCTATGATGATATTTCTTCGGGAGATATTAAGGAGCGGATGCCCTCGGGAATGAGTCCCCTTTTCAAGTTACAAACGTCGTATTTGATTGCTCAGTCAGCTCAAACTCCTTTTGAAGTGACGTATGCTTCCGCTATGCAAGAAGATAGCAATCACTTGGAGGAAGGCAATTGGTGGCAAATGGGTCAAGATTGGTTAGATCAAGCTAGACAGTATTTAGAGGATCATTCTGGATCGTGGTGGCAATCGGCTAAGGACTTGTTGGATCAGGTAAATCAACGCATTAAGCGTCAGTGGGATGACTGGGGCTTATCTAACTATTTATAGGGGACCGGTTAATTGTTAGGTTTTAATTGAAAATGTCTTGATAAATTGATAAGATAAAATTGAGCTATTAAATATCATTGATGGACTATTAAGTGATTAAGATAGGATCAATGAAAAAAGGAAAAAGATAATAGATAGCTGTGCATGATGAGCTAGTGAAATGGGTCGCTACAGATAACGGACTATGGATCTGGAAGAGTTATCGACTGATTGAATGCTGAAACTGACATCATTTTATTATTGGATGAAATGTCAGAGTCATCCTTTGATAGCAGCTTTTGTTGATAACAGCACCGTAACATTTTGTGAAGCAACTGAAGTTTTTGATCTTACATCGTGATCAAGAGACTTTCAGTTGCTTTTTATCAAGGAGTATCATTCAAGACTAGAAAGGAAAGAGCAATGCGGTTACTTCATTTGGCCGATCTACATTTAGATAGCCCCTTTTTGGGGATGGACAAACAATCGGCGGATTTAAAACAAGCTTTGGTACAAGCGCCTTTTACGGCTCTAAAAAAAGCCGTTCAGTATGCCATTCGCGAAACAATTGACTTAGTTGTTTTAGCGGGAGATTTATACGATACCAATCAGCAGAGCATCTATGCTCAACATTTTTTGATGCAGGAATTAAAGCGTTTGGCAGATGCTGAAATTCCAGTAGTACTTTGCCATGGGAATCATGATTATCTTAAGTCAAATCAGGCATTGATTAATTATCCTAATAATGTCTATGTCTTTACTGAAGAAGCAGTCGATTATGTGGATATTGAATTAAAAAATGGACAAAGTGTGAGGATCTATGGCTTCTCCTACTGTAATCGATGGATCGATCGAGAGATGCTGGCAGATTTTCCTAAGAATCCTCATCAGACTGATTTCGTCATTGGCCTTTACCATGGGGCTCAAAAAACGCAGCAAGGAAAGTTGGATCATTATGCTCCCTTTACTCGGCAGTCAATGATTGACAAAGGGTATGATTATTGGGCGTTAGGTCATATTCATCAAGAGGCTTGCTTGAATCAGAGCCCAATGATCTGTTATGCGGGGACGCTTCAAGGACGTAATCGCTTGGAGGTGGGTCCTAAGGGAGGCTACTTAGTGAGCTTATTCAAGGATCGACCCAATCAGTTAGATTTTGTTGAATTTGCTCCTATTGAGTGGCAGATCGAAGAAATTGAAGTGCAGCGACACTGGCAGCTGCAAGACGTGGTTGAAAGTTTGCAGCAGGCTTTGACTGTCTACCAAATGCGTCAAGAAGAAACGGGTCGGTCACAACTACTGAGTATTATCTTGACACAAGCCCAGCGGTTAGATTTAGCTTTGCAAGAACAGATTGAGTCGGGTGAATTAGAGTCAGTCATTCAGGGTGAAGGTTCAGTATCAGATCAAGCCTTTACCCAATTGGTTGCCGTTCGTTTAGAGCGGTCCATGGTATTTAAAGCTTTTGAATATGATTCTACTCTTAAGGAGAGCTTCCAATCGGCCTGTCACCAGTTAGAGTCTGGTGAAATGTATGACCGACTCATGGCAGATTTTTTCAAGCACCCCATCGTGAAGGAACGATTAGCTGAATTAGAGTTAGAAGAATCCTTGAGAGCAGAGAATGTTGCAGCGGCTAAGGAATTGATGATTCAAGCTATTGGTTTTGATTCGGAGGAGGTGAAGCGCGATGAAAATTAAAAAGTTAGATATTTATGGATATGGGAAGTGGGTAGATCAGCATTTTGAATTAGAAGATCAATTGCAATTATTCTACGGTCAAAATGAAGCCGGAAAATCAACCCTGCAATCCTTTATCCGAAGTATCTTATTTGGTTTTCCAGATAAGCGTTACCGTGTGAATCAAATAAATCGCTACGAGCCGAAGATGGCTGATGTTTATGGAGGACGAATCCTCTTGACCGAGACCAAGTTGGGAACGGTTTGGGTAGAACGAACACTTGATGGATTAAAAGTAACTGATCAAGAGGGGACGGATTTAGCTGAAGATAGTTTAGATATTGTTTTAGGGGGGTTAGATGAGAATCTCTTTGATGCTTTCTATGCTTTTTCATTGCAGAATCTACAGGAATTAGCCAATGTCGATTCAGATAAGCTGAGTGACTATTTCTTATCAATTGGCACCCTTGGATCGGATAAGTTCTTGTCGGTAGCCAAAGAATTTGAGAAGGAATCCGATGCACTGTTTAAACCCAAGGGACAAAAACCTGCTTTAAACCAAGCTTTAAAAGATTATGAATCTTTGGCGAAAGCCCTCGACACTCTAAAAGGGAAAATGGACCAGTATGATCAATTAGTGCAGCAGTCCAAGGAATGTCAACTCAAGATCGATGAGACCAACGAGGCTATTACCCAAGTGGAACAGTCACTCAGCCAAATTGATAAGTTGATGGGAAGGTATGATATCTATGTTAAGGATCAGCAGGCAGCTAATCGCTTAGATCAGTTAGTGTATACCGAAATGGATCCTCAATTACCTGAGCAGCTAGCCCACTCTTTGAAGATTCAAAGTGAGGGTCAAGCCTTAATCACTCAGATGGAAGAGCGGATTCGCAATATCAACCATGAGATGACTGCTTTAACGCGTTTGAATTGGGCTAAGAATCACCAAGAAGAAAGGCGTCAGTGGACACGAGAAACTGCCCATATTAAGGAAGTTCAGGGACGACTCGAACATGTTCAAGAGCGGATTCAAGAGCAGACGAACCAACTTGCTCGCCTAGCCCAAGAGGGTCAGTTTTATCCAGAAAAGCTTTTACAGGTACAAAATTATTCCGCTGAAATTGAAAATGGGATTGAATTAAAGGCAGAGTTAGATCAAGCTAGGGGACAGCAAGAGACCCTACAAGCTCAGCGTAAAGTATTTATCGATCAGCGTCGAGAATTACAAACTTATTCAGGGACGGTTCGACACCAGTATGCTCAGTTGGAAAACCAACGACTTAATGAGAAGGCTCAATTATCTGAAACGACTTCTTGGAAGCATTATGGACTTTCAATGACGTTATTTGTTTTTGCCGCTATTTTGTTTATTTTCAATCGATTTCGTTTTGATAGTCAAGTCGTTAAGTGGCCAGCGATAGGCCTGATGGGATTGGCTGTTGCGAGTGGTATTTATATTTTTATCCGGCATCAACAAGCTAAAAATCACTATCAAAATAGTCCCATTATTGAAAAAATGCAAGAATTAAAGCAAAAAGACCAGCAGTATCAGGAACGATCCAACGCCCTTGGTGGTGATATTAACGATCGAGAAGCTGCACTTAGAGAAGGTCAGGCTCAAATTCAAGCCTTGGAAAGTCGTCTGCAAAATTGGCTAGTGCAACTTGGTTTTTATCCAACAGCCGAAGTGGATTTGGTTTTGAAGTCTAATCCAGCCAAGGAATACCGTCAGGTGTTGATGATGAGAGACCAATATGAACAAGAGTTGAGTGACTTACAGGTTGAAATATTGGATTGGCGTCATCATATTCAAGAATTGCTCCAACGTTTTCCATTTGAAGAACAACCAACACGACCTCTGATTCAGCATGTGGAAGAAGTTGAAGCTTCGCTGGCTCGTCAAATGGAACGTGGAAAGGCGATGGAAGAACGCCGTCAAAACGCTGAGGAAGTGATCGAGCTACAAAGCAAAAAGATTAAGGAAGAGCAGCAGCAGATTGAAGCTATTTATCAAGCAACCAATGCTTTTGATGAGGTTGACTTCCAACAAAAACTACGGGTCAATCAAGAAGTAGACCAATTAAAAGCCAAACGACAGCTTTACGCAGATCAAATGGTGGGGTATGAAGAAGAGTTAGAAGCGATAACCAGTAAACAGCGTTTAATTGAATCCTATAATCAAGAGCAGAATCAACTTAATCAATTAAAAGCCCAATTACAACCTTATCTCTATCAAAGAGCAGACTTAGCGGTGAGCATGAATCAATTAGAACAAGATGGCTCCTATCAAACGCTCATTCAAGAGCTAGCTGATAAGAAGAGTGAGATCATTCAACTGTATCAACAATGGGCCAAGAAGCGAATAGCTATGGACCTAATTTATCGCACATTACGACAAGGTTTTGATAATCCTTTACCGGAAATGAATCAGTTAGCCAACGAAATATTTTCATTATTGACCTATAACCGTTATACGCAGATTAATTTGAATAAAAAGGGAATAAAGGTTCGACAATTTTCGGATATTCTTTTTGAACCCCATGAACTGTCACAAGGAACGTTGGAACAATTGTATGTGGCTTTGCGACTCGCCTTCATTGCGACGGCTTCTCGAATGGTTAAGATGCCAATTATGATTGATGATGCCTTTGTTAATTTTGATGAAGTTCGAAAGACCAGTATGTATAAAGTCTTACAAAAAGTGAGTCAAAAACACCAGGTACTTTTCTTTACTTTTGATCAACAAGCACAAGAAATGTTAGCCAATGATCATCAGATTGATTTGAATCAATATGTTGAAACGGTTGAAGCAAGTAAGTCTATAAAGGAGTAAAAAATGGCAAAATTATACGATATCAAAGAAGGCGATCAATTTGGCATTTATGTCTTAATTAAAGGGGCTGATCGTCGTATTGCCCGTAATGGAAATCCATTTATCGCCTTTCGCTTTCAGGATCGATCCGGAGCCATGGATGGCATGTATTGGTCAGCGAGTGAGGAAGAAATTGAGAAATTCCAGGTAGGGCGTGTGGTCTTTTTAAGAGGGGAACGTGATACCTATCAGGGGACTCCACAGGTGAAGATTAAAGCTTTACGCTTAGCCGAGGAGGGCGAGCCAAATGATCCCGCCTTATATTTAGAGCGTATTAGTTTGAAGAAGGAAGACCTGAAAGAGATGATTAATGAGGCTCTTTTCCAGATTCATGAGCCAACCATTAACCGTATTGTTCGTAAGATTTTGACAGATCATGAAGAGGCCTTCTATACTTATCCGGCAGCTAAGCGGAATCATCATGCCTTATCGGGAGGTTTGGCCTATCATACGGTATCTATGCTTCGTATAGCAAAGACGGTTATTGAGTATTATCCTCAAATTAACCAATCTTTGTTAATTGGGGCTTTGATTCTTCATGATGTGGGTAAGATCTATGAATTATCGGGACCGATCTCAACGGAGTATACCTTTAAAGGAAAATTATTAGGCCATATTGTGATTATGGATGAAATGATTCAGGATACATGTCAGAAGTTAGCGCTTGATCCAGACAGTGAGCCGGTCTTATGCCTGAAGCATTTAATTCTAGCCCACCATGGTAAGTTGGAATATGGAAGTCCGGTCCAACCTAAGCTATTAGAAGCCGAAGTGTTGCATCAAATTGATAATATGGATGCGACGATTAATATGATCTCACAAGCCTTGGAGCGTACGCAACCAGGTGAAGAGAGTGCACAAATCTACCCGTTAGATCGTCGATCTTTCTATAAACCAAATTTTAGATAAAGAAAAGAGACTGTGATTAATTGAAATCACAGTCTCTCTTTATATTTAGACTTTATAGCACATCTAGCTATTATTAATGGGTTTAATGGTTTATTCTGCTTGAGATTCTTGCGTTTCTTCTGCAGATTCTTGTCCTTCTTCGCTAGCAGCTTGGTCGTCGCCTTCTTTTGTTTCTTCTTTCTTGTCTTCTTCAGGCTTATCCTTTTGATCAGCAAGTGATAATAAGTCATCGACGGCTGTCTTCAAGCTATCATCCATGATCTTAAGATCGGATTTTTTGATTAACTCCCCAACAATACCATAAGTGAATTGTTGATCAGCAAATTTAGCATCTTTATAAGCTTCAACGACTTCATCTTTGCTGTCCTTAAGTGGTTTTTTCTCTCCATTATTGATGACCTTAATAACATGGAAACCGAATTTTGATTTAACGGGTTCTTGGGTCATCTCGCCGTTCTTTAAGGATTTAACCGCATCTTCAAACTCTTTAACCATTTGACCACTGGTGAATGGTGAGAGCAGACCCCCGTTTTTAGCTGAGCCATCTTTTGAGACCTCTTTAGCTACGGCATCAAATTCTTCACCATCGTTGATTCGTTTGATGGCTGCTTTGGCTTCATCTTCCGTATCAACTAGGATGTGTTGAGCTTCCATCTTTGGTTGGTAATCTTTGTCGTAGAAGTTTTGGATGGCTTCGTCGGATAGATCAATTTGTTGAGTAACAACTTCTTTTAGCATATTGCGAATATATAATTGATATTCGTATTGTTCAATTGTTCCCAGTTTTTGATAAGCTAAGAATTGATTGAAGACTTCTTCGCCACCTAGTTCGTCGATTTGTTTTTTAACTTCTTCGCCGGCTTCTTTCTTGCATGCAGCTGGATCTTTGACATTGTTTTCTAATACTTTTTCAATGACTTTCGCACGTAAGGTCACGGATCCATATTGTTCTTTCATATCTTCATACAAATCGGCTGCTGTAAATTCAGTGTCTCCCATCTTAGCAACGACGCCATCTTGGGCAGCCACATTAGCAACAGGTAAGCTTAAGAAGACTAAGCTAGAAGCCGTTAAAATAAAACGACGGATAGATTTTTTCATATGATACTTCACTCCTATAAGTTATTGTCTTTCACTTTATTATAATAACATTTAATGTTATTAAATGGTGGATTCCAAGGAAAAATTAACAAAAAGATCAATCTTTTATTATACTTCCTTAGTAAATTTCTCTTTTTCTGATTGAAGGGTGTCTGTCAGTTGATTGACCTGAGCCTGTCTCTTATACACATCTGACGCT
>OJLW01000563.1_pt1 | contig 17822 bp, 14 predicted proteins | sample 1597021 | NCBI WGS metagenome assembly OJLW01 (sample SAMEA3904676, study PRJEB24821) | metagenome | biome: Builtin; feature: hospital; material: surface | place: USA | collected 2013-06-03
AGTTTCTCTATAACGTTGTCCGGGCTGGGCCCATGGCTCAACGCCAGTGTCGTTTCATTGACTTCTTGACACTTCCGGAAGATGAAAGGCACCGCAAATAACTGCTGCGCAATCAGTGCTTCCGCCGCGACCCAAAGGCCGGGGTGCAAGACTCGGAAGGGTGCGTGACCCTTGCGTACTGCCGCTGTTTATTTGCCATGGCGCCTTCTCCGGCCCTCCCCAAGGGGAAGGTCCTTCTACCGAAGGTGTCATGTTTGCCGGACCATCGCGCTTGCGCGCCATGTTTCGGCAACCCGAGTATTAAAGCACGTCGCGTTATAAAGCGCAAGCTCAGCTTTTCGACGCCCACCCGTCCCCCACCATCCGTCGAAAAGAATGTTGCGAAACGGTACCAATTCCCTGCCGGCACCGCTTCAGCCCGGGCGAGTCTTAAGAAACTGTGTAGAGTTGGTGAGAGCCCGGGTCCCCGAGGATTGCGGCGTTCGCAACGCCGATGTACCGGGCCCTTATATATAGGAACAAAATCCGCAGTGAAGGAAGGACCGTCATGGCCGATCACACTCTGAACGACAACACCCTTGCAACCACCGATTCCGCTACCGACGTCGACACCGAGCAGACCCGTCCGCGTAACGAGAACCTGGAGTCCGACAGCGGCACCACCGTCATCGACGACAACGTTGTGGGCAAAATCGCCGGCATCGCTGCCCGTGAGGTCTCCGGTGTGCACAACCTGGGCGGCGGCGCTGCCCGTATGTGGGGCGCGGTCCGCGAGTCGCTGACCTCCTCCACCAACGTCCAGCAGGGCGTCAACGTCGTCGTGGAGGACGGCCACACCTCCGTGGCTGTCGCCATCATCGCCGAGTACGGCGTGGCAATCCACGAGCTGGCAAACGCTATCCGCGAGAACATCACCGTCGCACTGACCCGCATGACCGGCCTGATCGTCGACCGCGTCGACGTCACCGTGCACGACGTGCACCTGCCGGAGCAGGAGACGGCCACTGATCAGGACGAGTTCCAGCCGAACAACCAGGCACTGGGTCAGTAGTCATGGCGCGGACCCCCATCACCCTTGAGGTCGGGGAAGCCGTCCGCGACAGTGCGCTCGGCGTTCCTGGTGTCGCCGACCTGCACCGCGGCCGCGTCGGCGAGGTGGCCCTGCTGCTTCCCAATGCCCGCATTGACGGGCTGCGGCAGGCCTACCGCGACGGCGAACGGGGCATCGAAATACACATCGTCTTTGATACCGCCTCGAGGCGCGACATCCAGTCCGTGGCTGCAGATGTCCGCTCCGCGGTTTTAGGCGCGTCGGATCTCCCGTTCGTCGATGTCGTCGTCGCTGACGCGCAGTAGGCACCCGACCCCACCTACGGCTGCGTGCCCCTCCCCTCTCTCCATATGCAGGGGAGCCGCGCGCGGCCACCAATACCTCCGAAATGTGGTTTTAATATGAATGCTTTTTCCAATAAGGCGGTAACCGGTGCCATCATCGGCGTGGTTATCGCGTTCTTTGTGACCTTCGGCGGTTGGCTGGGTCTTCTGTGGCTGCTGCTGTTTAGCGTGGTCGGCGGCGTCATTGGTGCGCAGCTGGACGGCCGCCTCGACATTGCCGAGATCTTCAACACCAACTCCGGTAAAGGCCGTAGCTAATGGGTACGACGTTCTACCACATCAGCGAGCGCGCGGTAGAGCGCGTTGCTGAGGTGGCGGCCTCGTCGGTGCCAGGCACCCTTGCGGTGGACGCGAAGCTGGCTGGGCTCGCCGGCCGCAGCTTCCCCAGGATTGATGTCCACCTCGACCGCCAGTCGGGTGTCGCAGCGATCGAGGCCGAGATCGCGACCGCTTACCCAGCGCCAATTGCGGCGATTACCGACGCCGTCCGCGCGACCGTCATCTCACACGTGCGCACCCTGACCGGCCTCGACGTCTCCCGCGTGAACGTCTCCGTCGCCAGTGTTGAGGCCCAGGGCCTCGACGGCCGCGTGACCTGGGACGAGGTGGCGAGCCACTCCGCGTTCGCCATCCCCACCCCGATCCGCGTCCACCAGTTGTCCGTGGAGTCCCCGCGCACAAAGCAGCGTGCACCGCTTACGGAGATCCACGCGCGCTCGCTGGAGGACGACATGTGGGAGTTCAACGCCCCTCGCCCGGCTGCAGTGCAGAGCGTAAAGACACCTCGACCGGCGAAGGTGCGCACCGAGGGCTTCGCCCCGGACGCGCTCCGGTTGACCCCCGTGGACACGCCCGCTCCGGCCAAACCGTGGACGCCTGACACGCCCGAGCCACGCGTACCCGCACCGTTTACTGTCACGCCGACGCAGCTGCGCCGCGTGCGCGTACCGGAGCCTGCGGCAGTTCGCCGCGCCGATGTGCCGCCGCGCCGCCCGCTGACCAAGGTGTCTGCTTCCGCCCCGGCGCAGCTCACCCCAGTGCGCACCGCGCCGAAGCGCCCGCTGGCCAAGATCAAGGTCAACGCGACGCCGCTACGCGAGGTTGCGCCTCCTGCACCCGCACCGCTGGCACGCCCGCGTGCACCGCGCCCGGCACCGCTCAAGCAGATCTCTATTATTCCGGTGGTGAATGACTATGACCGCACCCGCTAACGCTCAGCCCGCGGGCCAGCCGGAGCCTACGCAGCCGGTCGGCCCGCACCCGGGTGATGAGCCCCGCGCCAACCCGGCCGCCCGCTGGCTCACGATCCTCATCGCAATCGTGCTGCTCGCCAGCGCCGGTGTGGTTGGCCGCGACCTCTGGTACTACTTCCAGAACGACGACTCCTCTGACTCATGGCTGCGTCCCGTCTTCGAGTTCGTTGGCCGTGCGGTTATCGACGTCCCCGCAGTCACCGTCGGCATCATCATCGCCATTGTGGGGCTATTCCTGATCATTTACGCCTTCATGCCGCGGGCGCACACCCACGTTCGTGTGAACTCACAGGCCTCAATCTGGACCCGGCCTGTTGACATCGCCCGCAAGGCGACGAACGTGACCCGCTCCGAGGTGGGCAACTCCCGTATCCAGTCCCGTGCGGACCGCAAGAAGCTGCGCGTCCAGGTAGAGGACGATGGCACTGGCGCCTCCCTGCAGGAACGCCTCGCGTACACGCTGCAGGGCGAGCTCCAGGGGCTCAAGACGCCGCCGGCGATCTCTGTCAAGGTGCTCCCCAAGGCACAGGACCCAGCTACGGCAGCAGGCTCGCCTGGCACGTCTGCCGGGGCTGATGCAGCTGTCACGCCTGCCACGGCAGACACAGGGTCCACCGCGGTCCAGCCGCTTCCAGAGCAGACCCAGGGGGTACAACGATGAGCAAGACGCTTTCCTTCTTCGACCGGCTGGTTGTCTTCCTGACCGGCCTGCTGCTCCTGGCTGCGGGCCTAGTCCCCGTGGCCTACTACTGGGAAATCCCTTACGTCAGCGAGTACCTCAATCGTTTCGACCGCGAATCTCTCGGTTATGTCCCTGACGAGACCTGGTACCGCAACGCGCTCATCGCCGCCTTCGTGGTGCTGCTGGTGCTCGGTGCGTGGTTCTTCCTGGCTAATATCCGGAGCCGTGCCTTCAGCACCCGCGACATCCTTACCGCGGATTCCCAGCACGGCGAGAGCACGATTAACGTCGCCCGCGTGGCGTCTGCCGCGTGCGAGTTCTTGGAAAAATCCGAGATGATTAACCAGGCCAAAAGCAAGGTCGCGGTCGTGGGCAACCGACCCACCGCCCGCTTCACGGTCACCGCGGATCCCAGTTACTCCTACGAGGACCTCACGCGCTTCCTGGAAGCCGCAGACGAGGATTTCCGCCTGGCAAACCACACGATGGAGATCGACACCGTGTGGGAGCTGCAACTCGACCGCATCACCGCCTAGAGGCCACCTCGCACCATATGTGCGGCCCCACCCCAGCGAGCCCGGCTCACCGCCGGCTGCTGGGGTGTTTTGCATTTCCAGGCTTACTGTTGCGCGAGGAACATCCTGGAACACCCTCTAAAGATCTACCAGCACGACCCGCGCTACCCGCCCCAGCGAAACCCGTTCACCGCCACCCGCTGGGGCAAAGTGCATTTCAGCTCCCTCCTCACAGGAGAGTATGCGCGCAAACTTATACAACTCCTGCGACGTCGCCCTTCTACCCTCTGGCCTCCACAAGGTGATCCGCTGACCAACGATCGCGCGGGATCCGTCTTCAAAACCCACAAACCACCTAGCGCCACCGACGTCCGGCTGTCCCAGGTCTTCCAGCGGAGGTGCCTCGTCCGGATCCAGGGAGTGCACAAGCGTGGCTACACCGAGCCTGTGCTCGATCCCCTCCGTATCAGTCACGATGAGGCTTCGCCCCGGCCCCACTGCGCGGAAATGCGTGGCTTTCCATGCGCTCGGCATCCTTGAACCCTCCCCCACGGGTCGCACGACGACGTCGGAACCGCTTAAGGTGACCCGGTGCTCCGGTGCAGTGGTTTGTACCGTCACCGGCAACTCCGCGGGCCAGCGCACCAGGGACGGATGCTCAGCCTCCATGGCGTTGAGGATCTCAAGCACTTCCTCATCGCTTGTCCCCCATTCGACACCGCGATTGCGCAGGGTGCCGAGTAGCGTCGAAAGGCTCAAATCTGGTTGTCCTTCCCACGCTCGCTGAAGCGCGTCAATCAGCTACGGGATCCGTGTTGGGTCATTGTAGTCCACATCGCTGCATTCTAGTGGCCTCGCAACGGCGCATTTGCGTTGCGCTACAGGCATGCAAAAAGGGCCGCTCCCCTTACGGGAAGCGGCCCTTTTTCTAAGCTCTGGTCGGAACCAGATCACCGGCTGGAATTAGTCGAGGATCTTGGTGACGCGGCCAGCGCCAACGGTGCGGGAGCCCTCGCGGATAGCGAAGCGCAGGCCCTCGTCCATAGCGACCGGCTGGATGAGCTCGACGGACATGTCGACGTTGTCGCCCGGCATGACCATCTCGGTGCCCTCCGGCAGCTTCACAACACCGGTCACGTCGGTGGTGCGGAAGTAGAACTGCGGACGGTAGTTGTCGAAGAACGGGGTGTGGCGGCCGCCCTCGTCCTTGGACAGGACGTAGACAGAACCCTCGAACTTGGAGTGCGGGGTGTAAGCACCCGGAGCGATGATGACCTGACCACGCTCAACGTCCTCACGCTTGAGGCCACGGAGCAGCAGTGCAGCGTTGTCGCCAGCCTCAGCGGTGTCGAGGAGCTTGTTGAACATCTCGATGGAGGTGACGGTGGTCTTGGTGGCCTTGTCGCGGATACCGATGATCTCAACCTCATCGTTGACGTTGAGGACACCGCGCTCGACACGGCCGGTCACGACGGTGCCGCGGCCGGAAATGGTGAAGATGTCCTCCACCGGCATCAGGAACGGCTTGTCGGTCTCGCGCTCCGGATCCGGGATGGAGTCGTCGCAGGCCTGCATGAGGTCAACAACGGACTGTACCCACTTCTCCTCGCCCTCGAGAGCCTTCAGAGCGGAGATCTGGACGATCGGAGCTTCCTCGTCGTAGTCCTGCTCAGCCAGCAGCTCGCGGACCTCCATCTCGACGAGCTCGATGATCTCTTCGTCGTCGACCATGTCGCACTTGTTCAGTGCAACGAGGATGTACGGAACGCCAACCTGGCGAGCGAGCAGAACGTGCTCACGGGTCTGCGGCATCGGGCCGTCGGTAGCAGCAACCACGAGGATTGCGCCGTCCATCTGAGCAGCGCCGGTAATCATGTTCTTGATGTAGTCGGCGTGGCCCGGAGCGTCAACGTGTGCGTAGTGGCGCTTCGGGGTGTTGTACTCCACGTGGGAGATGTTGATGGTAATACCACGCTCGCGCTCCTCCGGAGCCTTATCGATCATCGCGTAGTCGAAGGCCTTGTTCTCCTCCGGGTACTGGTCTGCCAGTACCTTGGTGATCGCAGCGGTGGTGGTGGTCTTGCCGTGGTCGACGTGACCAATGGTGCCGATGTTCACGTGCGGCTTAGTGCGCTCGAACTTTTCCTTTGCCACTGATTGTCCTCCTGGACTTCATGGTGGCTACGACCTTCGCAGCCACGTAGTTTACATTTGCCCTGCTCTTGGCGACGCTTTCACGCAACCGAGAGCAATGACCATTTCACAATGTGCCAGTTACCTGATCCTAGATAGTTCGTGACCGTTTTTCAAACCGGCCGATCCGAGAAAATCCGGATCCACCTAGTGCGTAACGGCCGACTCAAGCTCCAACGCCGCAGCTCATACAAGCGTTGCAAGCCTCAGCCCGACCGCTACCCACCGGCGAGTTGTGACTACCCCCGTCGCCCGGCCCCACCGCTGGCACGCGGTTGGGCCGTCAGGGAGTAGCACTTTCGGGCGAACGACTAGTTGCCGTTGCGCTCGTCGATGATCTCCTGCGCGACGCTCTGCGGAACCTCAGCGTAGGAATCAAAGACCATGGAGAAGTTCGCACGGCCAGCAGTCGAAGAACGCAGGTCACCGATGTAGCCGAACATCTCGGACAGCGGAACCTTCGCCTTCACCAGCTTGGCACCGGAGCGGTCCTCCATTGCGTAGACCTGGCCACGGCGGGAGGAGATGTCACCGTTAACGGTACCCATGTACTCCTCCGGCGTGACGACCTCGACAGCCATCACAGGCTCGAGCAGGACCGGCTTCGCCTTAGCCACTGCCTCCTTGAGCACCTGGGAACCAGCCATCTTGAAGGCCATCTCCGAGGAGTCAACCTCGTGGTATGCGCCGTCTTCCAGGGTCGCCTTGATGTTGACCAGCGGGAAGCCAGCGAGGAAGCCGTACTGCATTGCGTCCTGGATACCAGCGTCGACCGACGGGATGTACTCCTTCGGCACGCGACCACCGGTGACGGCGTTCTCAAACTTGTAGGAAGCGGACTCGCCCTCCTCCAGGGTCTCCGGGTCCGGGTTGTACGGCTCGACGGTGACGATGACCTTTGCGAACTGACCGGAACCACCAGTCTGCTTCTTGTGGGTGTAGTCGAGAGACTCGACCTTCTTGCGGATGGTCTCGCGGTAGGCAACCTGCGGGTTACCAATGTTGGCCTCGACCTTGAACTCGCGCTTCATGCGGTCGACCAGCACGTCGAGGTGCAGCTCACCCATGCCGCCGATGACGGTCTGGCCGGTCTCCTCGTCCAGCTGGACGGTGAAGGTCGGATCCTCTTCGGCGAGCTTCTGAATAGCGGTACCCAGCTTCTCCTGGTCAGCCTTGGTCTTCGGCTCGATAGCCACCTGGATAACCGGATCCGGGAAGTCCATGGACTCCAGGATGATCGGGTGATCCGGGTTGCACAGGGTGTCACCGGTAGTGGTGTGCTTCAGACCAATGAACGCGTAGATGTTACCGGCGTCGGCGTGCTCAACCGGGTTCTCCTTATTCGCGTGCATCTGGAAGAGCTTGCCCACGCGCTCCTTGTTCTGCTTCGTGGAGTTGAGCATGTTCTCACCCGGGATAGCCTGGCCGGAGTACACGCGCACGTAGGTGAGCTTACCGAAGAACGGGTGCACGGCGATCTTGAACGCCAGTGCGGAGAACGGCTCCTCGACGGACGGCTTGCGGGTCATCGGGGTCTCACCGTCGACCGCGGTGCCCTGAACCTCGCCCACATCGAGCGGGCTCGGCAGGTAGTCAACAATGGCGTCCAGGATCGGCTCAACGCCCTTATTGCGATAAGCGGTACCGCAGAAGACCGGGTAGATCTCGGAGTTCACGGTGAGCTTGCGGATAGCGCCCTTGATCTCTTCCTTCGTCAGCTCCTCGCCGCCGAAGTACTTCTCCATGAGCTCTTCGTCGGACTCTGCAACGGTCTCGAGGAGCTTCTCGCGGTACTCCTCGGCGAGCTCCTGGAGATCCTCCGGGATATCGGTGATCTGCGGAGGCGTACCGGTCTCGACCTTGCCCGGCCACAGGAGAGCCTTCATGTCGATCAGGTCAACGACGCCGTCGAAGTTGTCCTCCGCACCGATCGGGATCTGCATAACCAACGGCTTAGCGCCGAGGCGGTCAACGATGGTGCCAACGGTGTAGAAGAAGTCTGCACCGAGCTTGTCCATCTTGTTGACGAAGCAGATACGCGGCACGTCGTACTTAGCAGCCTGACGCCACACCTGCTCGGACTGGGGCTCGACGCCCTCCTTGCCGTCGAAGACGGCGACAGCGCCATCGAGCACGCGCAGGGAGCGCTCCACCTCAACGGTGAAGTCCACGTGACCCGGGGTGTCAATGATGTTGATCTGGTTGTTGTTCCAGAAGCAGGTCACGGCAGCGGACGTAATCGTGATGCCGCGCTCCTTCTCCTGCTCCATCCAGTCGGTGGTTGCGCCACCGTCGTGGGTCTCGCCAACCTTGCGGTTGATACCCGTGTAGAACAGGATGCGCTCGGTCGTGGTGGTCTTACCAGCATCGATGTGCGCCATGATGCCGATGTTGCGAACCTTGTGCAGGTCCTTAAGCACTTCTTGTGCCACGTTATTACCCCAACTTAAAAGTCGTCGACGCGCTGGATCGAAACCCAGCGTGCGCCTATGGCGAATAATTTCTTTGTCAATTCTGCCACTTCTTGAAGCAAATGGCAGGATAAGTCGTATTCATCACTATGAGAAAAACCCGGGTGCCACCTCACAACGCGACTGCGAGAAGCAGGTATTCAGTTTGCTTCTGCTGCTTTGTTGCAGGTGACGTCCGGGTGTCATAGCTACCGTGCGCGCGGGTATTACCAGCGGTAGTGGGCGAAGGCGCGGTTGGCCTCAGCCATCTTGTGCATGTCCTCGCGACGCTTCACGGATGCGCCGAGGCCGTTAGAGGCATCGAGGATCTCGTTAGCCAGGCGCTCAACCATGGTGTTCTCACGACGCTGGCGGGTAAAGGTAACCATCCAGCGCAGTGCGAGGGTGTTGGAACGGCCGGGCTTGACCTCAACAGGCACCTGGTAGGTAGCGCCACCAACGCGGCGGGAACGAACCTCGAGGTCCGGGCGAATGTTGCCCAGAGCTTTCTCCAGGGTGCCGACCGGGTCGGTGCCGGTCTTCTCGCGGCACTGCTCGAGGGCACCGTAGACGATGCGCTCGGCGGTGGACTTCTTGCCGTCCTTGAGGACCTTGTTGACCAGCTGGGTCACCAGCTCGGACTGGTATACCGGGTCCTTGACTACGGGACGCTTCGGAGCTTGCTGCTTACGCATATCTGATTACTGTCCCTTCTTTGCGCCGTAACGGGAACGAGCCTGCTTACGGTCCTTCACGCCCTGGGTATCCAGCGCGCCACGGATGATCTTGTAGCGAACGCCCGGGAGGTCCTTCACACGACCACCGCGCACGAGCACCATGGAGTGCTCCTGGAGGTTGTGGCCCTCGCCCGGGATGTATGCGGAAACCTCAATACCGGAGGTCAGGCGCACACGTGCGACCTTACGCAGTGCCGAGTTCGGCTTCTTCGGGGTGGTGGTGTACACGCGGGTGCACACGCCGCGACGCTGGGGCGAGCCCTTCAGCGCAGCGGTAGCCACCTTCTGGCTCTTATCGTGGCGGCCCTTGCGGACCAGCTGCTGAATAGTAGGCATTCACGCTCTTTCTTGTTCTCGCGATCCGTGTGGAAGGTGGCCGTACATGCAAAAATGAGGGCTCTTCTTCGGGGCCCTGCCGATGCATGAACTACCAGCGCTTTCACGAAACCGCTTGGAGTTCGTATTTTTCCGCCACGCGAATTATCACGAGCGAAACCTCGTCAAGGGTACAACATGCCAAGGTGCCACGGCAAATCCGTGCTAATCTGCGTTCCATGAGCGAGCCGAACCTCCCCCGCAAGCGACTCAGCAGTGCCGAGCGTGCTCGTGCTGAAGCCACTCTCCACGACGCATTCGTCGATGGCCAGCTCACAGTCACCGAGTTCGACGAGCGATCCGCTGCCCTCTACGGAGCCACCTTTGTTGATGAGCTTCCTGCGCTTATCGACGATCTCTCCCCCGTCACCACCCAACACAACCAAACCGCCCGGCAAGACGGCACCATGGCTCGCTACGCTACCGGCGAATCAGGCGGTTCCCCGTTTAGTCTTTCCATCATGGGCGGCAGCGAACGCGGCGGTGATTGGCTCGTCGCTCCGAATCACACGTCCATCACGGTCATGGGCGGCAACTCCCTCGACCTGCGCGAAGCGCGGCTGAGCGCACACGAGACCACCATCAACGCGTTTGCAGTCATGGGCGGCATCGAAATCATCGTGCCGGAAGACGTGCGAGTGGTGGACGCCGGCCTTGGAATCATGGGCGGATTCGGCGTGGAAACCCACCCGTCATGCACCATCGCGCTCGCAGACCTTCCGGTGGATGCGCCTGTCATACGCGTGCGCGGGCTCGCACTCATGGGCGGGGTAGGCATCGTCCGCGCCGTCCGCGGCGCACGTGTTTAGTGAACGGCGCGGCGAATGAGCTCGCGAATGCGCGCCCGGGTATCGTCGTTGAGTTCTTGGATGGCGTAGCTGGTCGGCCCTTTTTCGCGGCGCAGTTCTTCTGCGCGCTGGCGCATCTCCTCCCACTCGGCATCACTAAAGCCGCTCATGCCGCCACGATTCGCATAGCCCTGACCCGCTAGAAAGTGTCCAAAAACTCTATGGACATAACAAAACGGCGCTAGCTCCATTTGCACCTGCATCGCCCGTAAAACCCCAGGTCGCATGTCGACGATCTTTCTAAATGGAGCTAGCTCCATTTGCACCCGCACCGCCCGTAAAACCCCAGGTCGCGTGCCAACGATCTCCCCAAACGGAGCTAGCTCCATTTACACCCGCACCGCCTGTAAAACCCCAGGTCGCGTGCCAACGATCTCCCCAAATGGAGCTAGCTCCATTTGCGTCTACCTCTCGAGATCGCTTCCCTGCCGACCATTCCTGGCCGTGGAAGACCTCAAAACGCCAACGGCCCGGCCCCCACGAAGGGAGCCGGGCCGCGGGACAGCAGACCGAAAATGACCTAGCAGTCAGCCAGAAGGCTAGATCTGGTCGAGCCCGTACTCGTCGAGTGGGACGGAGGCACCGGTGTACTCGCCGAAGCCTTCGTCGCCGTAGATGCCCTCGCCGAAGCTCGGGATGGAGTACGCGGCGGAGCGCGCAGCCTCGGTCGGCTTGACCTGGATGTTGCGGTAGCGGGAGATGCCCGTACCGGCCGGGATCAGCTTACCGATGATCACGTTCTCCTTCAGGCCGATGAGCTGGTCGGAGCGCTTGTTGATCGCGGCGTCCGTGAGCACGCGGGTCGTCTCCTGGAAGGAGGCGGCCGACAGCCAGGACTCGGTAGCCAAGGAGGCCTTGGTGATACCCATGATCTCGGAGCGCATCTCTGCCGGCTGGCCTTCGTCCGCGACGGTAGCGGCGTTGACCTGGCGTGCCTCGGCAAGGTCGATCAGCGTGCCCGGCAGGAACTCGGTCGAGCCGGAGTCGATGACCGTGCCGCGGCGCAGCATCTGGCGGATGATGATCTCGATGTGCTTGTCGTGAATCGACACACCCTGGGTGCGGTAGACAGCCTGGACCTCGTCGATGAGGTGCTTCTCCACACCGCGGCGGCCGAGGACCTCGAGCACGTCGTGCGGATCCGCTGCACCGCGGAGCAGGCGATCGCCGACCTCCACGTGGTCGCCCTCGCGCAGGGAACGCTCGATCATGGCGTCCGGGTTGGACTCCATCGGGCGGCGTACCTGGGCCAGGCCCTGGCGCTTGGACAGCTTCTCGTAGACCACGTCGTCGGAGCCGTCGTCCGGGTGGATGGTCAGCGTCCAGAAGTTGCCCTCGTCCTCCAGCGAGATCGTACCGGCCACCGACGCGATCGGAGCGCAGTTCTTCGGCACGCGGGCCTCGAACAGCTCCTGCACACGCGGCAGACCACCGGTAATGTCGCCGCCGACACCGCCCTGGTGGAAGGTACGCATGGTCAGCTGGGTACCCGGCTCACCAATGGACTGTGCCGCGACGATGCCGACTGCCTCGCCGATGTCCACCAGCTGGCCAGAGGCCATGGACTTGCCGTAGCACTTGGCGCAGACACCGGTCGGGGTCTGGCAGGTCAGCACGGAGCGGACCTTCAGCTCGGTGATGCCCTTCTCTACGAGCGTGTCGATGCGTTCCTCGGACAGCTCGGTGCCGGCCTCGAAGAGCACATTGCCCTCGGCGTCCTTGACGTCGGAAGCCAGTACGCGGCCGGAGACGGAGGTCTCGACCAGCTCGTGGCGGGCGAACTTGCCCTCGGAGCCTGCGAGCGGCACCGCAACCGGAACCTTGACGCCCTGGTGGGTGCCGCAGTCCAGTTCGCGGACGATGACGTCCTGGGCCACGTCCACCAGACGACGGGTGAGGTAGCCGGAGTCAGCGGTACGCAGCGCGGTATCGGCCAGGCCCTTACGGGAACCGTGGGAGTTGTTGAAGTACTCCATCACGGACAGGCCTTCGCGGAAGGAGGTCTTGATCGGGCGGGTGATGTACTCACCGCGCGAGTTCACAACCATGCCCTTCATGCCGGCCAGGGTCCAGATCTGGCGCATGTTACCGGCAGCACCGGACTTCACGATCATCGGAATCGGGTTGTCGTCCGGGTACAGGTCCTCGACGGCCTGGCCAACCTTGTTGGTGGCATCCTGCCACAGCTCGACCAGACGGTCGTAGCGGTTCTCCTCGGTCAGCGCACCCTTCTCCCAGTACTTGCGCTCGATCTCTTCGGCTTCCTTCTCGTAGCGCTCCAAGACCTCGGTCTTGTTCGGCAGCACGAGCACGTCGGACATCGTAATGGTCACGCCCGAGCGGGTGGACCAGTAGAAGCCAGCATCCTTCAGCTTGTCCAGGGTCTGCGCAACAGTGATCATGGGGTACTTCTCCACCATGCCCTGGATGATGTCGCCGAGCAGCACCTTGCCGGAGCCGCCGCCCTTACGCACCATCGCGCCTTCCTGGTACGGGAAGTTGTACGGCAGCAGCTCGTTGAACATGATGCGGCCGAGCGTGGTGTCCATCATCCACGGCTGACCCTTGGTCCAGCCGTCCGGGAACTGCTCCTTTTCCACCTCAACCGTCGGGCGGAGGTGGTCAATGCGGACCTTGATCGGTGCCTGCAGGCCAAGCACACCACGGTCGTAGGCCATGATGGCCTCGCGGTAGGAGGAGTACACGCCGCGTGCCGGACCGTTCTCGTCGGCAGGCGCGTACGCGCCTTCGCCGCCGACCTCGGAGGTGGACTTCTCCATGGTGAGGAAGTACAGGCCGGTCACCATGTCCAGGCGCGGGATCGCCAGCGGCTTACCGGATGCCGGGGACAGGATGTTGTTGGACGACAGCATGAGGACGCGGGCCTCGGCCTGCGCCTCTGCGGACAGCGGCAGGTGGACTGCCATCTGGTCACCGTCGAAGTCGGCGTTGAAGGCCTCACAGGCCAGCGGGTGCAGCTGGATGGCCTTGCCCTCGACCAGCTTCGGCTCGAAGGCCTGGATGCCCAGGCGGTGCAGGGTCGGTGCGCGGTTGAGCAGCACCGGGTGCTCGGAAATCGCCTCTTCGAGGACGTCCCACACCTCAGGGCGCTGGCGCTCGACCATGCGCTTCGCGCTCTTGATGTTCTGCGCGTAGTCGTTGTCCACCAGGCGCTTCATCACGAAAGGCTTGAACAGCTCGAGCGCCATCAGCTTCGGCAGACCGCACTCGTGCAGCTTCAGCTGCGGGCCGACAATAATCACGGAACGACCCGAGTAGTCGACACGCTTACCCAGCAGGTTCTGGCGGAAGCGGCCCTGCTTGCCCTTGAGCAGGTCGGACAGGGACTTCAGCGGGCGGGAGCCCGGACCGGTGACCGGACGGCCGCGGCGGCCGTTGTCGAACAGCGCGTCCACGGACTCCTGCAGCATTCGCTTCTCGTTGTTCACGATGATCTCGGGCGCGCCCAGATCGATCATGCGCTTGAGGCGGTTGTTGCGGTTGATCACGCGACGGTACAGGTCGTTCAGGTCGGAGGTGGCGAAGCGGCCACCGTCCAACTGCACCATCGGGCGCAGCTCCGGCGGGATCACCGGGATCGCGTCCAGGATCATGCCGGCCGGATCATTACCAGAGCGCTGGAACGCAGCGACGACCTTCAGGCGCTTGAGCGCGCGGACCTTCTTCTGGCCCTTGCCCTCAGCGATGATGGTGCGCAGCTCCTCGGCCTCGGCCTCGAGGTCGAAGTTGCGGATCAGGGTCTGGATCGCCTCGGCACCCATGCCGCCGGTGAAGTAGTCCTCGTAGCGGTCGACGAGCTCCTCGTAGAGCACCTCGTCGATCACCATCTGCTTCGGAGCCAGCTTCTGGAAGGTCTGCCAGATCTCCTCGAGGCGCTCGACCTCGCGCTCGCCGGCCTCGCGGATGTGGGTCATCTCCTTATCCGCGGCCTGCTGCACCTTCTTGCGGGCAGCGGCGGTCGCCCCGGAAGCCTCGAGCTCGGCGAGGTCTTCCTCCAGCTTGTGTGCGCGATCGGCGATCTCGGAGTTAGCGTCCTCCTCTACTTCCTTCTTCTCCAGCAGCATCTCCGCCTCGAGGGTGGACATGTCGTTGTGACGTGCCTCCTCGTCGACGCTGGTGATGATGTTGGCAGCGAAGTAAATGATGCGCTCGAGGTCCTTCGGCGCAAGGTCAAGCAGGTAGCCCAGGCGCGAGGGCACGCCCTTGAAGTACCAGATGTGGGTCACGGGAGCGGCGAGCTCGATGTGGCCCATGCGCTCGCGGCGCACCTTGGACTTGGTCACCTCGACGCCGCAGCGCTCACAGATGATGCCCTTGTAGCGGACGCGCTTGTACTTACCGCAGGCGCACTCCCAGTCGCGGGTGGGGCCGAAAATGCGCTCGCAGAACAGGCCGTCCTTCTCGGGCTTGAGGGTGCGGTAGTTAATAGTCTCCGGCTTCTTTACTTCACCGTGGGACCACTTACGGATGTCTTCGGCAGTGGCCAGGCCGATGCGAAGCTCGTTGAAGAGGTTTACGTCAAACACGTAAATTCCCTTTCACCTCCCCCAGCTGGGGAGGATTGCGTGTGGATAGTTTCTTCTCGTTTTCTTTCCAGGCGTCGTAAAGCGCGTGCTTTTCGACGCCCGCCTGGCGCCTAGACGGAATCCGCCGCAGAGCCCTCGTCGCGCGAGAGGTTGATGCCCAGCGAGGAGCCGGCCTGATCAAACTCATCGTCGTCGCCGTCGAGCTCCATGGCGCTGCCGTCGGTAGAGAGCACCTCAACGTTGAGGCACAGCGACTGCAGCTCCTTGAGCAACACCTTGAAGGACTCGGGGATGCCCGGGTCCGGGATGTTGTCGCCCTTGACGATTGCTTCGTAGACCTTCACACGGCCGACCACGTCGTCCGACTTGATGGTGAGCAGCTCCTGCAGGGTGTAGGCAGCGCCGTATGCCTGCATTGCCCACACCTCCATCTCGCCGAAGCGCTGGCCACCGAACTGCGCCTTACCGCCCAGCGGCTGCTGGGTAATCATCGAGTACGGACCGGTGGAGCGGGCGTGAATCTTCTCGTCCACGAGGTGGTGCAGCTTGAGCATGTACATGTAGCCGACAGAGATCGGGTACTTGTACGGCTCGCCCGAGCGTCCGTCGTACAGCGTGGTCTTGCCCTGGCCGTCGACCATGACGTCACCGTCGCGGTTCGGCTTGGAGTTGGCCAGAAGGCCGGCGATCTCTTCGTTGGACGCGCCGTCGAACACCGGCGTTGCGGTGAGCGACTCCGGCGGGACGTCGTACAGCTTCTCGGGCAGGGTCTCCAGCAGCGCGGCGTTGGCCGGATCGTCCGGGTTCACGGTCCAGCCGGCCTTGGCCAGCCAGCCGAGGTGTACCTCAAGGACCTGGCCGATGTTCATACGACGCGGCACACCGTGGGTGTTCAGGATGATGTCCACCGGGGTGCCGTCCTCCATGAACGGCATGTCCTCGGTCGGCAGGATCTTGCCCACGACACCCTTGTTGCCGTGGCGGCCGGCCATCTTGTCGCCGTCCTGGATCTTGCGCTTCTGCGCCACGTAGACGCGGATCATCTCGTTGACACCCGGGGACAGGTCGTCGTCGTCCTCGCGGGAGAAGCGACGCACTGCAATGACCTTGCCGGTCTCGCCGTGCGGCACCTTCAGGGAAGTATCGCGCACCTCGCGGGCCTTCTCGCCGAAGATGGCGCGCAGCAGGCGCTCCTCCGGGGTCAGCTCGGTCTCACCCTTCGGGGTGACCTTACCGACCAGGATGTCGCCGTCGCGCACGTCCGCACCAATGCGGATGATGCCGCGCTCATCCAGGTCCTTGAGCACGTCCTCAGACACGTTCGGGATCTCGCGGGTGATCTCCTCGGCACCGAGCTTGGTGTCGCGGGCGTCAATCTCGTGCTCCTCAATGTGCACGGAGGTGAGGATGTCCTCCTCCACCACGCGCTGGTTGAGGATGATGGCGTCCTCGTAGTTGTGGCCTTCCCACGGCATGAACGCAACCAGCAGGTTACGGCCCAGCGACATCTCGCCGTCCTTGGTGCCCGGGCCGTCAGCGATGACCTGGCCGGCCTCAACTCGCTGGCCAGCGGACACAATCGGGGTCTGGTTGTAGCAGGTGCCCTGGTTCGTGCGGTGGAAGGTACGCAGCTGCTGGGTGTCGCGCGTGCCGTCGTCGCCCAGCACGGTGATGTAGTCACCCGTGACGGTTTCCACAACGCCCGAGAGCGGGGAAATTACGGTATCACCGGCATCGTATGCGGCGCGCTGCTCCATACCGGTGGCCACGTAGGGGGCCTCGGCGCGCAGCAGCGGCACGGCCTGCTTCTGCATGTTCGCGCCCATGAGGGCACGGTTTGCATCGTCGTGCTCCAGGAACGGAATCATGGCCGTTGCCACGGAAACCATCTGGCGCGGGGAGATGTCGAGGTAGTCGACGCCCTGCGGGCCGACAACGCCAATGTCGCCGTCCTTCAGGCGGACCTCGATGCGCTCGCCGGTCAGCTCGCCGTCCTTGGTCATCGGGGTGGCCGCCTGCGCGATAGCGTAGCGGTCCTCCTCGTCGGCAGTGAGGTAGTCGATCTGGTCGGTGAGCTGGCCGTTGTCCACCTTGCGGTACGGCGTCTCGATAAACCCGAAGGGGTTGACGCGTGCGTAGGAAGACAGGGCACCGATCAGACCAATGTTCGGGCCTTCCGGGGTCTCAATCGGGCACATGCGGCCGTAGTGCGAGGGGTGCACGTCTCGCACCTCAATGCCCGCACGCTCACGCGACAGGCCGCCCGGACCCAGCGCGGAGAGACGACGCTTGTGCGTCAGGCCAGACAGGGAGTTGTTCTGGTCCATGAACTGCGACAGCTGGGAGGTGCCGAAGAACTCGCGGATGGCCGCGGAGACCGGACGCACGTTGATCAGCGAGGTCGGCGTGATCGACTCTGCGTCCTGGGTGGTCATGCGCTCGCGCACGACGCGCTCCATACGGGACAGGCCGACGCGGACCTGGTTCTGGATCAGCTCGCCGACGGTACGCAGACGGCGGTTGCCAAAGTGGTCGATGTCGTCGGTGTTGATCGGGATGATCTCGCCGGACGGGGAGGTCATCTCGGTCTCACCAGCGTGCAGGCGCACGAGGTACTCCAGCGTGGTGGCGATGTCCTCTTCGGTCAGCGTCATCAGGCCCTCGTGGTCACCGCCCAGACCGAGCTTGCGGTTGACCTTGTAGCGGCCCACGCGAGCCAGGTCGTAGCGCTTCGCCTTAAAGAAGGAGTTCTCCAGCAGGGACTGCGCCAGATCGCGCGTCGGCTGCTCGCCCGGGCGCTGCTTGCGGTAAATCTCCAGCAGCGCCT
>OJLW01000565.1_pt1 | contig 17761 bp, 11 predicted proteins | sample 1597021 | NCBI WGS metagenome assembly OJLW01 (sample SAMEA3904676, study PRJEB24821) | metagenome | biome: Builtin; feature: hospital; material: surface | place: USA | collected 2013-06-03
GCAGAGCGCATGACTGTTAATCATGATGTCGTTGGTTCGAGCCCAACTGGCGGAGTAGCGGTTAATTCGGAGAGTTGTCCGAGCTGGCCGAAGGAGCACGATTGGAAATCGTGTAGGCGACTTATACTCGTCTCAAGGGTTCGAATCCCTTACTCTCCGTTATTTATTTAGCGGTATATTTTAAAGGTCCGTTGGTCAAGTGGTTAGCTGTTAACTGAAAAGCATAACCAATTTAGCACAACACTTAGTGCAGTTAACGATAAGCACTTCCTTATAAAAACACTTTTTTTAAAGGTCCGTTGGTCAAGTGGTTAGCTGTTAACTGCAGAGCATAACCAACCTGGAACTAAACGTAGTGCAGTTAACGATAAGCACTTCCTTATAAAAACATTTTTTTAAAGGTCCGTTGGTCAAGTGGTTAAGACACCGCCCTTTCACGGCGGTAACACGGGTTCGAATCCCGTACGGATCATACTGAACAATTCCTCGGAGAATTAGCTCAGCTGGGAGAGCATCTGCCTTACAAGCAGAGGGTCGGCGGTTCGATCCCGTCATTCTCCATTATAATTGAATACTGGTCCGGTGGTGTAGTGGTTAACATGCTTGCCTGTCACGCAGGAGATCGCGGGTTCGAGTCCCGTCCGGACCGTTAATATTATGGCTTGGTAGCTCAGTTGGTAGAGCACTTGATTGAAGCTCAAGGTGTCGGCGGTTCGATTCCGTCCCAAGCCACCATGGAGGGGTAGCGAAGTGGCTAAACGCGGCGGACTGTAAATCCGCTCCTTCGGGTTCGGCAGTTCGAATCTGCCCCCCTCCATTTATATGATTGGAATTGTATCCAGAATCCTTTGATCTAATTTAGGGACTTAGTTTAACGGTAGAACAACGGTCTCCAAAACCGTTAGTGTGGGTTCGATTCCTGCAGTCCCTGTTATAATATGGTGGCGATTGTGGCGAAGTGGTTAACGCATCGGTTTGTGGATCCGACATTCGTGGGTTCGATTCCCATCAGTCGCCTTTATATTTAATATATTATTATTGGGGTATAGCCAAGTGGTAAGGCAACGGACTTTGACTCCGTCATTCGTTGGTTCGAATCCAGCTACCCCAGTCCAACGGCGGAATAGCCAAGTGGTAAGGCATGGGTCTGCAAAACCTTGATCGCCGGTTCAAATCCGACTTCCGCCTTAATATCACGGCGGTGTGGCGGAATTGGCAGACGCGCTGGACTCAAAATCCAGTGCCGGTTACACGGCGTGTCGGTTCGACCCCGACCACCGCTATTTTAAGCTTTTCTTAACTTAATGTTAGGAAAAGCTTTTTTTATAGTTTGGCATTCAGTTCATTGTGTAGGAGGTTATGATAATGAAACATATTATTGGAATAGTTGGTACGAATAGTAAACGGTCAACCAATCGACAGCTACTTCAATTTATTCAACATCATTTTAAAGATAAGGCGCATATAGAATTACTTGAGATTGACCAGTTTCCAATTTTTAATAAACCCGCTTCAAAAAAGCTTCCTGAAATTGTTGAGCAAGTAGCGAATTTGATTGAGGGAGCGGATGGTGTGATCATCTCTGCTGCCGAATACAATCATGCTATCACGGCATCACTATCTAATGCCCTACATTGGTTATCTTACTATATTTCTCCTTTGAAGAATAAACCGGTGATGATAATGGGTGCTTCCTATGGTAAATTAGGCTCTTCAAGAGCACAAGTACAGTTGCGCCAGATCTTAGATTCAGCAGATATTAAGGCGCGCGTTTTACCCAATTCAGAATTTTTATTGGGAAATTCCTTGCAGGCTTTTGATCAAGAGGGTAAGCTAGTAGATCCGGATAGAATAAATGCCCTAGAAAGTATTTTTGAGGAATTTCTTAAGTTCATTGATTATACTCAGGCATTTCTGAATAAAAATCAAAACGCTTCAATGAAGATATCGGAATCGACAAAGGAGGAATGATTGAATGGTAAAGATTAAGTTGGTTGGCATCGCTGGATCTATCTCTGAGCAATCTTATAATCGTGAATTATTATATTATATTCAGCACTCATTTAAGGACCTCTTTGATTTTGAAGTTTTGGATATAAAGGATCTTCCTTTGTTTAATCAAGATCATTTGGAAGTCCTTGAGTCTTTTGAGTTTCAACAGATTCAAAAAAAGATAGAAGCTGCTGATGGGGTAGTGATTGCTACACCTGAACACAATCGGACAGTACCTGCTCCTTTAAAATCTTTGCTAGAGTGGTTATCATTTAAAATACATCCCTTAAAAGCGAAGCCGGTCAAAATTATAGGTGCTTCTTATTTAGATCAAGGAACTTCATGTGCACAGATGCATTTACGCCAAATATTAGAGTCTCCTGGTATTGACGCTCTAGTCCTGCCTGGGCAAGAGTTTTTATTGGGAAATTGTCAATCTGCCTTCGATAAAGATGGAAATATTATTGATCAAAGGACCGCTCAGTATCTAAGACAGAGTATGGAAGTATTTGTTACTTATGTGTTCACTTTAAAACCCTTAAGTCAATCGGTCTCGCTCAATCATGAGTTTCAAATGGAAGAAATCTGGGCGAGTCAATTGCTACAGGTGTTGGATAGAACAAGTGACGATCCTACAAGAGTTTATTCTCAACTTCAAGCGATTAGACCAATCGTTGAATGGTATCAGTCGCATTCTGTAGATAATCAACAATTGTAATCCGAGAAACTCATTTTAGGGTGTTTCGATCGGATTTGAAGATTTTGCTTGAAGCTATTATTTGACATGCTGCTTTTCTCATTCCATGCTATAATAATGAGGATGGTGTTTTTAGATTAAATAAAGGAGTCTATTTATGAGAAGTCAAGTGTTAGATTATCCTTCAGTCGAAGAGATTGAGGTACCTGAGACCTATCTAAGGGTTTCTCTAGCAGATTTCGAACAAATCTTTGAAATTCAACTAGCAGATATGAAGCGTAAGTACCAACAATTAACGAATGAACCCTTAAGTAAATTTGATTCATTATCTTTATCACGTCTAGGATTAGGCGAATACGAGAATCTATCGCAAGTGAAGGAAGCTTACTATAAGATTTATCGTAAACAGGCTTTGGAGCTAGCTTTTTACCGTCAATTAATGCCATTTTTATTAGCCTTTTATCAAGAAGCGAGTCAAGTCGTTATCAATCAAGATGAGTATGACGCTTATGAAAGAAAATATTTAGATCAGATTCAACGTTTAGCAAGTGAAGAAGATATGACTTTGGAGGAGTATGCAAGTAGCCAACTGCATTTGAATCAACCAATTAGAGCCCATATCAAGGAACGGATCCTAGAGGATTTTGTATTTGAATTAATTGCCAAGGACCGATTTGCTGCTGTAGTTGATGAATGGGAGTATGAAGCTTTTATCCAGGAGCGTTCCTTGAGTCAAGGTTTGGATCCGATTGATTTAAAGGAACAAATATCTTTTAGTAACTTTTTGCTGGAATCCAGTCAATTAAAGTGGACTCAAGAATTATTTGATTATTTTAAAAATCGATTTATAGTGGTTGATTCCAGTGAAGGAGCGACAGATAGTGGAAGACAAACGAATTAAACAATGGTACAAGCTAGCATGGATTGTTGGGGTACTTGTTCTATTAGTGTATTGTTTTTTGTTAGTTAATTATTATTTTTCTTTGGGGAAGAATAGGCAAATGGCTCGTTTGCCTTATGGGCAGACAATCGATCTGTCCAATCAATCCATGTTAGTCGTTGATTCAAATCAAACCCTACTGGATTCAGCGGGTCTGTTAGCTAATGATGAAGCTATTCTGAGCGAGTCTCAGGAGTATGAGATTGATGACCAAATGCCTTGGTATTCCTTTAGTCCGAATGTCGCAAAAGAAACAGATTATTCGCTGGTGAACGACTACCGCGTGGTCTATCAGGAGCCTTTAAATGATTATTCTTGGCGTCAAACTCCTAAGGGGCTTTTGCTTTATCAATTTAATCAGCCTTATACGGGCTGGCATGATGATTTGATTAATGGTTGGCGTTATTATCAAGCAGGTAGTGAGATTAAGGAACGATTCTTAAATGAGAGTCAAGTGAATCAATGGCAGAATGAATCTCAGATTTATTTAGGATTATTTCCACGTCCAAATCGTTCCTTCTTCTTTTTAAGAGGTCCTTTAACAAATCAAGTGACATTTCATAATCAAGCAGTAGAATATAGCATTTTATATCGCAATCCAAATCAGGTAATTTATGCTTATCCTCCAGGAACTTATTTTTCAAAAGCGATTGGAAGTACCAAACATTTTGTTGATGTGCCTATGGAGGTAATGCGGGAGCTGACTAATGAATCTGGGACCTGGCTTCAGGTTTATACGGGATATGATCAATTGGGATGGGTGCGAAAAGACGCTAGTTATGAAGATTATGTTTTGACTTATTATAATGAAAAAGAATTGCTTAATCAGATTGAAGCTGTGATGGCAGAGTATATGTCTTATGTAAGTGCTACGGTTGGCGCTTCTTTTGTTAATAATGAGTCGCTGACTCAAATTACCTTGAATAATCAAGCCTTTAGGCCTGCCTCCACACAGAAGATTTATGTTCTAGGAGAGCTCTACCACCAATATCAAACTGGGGAGTTATCACCAAGCGATTATCATACACTCATTGCGGATGATGTGGTGCCTGGTGCTGGAATTTTAGCAGCGAATCCTGTGGGATCTTCTTTTAGTTTGGATTATTTGGTTGATTTGGTAGTGTCAATATCTGATAATACAGCGGCTAATTCCTTGATTACAGCAGTAGGTGGGGGTCAGAGAATGACGCCACATATGCATGAATTGGGCTTGTATAATACGTATGTGAATGGAAAGTATTATCATTCGGATACTAACGGTCGTTTTCAGACATCGCCGGGGGATGCAGCAAGATATTTTGCCTTGTTATATAATAATAAGTTAAATGGAGAACCTTGGGACAATGAATTGATTAATAAGTTCTTTTATAATCAGCATACCTATATGACGCAATTGATTCCAGGATCGACGACGGTCTGGAACAAGTCAGGGTCTGGTGTAACGGAACAAAATGATGTTGCTTCCTTTGTTACCCCGTATGGATCCTTTAGTCTAGCGGTTTATACAGAAAATCCTTGGAACTATGATGCGGTACCGATTCAAATGGCTAGCTTATGCCTAGCTGTGCATAATACGTTTGTGGATTATCGATTAAAGTTATATCAGCATGTTGATGATCCCAGTGCTTTTATGCAAGATATGATGGCAGCACATCCGATCATGAGACAAGCTGGTCAACAATCATTTATTGATTGTTATTTAATCGAAAAAGATCAAGATCAAATGGAAACAGACACAGCAGCAGTTGAATAGGAATTATAGAGATCAGAAGTCATCATTCAGAATGGCTAAATGATCTCTTTTTTTTTCTCTATTTTTGTGTGAAAAAATGCTATGATATTAAAAAAAGGAGGGTGATGAAATGTCATTACCATTAAGGAAAGACCTAGATCCAAAACTCACTTGGGATTTAAATCTTTTATTTAAGGACCAAGAAAGTTTTGAGAAGGCGATAGTAGCTTATCAAAAAGATCTTCAAACGATTAGTCAATATCAAGGAAAACTCAATCAAGAGAAGCAACTTCTATCCATGCTTCAATTATTGGAGAAAATTTTTGCTCAATTAACTTGGTTGAATGATTTTGGTTTTTTGGGCTATGAAGTCGATAAAAACAATCCGGTCTACGAAGAAAATAACTATAAACTACTGGCGATTTATGATGAAACTAAAAAAGCCTTGTCCTTTATTGAGGTAGAACTAGCAAATTTGGACCCAAATTATCTGCAAAGCTTTGTAGAGAGCCAATCTGGGGCAGCTTATCAAAGATACTTAGATAAGATATACATGAATCGTGGACATGTCTTATCGCTTGAGGTAGAAAGCGCCTTATCCAGTATTAATAGTCAGCTCTTTAATCAGTATCGCTTATCCAATGTTCTAAAGTATCAGGATTTACACTTTGAAGACTTTACTTGTCGAGGAAAGACTTATGCTAACACTTTTGCAGGTTTTGAGGGAGATTATGAGGTGGATTTAGATCCAGAGCTTCGTCATGCCGCTTGGGATTCTTTTCACCAAGGATTAGCCAAGTATCAAAATACAGCAGCTCATTTATATATTTCTCATGTACAAACTGAAAAAGCAATCTCCAAATTAAGAGGCTACGATTCTGTTATTGATTATTTATTAAGTGATCAAGAAGTTAGCCGTGAAGCTTATGACCGGCAAATTGATGTCATTATGACTCATTTGGCGCCTGTTATGCAACGATATGCAAAATTATTGGCAGCTAAACATGGATTGAGTAAGATATCCTTAGCAGACATCAAAATCCCCTATTCAACACAGGAACCTAAAAAAATATCGATTCAAGCTAGTCGGCAAATGATTCAAGATGCATTATCTATTTTTGGATCGGAGTATCGTCAAATTATTGAACGGGCCTTTGAAGAGCGATGGATTGATTATCCGATGAATCAAAGTAAAAGTACAGGTGGCTTTTGTTCAACGGTTTATCAAGGCCCCTCCTATATTCTTTTGAATTGGACAGGATTGCTGAGCGAAGTCTTGGTATTGGCTCACGAATTAGGTCATGCGGGGCATTTTCAATTGAGCTATCAGTATCAAAAGGCAACGACTCCTGAAGCTAGTTTATATTTTATTGAAGCTCCTTCGACAGCCAATGAAGTTTTTATGTGTCATTACTTATTATCGAAGGACTTGGATGATGAAGAACGAGCTAATCTAGTTGGAGAGTTTATTTCACGTACTTACTTCCATAATATGGTCACTCACTTGTTAGAAGCTGATTTCCAACGTAAGGTTTATCTAGCAGTGGACTGTGGAGAAAATTTAAACGCTCAGAAATTAAATCAATTTTTCAAGGAAACACTGGAACAATTCTGGCAAGAGGCGGTTGAAATCAATCCTGGGGCAGAATTAACTTGGATGAGACAACCTCATTATTATATGGGACTTTATTCTTATACCTATTCGGCCGGCTTAACCATTGGAACTCAAATAGGTCGAAAAATTGCTAATCATGATCATGAGACCATTCAAACTTGGTTAGATGTTCTAAAGGCTGGTGGATCCATGAAGCCGCTTGACTTAGCTAAAGCTGCTGGGGTAGATATGTCCAATGATCAAGCTTTAAGAGATACGATTGCTTATGTGGATCATTTATTGGATTATTTAAAATAAAAAGATATAACAAGAAGATGACAGATACCGTGTTTTGTGGTATTTGTCATCTTTTTGTAATTTAGATTGCAAGTAGCTATCAACTGGCTTAAAGCTGGCTAACAATCTGCTTTATACAGATACATAAATAATAAAACTTGATAGAATATGACTATCGTCAAACGGCTAGGTCCGTTTTGATTCGATGAAATAACTAGTATAGTACTAGTTTTATTAAGGAGTAGATCATGAAGAAAACTTTAACCAGCTTTTTAGTTGCGGCATGCTTATTCAATCCAATGGTTCATTCAATGGAGGTATCTGCACAAGGCCTTTTGGGTCATACCGTACAAATTTTAGCTCAGTGGAATCAACGGTCTTTGAATGATGTTTTTCAATCCATCCAAGAAGCCCTAGCTAGCAAGGATCAAGTTTATACCATTCAATGGGGAGATACCCTATCTACAATTTCACAAGCAACAGGGATTGCAATCGATGATTTGATGCAAATTAATCATATATCGGACCCACATTATATCCTTGCTGGTGATCAAATTCGTTTTAATCAAGTGACGGATACGATAACTTATATTTCAAAAGACTCTGAAAAAGAAACGGTGGAACTCGATTCGGTTGAAGGCAAGGATCAAGGGCGTTTTCTATTAGCACAAGCCCAAGACTTCGACCAGCCTTCGATAACTACGGAATCGGTGGATGCCAGTTCAGAGATCAAGCCTATAGAAGCGCTTGAAACGACCCTTTACCAGGAAGAAACAAGCTTAGAAATTGCTCCGACGGCTCCTAAGACTGATCAGGCAATGAATCAGCCAACCCAAAATATGGAGAATGTGACGACTACACACTACCAAGCGGTCACAGGCATCGAGCCGATCACTACGACGGAAGAAGTACAAACTTCAATGGCAGAGACTTCTCAAGAGACGACTATTCAGGAAACAACGATTCAAGAAACAAGTCTTGAAGAAGTTACGACAACGACTGCGTCAGCAAGTATGGATCCTTATGCGGCTTTTGAACAAATCACTGCTGAAAAAGGGGTATCCGCTGAAGAAAAACAGCTATGGTCTCAGTTGATTAACAAAGAATCAGGATGGAATCCAACGGCTTCTAATGCTTATAGTGGAGCTTATGGATTACCTCAGGCTTTACCAGGTAGCAAGATGGCTAGCCATGGGGCTGATTGGCAGACAAACCCTTATACTCAATTAGCTTGGATGTATGACTATATGATTGGGCGTTATGGTTCGATTACGGGTGCTTGGCAACAGTCTCAAGCTTATCAGTGGTATTAATAGAACAATTATTTTATGGAATTGAATAAGTAACATTATATGGACCTTGTTGTGGATTTTCATGACAAGGTTTTTTAGTATTAATTTGAAGTTTTGTTTTGAGTGTCTATTGGAACTTTGACATACCTTCTTTATAATGGAATAGGAATAATCATTGAAACCACAATTTGTGAACCGGTGCTAGCTTTCAAATTGTGTTATAGGAGAATAGAATGAAGACGATTAGATTTTTAATGACAAGTGATACACATGCACAATGGTTAGATCACCCAGACCATCCGGGTCATTCTCTTTTGAATACTGCTTATTTGATGAAGCAACTTCAATCGGACCCATCGGTGGATTTAACACTGACAATTGATTTAGGAGATTTTATCCAGGGCTCTTCCATGGCGACTTATACCAGTACCATCACGCATGATGCTAGACCCTATGCTCGGGCACTGAACGCCATGAATTATGATTACCATTTATTTGGCAACCATGAATTTAATTTTGGGCCAGACTATTATCGACCAGCCTATGAAGATCTTAAGGGTAAGATTCTATGTGCTAATATTATTGATCAAGCGACACAATCTAGCTTAATGGGGTGTCCCTATGAAATCATTGATTTTGAAGGCATTAAAATCGGGATTATCGGCGTGACAACGCATTACATCCCAAACTGGGAGTTGCCGGAACATTATCAAGGCGTTGACTTTCTGGATGCTTTTGAGACCGTAAAGCACTATGTGAGTCTATTAAGACCTCAAGTTGATATATTAGTAGTCGCTTATCATGGAGGATTTGAATCGGATTTAGAGACTGGTCAGGCAACAGAAGAAGATACCGGGGAGAATCAAGGCTATCGTATGTTAAGCCAAATTCCAGGGATTGATCTTTTCTTATCAGGCCATCAACACCGTCAAATATGTCAAAAAGTGAATGGTGTCTTGACCCTACAACCTGGTTATGGTGGTGAAAAGATCGCCAGTGCGAAGATTGTTTATGACGACGGTCAAATAAAGCAATTTGATGGTGAACTAATTGATTTTAGGTCAGTTTCGCAAGAGTCTGCAGCCGTTAAATCAGCCCTAGAGCCAGAATATGAGGATAGTCAAGCGTGGTTGAATCAAGTATTAGGGCATTCCTTAATGCAAAATTCGACTCAAGATATTTTAAAAGCACGCTCTCAAGGACATCCATTTGCTGAAATGATCAATCAGTTACTGCTAAAAGAAACGGATGCTGATTTTTCAGGGGTGTCCTTACTGAATGAACACTTCTTTGAATTTCAAGGGCCAATTACTAGAAAGCAGCTACTTGCAATCTATCCTTTTTATAATTTAATTGCGGTAGTTGAAGTGTCGGGGGCGGATCTTTATAAAATAATGGAACAAAATCTTAATTACTTTATGTTGGATGAAGCTGGGAACTTAATTGTCAATCCAGCCTATATTGAACCGAAAGCTCAGCATTTTAATTATGATCTCTATTCTGGCTTTACATGTCAGGTTAATTTAAGTCAACCAGTTGGCCAACGCGTTCAAAAAATCATCGATGAAAGAACAAATGAAGCGATTGATCTAGATAAAGTTTATCGTTTAGCAGTCACCCAATATCGAGCTGTGGGTGGCGGAAATTATCCACAATATCGAGAGGCACCCATTATAACGATTTCGAGTGTAGATATTCAAAGCTTGATACAAGATGCTTTGGCTAATCCTGAAAAACAGGATTGGGACCAAATTAATCAACATTATGGTCATTTGCTTTATATCAATTAGTCCATTTTACGGTAAAAAAATGAGAAAGCACGATTCACCTTATGGTATAATGTAACTATGTGTTTTAAAGGGGGTGGGGGTATGAAATTAAATAGCGATAAGGGTGTCTTTGTGATCGGAGACATTCATGGTATGTATGATGAATTTGAGGAGATGCTAAGTTATTGGAATCGATCTAAGGAACAGTTGGTTTTAATTGGGGATTTAATGGATCGAGGTTACGATAGCCGTCAGGTATTAGAAAAGGTATGGTTTCTCGAAAAAGAATATCAAGCAGTTGTGATACGAGGCAACCATGAATCCATGCTCTTAAATTTTTTGAGAAGTCCCTATAATTTTTTTAATCACTATGTGATTAATGGAGGGATGACCACCCTCAGCCAATTATTGACCATTAGTGAGGAAGAAATTAAGCGTTCAGATAGTCGACGCTATGCTCGTCTCATTAAACAACGCTATCCAAAATTAGAATCTTGGCTACGGTCACTTCCATATTATGTAGAATATGGTAATTTTATTATTGTTCACGCTGGGATTGATTTAAGTCTGAATGATTGGCGGGACACCTCCGATCATGATTTTATGTGGTTGAGAGATCGATTCCACCACGCGGAAAATACAACTGGAAAGCAAATTATTTTTGGACATACCCCGACCATGGTTTTGAATCAGAATTTTAATAATTCAAAGGTATGGCGTTATGATCGAAAATGGGGAATAGATGGAGGACTGGTCTTTGGTGGTCAGTTACATGGCCTAAGTTTATCGCCAAACGCTGTCCGGGATATCCATTCAGTTAAGATTATGGAAGGAAGATAAGATGCAAGAACAGATGATGCAATTGGAAATCGCGAAAAGTTTAAAGATTAAAGAACCCCAAGTTAAGGCGGTTCTTTCTTTGTTAGCTGAAGGGAATACCATTCCCTTTATCGCCCGTTACCGTAAAGAGAGAACGGGGTCTTTAGATGAAGTGCAAATTCATGAAATTGATAAGGCCTACCAGTACGCCTTAAGTCTAAATAAACGACGCGAGGAAGTGCTTAAAAGTATTCAAGACCAAGGGAAGCTTGATCCAAGCTTGGAAGATCAAATCCAACGAGCAGCAAGTTTGCAGGAGTTAGAGGATCTATACCGTCCCTATAAACAAAAAAAGCAGACTAAGGCACAAAAGGCCATTGATCAAGGGTTAGAACCTCTAGCAGATTGGATGAGCCAAGTTCAAGATCATGAGGCCAAGTGGGAGTCCCTATGGCCAGATTATTTGCAAGAAGAGTTGGAAGATGAGCAAGCCATTCTTGATGGGGTGCATGAGATTCTCGCTCAGAGGATTTCTGATCGAGCGGATTTTAGGGATTTTATCCGTAAATACAGTCGTTATAATGGTTATTGGCAGTGTCAATTAAAGGATGAAGCGAAGGATCCACAAGGTCTTTATTCCATCTATTATCAATTCACAGAAAAACTGGTTAATTTAGCCCCTCATCAGGTGTTGGCTAGCTTGCGCGCTGAAAAAGAAGAAGTAATAAGCATTAAAATTGACCTTGATGAGCAGCCACCCCTTCAATATATGGAACGTCATGTCTTGGGAGAAGGTCTCCAAGCCCTTCAGAAAGAAGCACTTGAGAGGGCTATTAAAGATGCTTATCAACGCTTTATCAAACCCTCGATTGAACGAGAGCTGCGTAGCGAGCAAGAAGAAAAAGCTCAGGCCCATGCGATCGATGTCTTTGGGGATAACGTCAGACATCTCTTAATTCAACCTCCTTTAAAGGGGAAGACGGTCTTGGGATTGGATCCAGCTTATCGAACTGGTTGTAAATTGGCGGTCATTTCAGCGACGGGTCAAGTGCTTGATAAGGGGGTTATTTATCCTCATAAGCCTGCCAGTCAAAAGCAACGCCTTCAGGCCAAGCCAGAGTTTATTCAACTAATTGAACGCCACCAAGTTGATGTGGTGGCAATCGGCAACGGAACAGCCAGTCGGGAATCAGAACAATTCGTTGCCGAAAGTTTGAGTGAATTATCAAGACCTGTTCATTATGTAATCGTGTCGGAAGCGGGAGCATCTGTGTATTCAGCCAGTGCCATCGCGCGTGAAGAATTTCCAGATTATCAAGTGGAGGAGCGCTCAGCGGTATCGATTGCTCGACGCTTGCAAGATCCTTTGGCAGAGTTGATTAAGATTGATCCTCAGTCAATGGGTGTGGGTCAGTATCAACATGATCTCAATCAAAAGAGCTTAACCCAAGAACTTGATTTTGTGGTCAATATGACAGTGAATCAAGTGGGAGTGGATGTTAATACAGCCTCGATTCAATTGTTAGAGCATGTGTCTGGAATGACCAAGGCGACGGCTAAGAATGTGATTGAGCTTCGAAATGAACTGGGGCATTTTTCTAATCGTGAACAAATTAAGACCGTTAAGCGCATGGGACCTAAAACCTTTGAGCAGGCAGCCGGATTTTTACGGATCATGCAAGGTGATAATCCTTTGGATCAAACCTCCATTCATCCGGAATCGTATGACTTAGCATTGACGATTTTACAAGAGTATCAGCTCGATTTGGCAGAATTAGGTTCAGAAGAAGCCCAGCATATTCTTGGTCAAGCGGATGTTAATTCTATTGCGGAAAGATTACAAGTAGGTCAGGAAACCATTGAAGATATTCTACATGGATTAATGAATCCTACGATGGATATTCGTGATCATCAAGCGGGTCCTATCCTAAGATCAGATGTTCTTCAACTAGAAGACTTGAATGAGGGGATGGTTCTAGAAGGTACGGTGAGAAATGTCGTGGACTTTGGAGCCTTTGTGGATATTGGAGTTAAGCAGGATGGCTTGATCCATATTTCTAAGTTATTGCGCAAAAAGGGTCAGTTTATTAAGCATCCTTCACAAGTTCTTTCCGTTGGAGATTTAGTGAAGGTGGAAGTAGTATCTTTAGACCGAGAGCGTCAACGAATTGGCTTGAAGCAGCTACAAACAGACTAGTTGAAGTGTATCCTTAACTCGCTTGACAAAAAGATGTCCTTTCGCTAAAATGAGACCGTTAAGTATCTTGCGGTCATGGCGGAATGGCAGACGCGCTAGCTTGAGGTGCTAGTGTCCTTGGGACGTGGAAGTTCGAGTCTTCTTGGCCGCAGTAATCAAAAATAGGATAGAATCGAAGGATTCTATCCTATTTTTTTGTGTATTTTAAAAGTTACAGATTATGAGAGACGAAAGAACACTTTTAATTTTTAGGTAAGGTATGGATGCTGCTTTAGAGACAGTTATGATTTAAGCTTAGAGCTGAATGATAACTATGTTGTATTTTATGAATACTGTTTTCATCAACCCCTAGGTTATCGATAATTCTAGGATAGTAATTTACTATTTAATTGTTTTCTAGTGGTTAAGTTGATTATAAAAACTGCCAATATATCAGAAGGACTGATATTAGAATATTTTAGTAATAATCTTAAAGCGGTTTAATGTTGATAGGAAAGTAAAGGGTTACAATGACTGTGTAAGAGCATACAATATTTAGGTGCTTAATAAAGAAAGGATGAAGGCTATGCCAGAAAAGTTGATAGACCGTTTTGTTAAGTATTGCAAGATTGAGACGCGTTCTGATGAGAATAGTCATACAATTCCATCGACAGCCAGTCAGACAGAGTTTTTGAAGATGTTGGAACAAGAACTTATTGAGTTAGGTTTTCAAGAAGTGTATTTAAATCCTAAAGACAGCTATCTAACAGCAAGTATTCCCTCTACGACAGACAAGGAGCTGCCAGTCTTTGGCTTTATGGCTCATGTTGATACAGCTGATTTTGAAGCTAGAAATGTCCAACCTCAATTTCATGAAAATTATGATGGTTCTGACATTGTTTTGAACGCAGACAAGGATATCGTTCTTTCAGTTAAAGAATTTCCAAATTTAGCAAATTATATCGGTAAAACACTGATTACAACGGATGGTAATACATTACTTGGTGCAGATGATAAAGCGGGTGTCGCAGAAATTGTAACAGCAGGAGCCTATTTATTAGCACATCCCGAAATTAAGCATGGTAAGATTCGAGTGGCTTTTGGTCCGGATGAAGAGATTGGTACAGGCGCAGAACACTTTGATGTCCCTGCTTTTGGCTGTCAATTTGCATATACCATGGATGGTGGACCGGTAGGTGAATTACAGTATGAAAGTTTTAATGCGGCGTCTGCTAAGGTGACAGCTCAAGGTAAGAATGTGCACCCAGGAACAGCCAAGGATATTATGGTTAATTCTCTCGATTTATTAATGGATTATCATCAACAACTTCCTAAATTAGAACAGCCGCAGTTTACCAGTCAACGAGAAGGATTCTACCATTTAGTTAAATTTGAAGGTAGCGTTGAAGAAGGATGCCTATCTTATATTATTCGGGACTTTGATCACGATCATTTCGAACATCGAAAGGCATATATGGTAAAAATTGCTGAAGAGATGAATACAAAACTTGATCGCCAACGTATTACAGTTGATATCAAGGATGAATATGCCAATATGGCGGATGTGATTGCTCAAGACCCTCGTCCAGTAGAATTAGCTAAACAGGCGATGGAATCTTTATCTATTCAACCAGTAATTGAACCTATTCGAGGAGGAACGGATGGTTCAGTATTATCTTTTAGGGGATTACCTATGCCTAATATATTTGCTGGTGGTGAGAATTTCCATGGACCTTATGAATTTGTTGCAGTAGAGTCAATGGAGTTGGCACGGGATGTCATTATTGCCATTGCCAAACAGTCAGTCGAAGTATATGGTCGTTAAGATAATTATAACTAAGAATTTTAAAGAAAAGGATGAATAGTATGTCAGAAAGTTCTAAACGCCGCCATTTTAAAATGCCTTCGTCATTTACTGTCTTGTACATATTAATTGTCTTGTTAGCTATTCTAACTTGGATTATTCCAGCTGGACAATATCAAGTTAATGATGCGGGTCAATATATTGCTGGAACATATGAAGTAGTAAACTCTAATGCTCAAGGCTTGTATGATATTCTAATGGCTCCTATCCATGGTTTAATCGGTAATGATTTGACGGATGGAGCGATTCAGGTTGCCTTCTTTATTTTGATGGTTGGTGGATTCCTTGGAGTTGTCAATAAAACAGGTGCTTTAGATCAAGGAATTGCTAGTGTTATCAAGAAGAATAAGGGCAACGAGCGGATTTTAATTCCAATCTTAATGATCTTGTTTGGATTAGGTGGATCAACTTATGGTATGGCGGAAGAAACGGTAGCCTTTTATCCATTAATTATTCCAGTAATGGTTAGTGTTGGTTTTGATAAATTAACTGCTGTTGCGATTGTATTAGTAGGTTCGCAAGTTGGCTGTTTAGCTTCAACGGTAAATCCATTTGCTACTGGAGTTGCTTCAGATACGGCAGGGATTTCTATAGCAGATGGAATAGTCTGGCGCTTAATCTTCTTTGTAGTTATGATGGCCATATCTATTGTTTATGTATATCGTTATGCAAGAAAAATTGAAAAAGATCCAAGCCAATCCTTAGTTTATCAAGACTATGCTAGTGATATGGAAGAATTTAAAGTTAAAGAACAAACATCAACGATGACTTCCAAGCAAAAAGCTGTACTCTCTCTGTTTATGTTAACCTTCATTATCATGATTGTGTCCTTGATTCCTTGGCCAGACTTTGGTGTTACTATATTCGAGGATATTAATAATTTCTTACTGGGTCTTCCAGTGATTGGTGGTCTTTTCCAACATGCCGATCCATTAGGAACCTGGTATTTTAAAGAAATTACAATGCTATTTATGGCTATGTCAATTCTCATTGCTTTTGTCTATGGTATGAGTGAAGACGAATTTCTGAAAGAGTTTATGGCTGGCTCATGCGATATGATTACAGTTGCCCTTGTTTGTGGGGTGTCTCGTGGTATTCAAGTAATTATGAATGATGGTATGATTACGGCTACTGTTTTACATTGGGGGGAAGTAGGCTTACAAGGTTTGTCGGAACAACTCTTTATTCTATTAACCTATATTTTCTACTTACCAATGTCATTCTTGATTCCTGGTACTTCTAGTTTGGCTGGGGCAACCATGGGCTTATTAGCTCCTCTAGGTGAGTTTGTTGGAGTGGCCTCACATCTGGTGATTACTGCTTTTCAAGCTGCTTCAGGAGTATTGAACTTAATTACCCCAACTTCAGCCATTATCATGGGTGCTTTATCCATTGCCAAGATTGACTTAGCAACTTGGTGGAAATTCATGGCTAAACTTGTTGCTGCAATTATTGTTTTATCAGCAGCTATACTAGTAATTGCAACATATTTCTAAGATAAAATAGAATCTATTAAAAATAGGAAAAGTCTTTTATCTGTACTTAATAAGATAGATATATTAATTTTTAGTTTATAATTATGGACGCTAAGCTACACAAAGTAGATGGCGTCCATTTTGTTTTTTCTTAAACTTCTTATTGTAGTAATTACCCATATATTTATTACTTTAGAAAACTTTTAGTATGACTGATATTTTTTTCCAAATTTATAATATATCCCTGTTGTTAGTCTTCTAATAATTATTTTCATAATAAAGTTATCGTAACGAGCTGAATCTTTCTAGTCTTGTTCTGAGCGCATGATTAGCACTTCTACTCATTGGAACTATCCCAATGCTCTATTATGCATTCTTGATATTTGTTTTTACTTACGATGCAGAGATATGTTGAATGAGTTGAAGACGTTTGTATGCATATTTAATTTTGAAGGTAAATAGCTTTAACTGATGTAAAGGTATTGGAAAATATCGGGTGTTCACTTAGTATATAGCTTTGATGCTGTGAAGGATCAATGTATGATGTTGTTCGTTACTTTACAGATATTGCCTATATTTGAATGAAGCTTTTCTTATGTTTACTTTTATAGAAGATGATTCTAGGATTAATGTAAAACTTAAATATCGAAGTGAGACGGAAATTAATGCAGGTGGACCTTTTATTAGTGATGAAGAAGTAAATGAATTTTTAGATAATATATCCACTTTGAATTCTAATGACACACTTATAATTTCTGGTTCGATTTCAAAATCTCTTGATGATAATTTTTATAAACAAATCTTAGACTGCAATAATGTAGACTTTACTATAGATGTTGCTGGCAAAGAATTATTAGATTATCTATCATACAATCCAATTTTAGTTAAACCAAATATTGATGAATTAGAAATGATTTTTGGAGAAAAGATTGATAAAAGCAATCTCTTACACTATGCTAAGAGATTAAATGATTTAGGAGCTCAAAGCGTCATCATATCAATGGGTAAAGATGGTTCTATATTTATATCTGAGGATTTAATATTAAAAGCTGACCCTATTGAAGGTAGGTTAATAAATTCGGTTGGCGCAGGAGACAGCATGGTAGGTGGTTTT
>OJLW01000566.1_pt1 | contig 17720 bp, 20 predicted proteins | sample 1597021 | NCBI WGS metagenome assembly OJLW01 (sample SAMEA3904676, study PRJEB24821) | metagenome | biome: Builtin; feature: hospital; material: surface | place: USA | collected 2013-06-03
GGTTTAAGGGGAGGCCGATGAGGACCCATGCGAAAGGGTCCTTGGGCCTCCCCTTTATACGAAGATTCAATTGTAAATAGAAATAATTCATTATGAGATAAGGTTACGAAGAGAAAAACTCTATAATAACATTATCTTGGATAATAAACCACCTATCTTGGATAGGAAAAAAGAGGTACTAGGGAGCCTGGCTCCCTACTCCACCTCTTTTGGATCTTCCAAATCTTCATTTTTAAAAAAGTCTGTCCCATCATTCGCATTGTCTTGGTTTGTTGCAAATACCGATAAGTATTCCTTGCCGTCTATCTTATAAGTTACTTCTACCCTTAGATATTCTATAAAATACTTCTCGTATTGTATGGAGTATCTCTTGGTTTTGTAGGAGTAGGTTTTATCTTTACTGCTTATTGGGTCTAGCTTTATTTCTCTTTTATCTTCTGGGTCCCTGTAGTCTGAGGCGTAGGCTGTTATTTTTACGCTCAAGTCTTCTGGGTCTACTTTTTTGCCATCTTTATAAAAGGTCAAGGTAAAACCGCCGCCTTGGTTTAGGTGGATAGATGGGATGTCTCCCTCGATTCTTCCTCCTATTTTGTCATTTATCCCTTCAAGTTTTTCCTTGCTTAAGTTTTTATAATCTTCTGCCCTTAGGGTTTTTGTTATTGGAGATCTTTCGTCAAATTCGATTTTTGTTTCCATCCTGACTCCGTCGACCTCGTTATTTCTCATGAAATTGGGTGTCGTGTGAAAGATATATAGGTTAAGACCTATTAGGCCTAGGATTAGGCAGGACAGGCCTATTAGTATTTTCTTTACCATAAGTCCCTCCTCTTATTGAACTGATAGTTTGTTTTTGTGGAAATAATTTATCATTGCAAAGTAAAGACCATTAAAGGCTAGTAGGACTCCCAAGATTGCTAGAAAGGAACCTAGGGTGAAATCAAAGGCGCTGATGCCTACTTGGGCGGTATTTTGAGCGACTTCTACCATTTTTATTATCTGAGTATCTGCTAAAAGGCCAAAGACCTTAAGGTATAGGTAGGCTTGACCGATAAATAGGACTGCTAAAATCATACCATTTGCCATTTTTCCTAGTTTATTAAAAGGACTTGCTGCCCCTAGGGTATTGGTTGCCATTATCATTTGAGCCAAGACTAGGGCAAATCCAAAGACTATTACTAGAGATTTGATGATTGCTAGCCACATTTCTCCTTTTATTGTTCCTAGTAGCCTAAAGACTTCTCTCATAAATTCTCCAAAGCTTAGGGCTCCTCCTGGATTTACTGCTACAAAGGCAAAGAGGTTAATTATGGAAATTATTACTATGATTAATCCCATAATTACAAGGTTTATTAGCCTGGTTAGGTTTATTTTCTCTGATGAATAAGGAAGACAAGTGTAAAATGAAGCCCCATCCTTATAAAATCTTCTGTTGTCGTTATTTGCCAAAAATACTAGGGCTACAAGAGGGCCAAAGGACATGGCCACCGCTCCTATTCCAACTATGGCAAATAAAGCTTCAAATCCTGTTGCTGAATAAAGGATCATGCCTGTAATTCCCAAGATTAGGGGCATTAGCATGCAAGGTAATACTGTTTTTATATCTTCTTTGAATAAAAGTCCGATTAGTCTTTTCATTATAAGACCTCCGTAAAGTAATCTTCCACGCTCATGTGGTTTTCTTCTCTGATTTCATCTACGCCTTTATCAAGGATGATTTTACCATCAGAGATGGCTATGACTTGGTCAAGGATTCTCTCTATTTCACTTATTAGGTGGGTTGAAATTATTAAGATTCCCTGGTAGTCGAAATTTTCTATTATAGTCTTTAGCATGATGCGTCTTGCCTTTGGGTCAATACCTGTCATTGGCTCGTCTAAGAGGTAAATTTTTGTCCTCCTTGAAAGAGTGGCTGCAATTTGGACCTTATCTCTCATGCCCTTTGAGCATTCCTTGACCCTTAGGTCTTTATCGATGCCAAAGGATGCTAAAAGCTTAAAGTACCTTGAAATATCAAAGTCTTTATAAAATCTCTTGTAAAGCTCGCCAATCTCTCTTACTCTCATTGATGGATAAAAAGGTAGGTGATCTGGTTGGTAAGAAACTAGGCTATTGGTCTCTCCGCCTGGCCTTTGTCCTTCTATTGTGACTTCTCCCTTATAATTTTTCTCAAGACCTGCTAGAATTCTCATAAGGGTAGACTTGCCAGTACCATTTTCCCCTACAAGTCCTACAATCTTGCCATCATCTAGCTTTAGGTTCATATTATCTAAAACCTTCCTACCTCCGTAGGATAAGCTTAAATCTTTAATCTCTATCATAATTCCTCCCAATATTCGTCAAGCTCTTTTAGAGCATCTTTCTTTTTGATATTTAGGCTTTCCATGCCGATTATAAAGTCATCTGCTATCTTGTTAAAGGCCCTGTCGGATAACTTTGCTATTTTTTTCTCATCTTCTGTGACAAACCTACCAGATGTCCTCTGGCTTTCGCAAAGGCCTTCTCTTTCAAGCTCAGCCAAAGCCCTTTGGATGGTGTTGGGATTTACCTTATAGGAAGTCGCTAGGTTTCTTACCGAGTCAATCTTTGCCCCAGGCTCCCAAGCCCCGGTTGATATCTTGATCTTAAAATCTTCAACCAATTGGATGTAAATTGGTCTACTTTCATCAAAATCCATCTACTCACCTCGATTCTGATTTTGTACTACTGTATTATTATCTTAATACAATCTTACCACCTAAATTTACGACCGCAAGTATTTTTGTAATTTTTTTAATAATCATATGAGGTATAATAATTAACAAAGAATTTTATTAGGGAGAATATCATGAAATTAATTATAGAAAATCTGTCCAAGTCTTTCGGCAAAAAAGAAGTCTTAAATAATGCATCTTTCACCTTTGAAAAGGGGATTATCTACGCCCTTTTGGGAAGAAATGGATCAGGTAAGACCACTCTTTTTAGGCTTATAACAGATGGCCTTGATAAGGATAATGGCGATGTTTTTTTAGAAGAAAATGGGATTAAGCGAAAACTAGAATTTAAGGATATATTTTTCATGGTGGCTGAGCCTGAACTTCCTAAATTCCTAACTGGCTATGAATTTATCAAATTTTTCATAGAGGCCAATAAGGAAAATATTAAATCTAGCAAATCAATCGAGGAGTACTTTGCACTGGTAGATTTTGACATGGAAGATAGCCATAGACTAATCCAAGGCTATTCTACTGGTATGAAAAATAAGATTCAGATGTTGATGTTTTTGATCTTAAGGCCAAGAGTAATTCTCATGGATGAGCCTCTTACAAGCCTTGATGTGGTAGTTCAGCTTGAGATGAAAAAAATAATAAGAGAAATCCACGCTGACCATATAATTATTTTCTCAACCCACATCCTCCAACTTGCCAAGGATATTTGTGACGAAATTGTCCTCTTATCTGATAAGAAACTCCAAAAGGTTGAAGAAAATCTCATTAAAAATCCTGATTTTGAAGATAAGATTATTAGCTTACTTTCTGGAGAGGAAGAAAATATCAAAATCAAAGAAGAAGTGGAGGCCATCAATGGATAGGGTGGCAAGAGTTTTCATCATAAAGCAGAGGATAGAATTATCAGAAATGGTCAATGGCATCATCTGGGGTATAAGAAAAATCCCTATAGTAGGGAAGTTTTTGGGAGATAAGTATAAATTTTCATCTCTAAAGTACTTTATCCACAGGTTCTACCCTATCTTCGCTATTATAAAGGAGCTTTTCAAGTCAGCCCTAGCCTTTGGTATTGTTATTCTTTTTGTAAATAGCATCTTAAGCACCTCCTATAACATCTTTAAAGCTAATGTCACCTATGCAGCTAATAAGACTGACTTCTTGCAGACTGCTTATAGTTATTTGCTGCCCCTATACCTTTATTGGCTCTTTGCCCTGTTTAGAAATATCGTCGAAGATTCCATGGGTGATTTGAAAAAATACTACCAAAACTTCCGCATGAATCCGGAGGAAATAGTTAAGGCTAACCTATATTTCAAGCCTTTAATGAGGTTTTTTGCAAGGTCTATTATCCTGATGGTTGGTTTCCATTTTTTAGGCAAGGCCAACCCACTTTTGACCCTAACTTTTTCTTTTGTTTTGTTTTTAACAGAAATCGAGGCGTCTGTCTTTTGGATGAATATTGGACTAAAAAGCAAAAAGAATATCTTCTCTAACGGACTATTTCAAGCAATCTCAGCCTTTGTTGCTTATTTTGTACTTAGCCATCTTATCCTTTTTTTCGGATTAGCAAATAATCTAATCTTATCTGTTATTTTTATAGGTTCGATTTTAGGCTTTGCCTGGTCGATAGCCTATCTCAAAAACTTTGACCAATATGGAAAAATAGTCGAACAATCCCTCAAGGAATATGAAGATTTCATAGATAAGATTGATACAAGTCCGGGAGCTAATGTAAAACTTAAGGATAAGGATATCGATAATAAAAAAGTAAAGGGTGAGGGCTTTGCCTACCTAAATAATATATTTTTTAGGAGGCACAGGAGGATTTTGCTTAAGCCTGTCCTCATAAAGTCAGGAATCCTTGCTGTTCTTATGACAATTTTAATAAGCTTTTTGCCATTTTTCGAGAAAAATATAGATGGCGACCTTGTTGAAATGATGGTGATTTTAGTTCCTCTTGCTACTTATATACTTTGCAAGCAAGATAATATCCTAACAGCCTTTTTCATAAATTGTGACCAAGGCCTTATCCCTTATGGTTTTTATAGACAACCTTCAAATCTTCTTACTATGTACAGGGCAAGGCTCATCTCCCTTTTTAAAATAAATGCCATCCCTGCTATAGTTTATGTACTTGGCCTTGTGGGCGTATTTTTAAGGCTTCATAGGACTGATTATATTTTCGCCCTAGAAGCTATAGCCTATATACTTTTGGCGGGCGTATTTTTTACAAGCCTACCCCTTGCCCAATATTATCTCTTCCAGCCCTTCAATGCAGAAGGAGCCAAGGTCGGCAAGATATCGGGTGCTATAGATATGATAGTTTATATCTTTTGCTTCAATGCCATAAGATTTACTGGAGGAATAAAGACCCCAATCCTAGTTATTGGCTCATCTGTCTTTATCCTATTATTTACAATTATAACTAGCCTTTTGATTTTAAAAATTGGACCTAAGACCTTTAGGTTAAAATCTTAGCACCAAAAAACAGGGACCACAAATCCCTGTTTTAATATGCTTATAATTTTGCCATATCTCTTGTGATGAATTTCTTTAGTAATAGGATTATAACTACTGTTATGATAAATTCAACACCTAGGAAGGTTCCGTTGTAGGCTATTGAATAAGCCCATACATTTTGTCCTTCTGGAGCGTAGGATCCAAAATAAATGACCCCTGTTAGGACGTGGCATACAAATCTTGCAAATACGCCCAAAAATGTTCCAAAAAGAACTGGTTTAAGTTCGTGTCTCTGGTTAAATGATTCTGAGAAAAATCCTACAAGTCCCAAAGCTCCGAAAGCTAGTGGATAATCAAGAAAGGCTTGGATTGGGTGATAGATTGAACCACCTAAAAGCATATCTAAAACTCCATATACAGCACCTACAAGGATACCTGGGCCTGCTCCATATCTAATTGCAAATATAATAAGAGGAATCATTTGACCTGCTGTAACTGAACCTCCTTGTGGCATAGAAAATAGCTTAATTCTGCCTAAAATAAATGATAAGGCAATCATAATTCCTGCTTCTGTCAACATTTTTACTGACCAATTTTTCTTCATAAAAAAATACCTCCTTTACACAATACTTGCTAGAGGTATTAAGCACTTACCTCCGCCAGCATTACCTGGATCAGGTTAAGGGTATGATCTCAGCCAAGTAAAACTCAGCACCCCTAGTAATATTAATTATTATACAGTTTTTAAATAATATGCAAACTTTAAAAGACCTATTGGAAAAACAAGTGCTCGATTAAAGTCTTAATCCCTAAGCCAATAAGGATAATCCCACCTGTAAGCTCTGCCATTTGCTTAGACTTAAGGCCGAGTTTTGAGCCAATCTTAAAACCAATAACAGATAAGATTGCAGTGATTATTCCAATAGTTGAGGCAGACTTTACTATATCAATATTTAAAAAGGCAATCCAATGGTCAATAGCCCTTATCTCTTCGGCAAAATTCCTCCCCAAAGTAAAGCCAATAACAGGCATAAGAGCTTGGAAAAATCCAAAGCATAGGCCGACTGACAAGCTGTTTTTTATTGAATGAGTCTTTTCTGAAAGTCCCTTGCAAATGCTAGCTGCAAAGGCATCCATAGCAAGGCCAACAGATAAAATAAGTAATGATGCAGTATCCAAAATTTCCTCCTAGCTAATTACACAATGCTTTTTTACTTAACCAGAAGGAAAGAAAAATGCAAATCAAATCCCTAGATTTCCTTAAGTTTATCAGCCCTTATATAGAAATTTTGGCCAGCAAGGCTTACATAGACAAAACCATCTTCCTCTTCCAAAATTACCCTCACCACGCTATCTTTGGGGATTTTGTCAAAGGCAGTCTTTTCATCCTTATCAGAATAAATTTCAGCTTCTTCCTTAACCATGTAATCAAGGCCTACAGATATTTCTTTTTTAACCTTAAGTCCGGTACTTGGCCTTTCCTCAATATCTATACCCTTATAAGAAGTCTCAGTCTTCCCGCATCCTGCAAGGATTATCATTAGGGCAATTACCAGTAATTTATTGATAATAAACCACCCCGATCTCAGAAAGACCCAAATCTTCCAAATCTCTTATAAGCTTATCTAGGTCAGCCTTCCTTGTTTTATTATTCACAAGGATAATTTTCATATCCTCAAGACCAGCTACAAGAAAGGCTTCTTTTTCATCCTTTTCATCTATTATTACGTAGTCATATTCTTCTTTATATCTTGCCATATCCTTAGCAAAGTCATCCGTATCCATGATTTGGCTTGGATTTTCCCCTAAATATTTATAGGCAAAAAAATCTTCTATTTTTTTATCTTCACTAGCCATAAATAGAACTTTTTTATTCTTAGCAAGTTCTCTTGCAAGGTTTTCTGCAAAACCATTAGTATCCTTGCCAAGACTAGCAAGACCTATGACTCCATTTTTGTATTTATAGGCTAATTTCGCCTTAATCTTTGTAAGCTCATCGTTCTTTCCAAGCACAGGATAAGAAAGCTCAGCTAAATCATCCAAGCTTGCTATCCTATCCGACATAAGGGTCTTAATAATTATTATAATAAGCCCCAAAAACAAGCCAGCAAGACCAGCTGCTACAGAAAAAATATAGGTCTTTTTCTTTGATGCCTTATTTACCAAAACATCATGTAAGTAAGCAAAATTATCTGCATTTAAGTAGTCTTTAGCCATTAGCTTAAAATTTTCACAAATGGACTTAAGGCTATCAGCAGCCCTTTTCTTATCCTGATCCCTATAAGTGAAGGAAATAAGGCCAGCCTGAGGATTTACCTCGTAGTCTGCTCTAGCCATCACATCACTATAAGTTAAATCAGATCCTCCCACTTCGAGGGCATCAGCTACCTTTTGATAAAGATCAGGTGATTTCAAAATTTCCATATAAATATTGGCAAGTTTCTCATTTAAAACAAGTTTATTGTAAGAAACCTCTTCCCCATCTTCAGCTGCAGCAATCAAAACAGCAGAAGCCTCATATGTCCCTCCATTTTTATGAAGGCCAAGGCCCAAAACTAGGCCAAAAAATAATATAGGTGGGATAATAAGAAGAAGCAAATTCCTCTTAATCCCTTCAATTAGTTGATATGTTGTAACTTTTCTCATTTTATACCCTTTCATTTTTTCTATCGCAATGAATTAATAGCCATATGGTTAGTAAAAAAGAAATCATATGGTGGAGCGTCTACTGCTATATAAACTGCGTATGGCAAGACAAATACTAGGACTGCCAAGATTAGCATAAAAACAGCCAGACTATCTTTTTCCTTCACTTCCTTTATCAAAAGCGGAATCAAAAATATTTGCATGACTGTAAAAAACGAACTAAATCTAAAGGCTATGGCTGTTGATGACCTAAAGACAAGGACTACCACAAGCCCATAAAATACAGCCTTTACTGCCGCACTATCAATCGTATTTTTCTTAAAAGTCCCCTTATCAAAATACATGATAGTCATGACAAAGAGGGCCAGGGCGAAAATAATCCTTGGGTCATAAAGCTTCATAGCATAGGCAAATTGCCCCTCAAAGGTGTAATTTACAATCTTTGTCGCCATTCTAGAAAGACCCACAGCCCCTAAGACCTTGGCCAAAATGCCAAATAAAAGCTTAGAAAATACCGATACCACCAGGCTAAATCCTACTATTATTGATTTAGTTAAATTTGATAAGTCAAACTTAAGATATATTAAAAATGGCAACAAAATCACGGCTGACTTATGAAAGCTATAGGCCCAGATAAAGGCCAAGATGCTTAAGATATTTTTCTCTTCTGTCATTAGATATATGGACAAAACACCTAAACCTATTGCTGTAGCTGTCCTTGATGTTTGCATATCAAATTGCAAAAATGTCTGCATGAAAATTATAGCAGATAAAAAGGGCATCCTAGATTTCTTGGCCACCACATAGCTTATCGGTCCAATTGACAAAAGATTCATAAAAGCTATAACCCATTGGCGAGATAGGCCCAAAAGATTGACTACGAAGGCTGTCAACCTAAAGGAGAACTCCACCGCATAATGGGAATCAAAAAGCTTAGTCGTATCTGTGCCAATATCTCTAGCAAACCACAAGTAATTATAATAATCAGCATCCCCTGATCCCCTTGTGGCAGAAAAAATTAGCATAAGGCCAAACATTGCACAGATTGCCAGATTTTTCTGATATTTTTTATTAAATTTTATAAGGCTAAAGCAAATGAACATCAAAAGCTCTAAGCAAAATAATAATGTAAATCCCAAAATAATCCTCTCTTAGGTCTCATTATACCCCATTGGTCAGAATAATTTAAAATGAGAAACTTTAAAATTTTACAAAGACTTTACACAAACTTTTTATGAAATAAACAATACTCATATATTATAAAGATGGAAAACAGATAGAAATCGACTAACTCTTCCTTAATACAAACTGTTTTCTAACACAAAAACTTACCCTCAGTTTTTGTAAGGCTAATATTTTTGATTGACTCAAAAGCAAAAGTCCACCAGATCGGTGGATTTTTTGTTTGCAAGAAAAAAGGGGCTGTTGCAGAATGAATAAATCGCCCCAAATGACTAGATGAACCTTGTGGAAAATTTTGCCTCCACGAGCCGGCAGGCTAGGCCAAAAATTTTCCACAAGAACCCTCTAGTGATGGGACGATAGTTATTCATAATTTTGCAACAGCCCCTATAAATTTCTATCTAATTGATACCCTACCAAAGCCTGTGGAAGCCTTGATTTCTAGGTCTGCTTCATCATTTGTTGTTGATATTTCATATCCTGTGCTTGTTTTAATCTTGTTTTCAAATTTTTCTGTCACATTTGTAGCTGGGCTTTCTACAAAGGCCCTAATCTCCCCTGGATAATCTGTTGTATCAACTACCACTGCACCATTTCTTGTGTCTAAGTCAATCTCTTTGGTGTTTTTGATATTGTAAACTCTAATTGAGCCTTGGTTTGAATCTGCGCTAAACTTATCGCTTTCAAGCCCATCTACTCTCACATTGCCATTTACAGTATCAACTTCAGCCAATTCTCCCCTTAGATTTGCCAAGTAAATAGCACCATTTACATTATCTATAGAAAGCTTACCCAAGGTATTTTTAATATCAATTTTGCCATTTACATTGTCTATATCAATGGCAGCCTTAATATTTATAAGGTTAATCTTGGCATTTACTGTATCGATATTTAAATTATCAAAGTCAACATCTGCCACTTCAACCTTGCCATTTACAGAATCTATATTTAGATTTTCATAAAGAGCTTTGCCTAGGGCTAGCTTTAGATTTACGCTGGCTTGGACATTCTTATAAGCTTCATTTTGACTTATTGAAAGCTTTCCATCTTTTATCTCTACATCTAAATAATCTTCAAGGTTAGATTTTTTTGAATAAATATCATAGCTTAAGATAATTCCAGGATCATCAGCCTTTTCTACAATTATATCTCCATTTACTAGGTCGATATTAATATTATCTATTTCATCATCAATCCTAATATCCTTGTGGGTGTTAAATTCTCCCTTAATATTAAAATTATTTAAATCTATCATATTATCAAGGTCGATATTTGATAGGGTTTCAGTCGCCTTTTTAATTATATTATCAACTGCTGAGGTGATTTTTCCACCCAAGTCGTTGTCAGATTTTTTCTTATCGCCTATGGCTGCAAGGAGGTCACTAGCTTCTTCGACTGTGATTTTGCCATCCTTAAGCATATTTAAAATCATTTGTTTTTCTTCAGTCATTATTAATCTCCTCTAAAAGTTCCTTGGCTTTTTCTGGACTAATCTCGCCATTATCTAGCATATTTAGGATATCTAGCCTATGACTCTTCTTATCAATTTTGCCGCCAAGTTTTGCTACAATCTTATCAATCCTATTTCTAACTGTTGGATATGAAATACCTATTTCTTCTCCAACATCCTTGATTGAACCTCTTTTTTGTAAAAATAATTCTATAAATTCTTTATCTTCTTTGTCTAATTTTGAGAAGTTATCTATCTCAAATTCACCACTTACTTCTGTAAAACATGAATTGCATCTATAGGAAGTAATCACCATTTGATCACCACAATTTGGACATTTATTAATCATAGCCCCTCCTTTTGTCTAAATTATACTAGGCCTTTTAAGATTTGTAAAGTCAGAATTAATTATTTTAAGTTTTTATTTTAAAATGTTTAATTTATCGTTTATGGTAATTCGTAAATTAAAAAAGATAGATGCAAATATGCTTCTATCCTTAATATATATTATATATAAACATTCTCTGTTGAATCTATGATTGAAATTTCTAACAAAGATTCCTTAACGCTATTAAGATGGTATATAAGCGACTGCCTACTTTCATCAAGATTTTGGGATTTTAAACAATATAATAAATCCAAATGCTCTTTTATACTCTTAAAAGACCTATTTGATGCCCTAGAAGCTATCCTCCTGAATCTCTCTATCTGAGAATTTAAATTGTTTAAAATATAAAATAATTTTTTGTTACCAGATTTTTTTATAATTAACTCATGTAATTGCTTATCTGCTTTGTGACTATCTTCCCACTTAAAATTATCACCTAAATACTCAAATTTTTCTATTAAATCATCAATCTCTTGACTAGTTATCCTATATATGCTTTTTTCAAGTGCTAACGATTCTAAAGATATCCTTATATCAAAAATATCAGATATATCTGTAGGACTTATGTAAGAAACCATGGAAGATCTCCCGTTGAAATTACTTACTAAACCATCTTTTTCTAAATCTCTTAGAGCTTCACGTACTGGTGTACGAGATATGGATAAAATATTAGCAATATCACTTTCAACTAAGTACTCGCCTGGCTTTTTTCTATTATTAATTATTTCGTCATACAAATACTCGTATGCCATGTCTTTTCTAGATATTTTAATCACCTCTTACTATGATTTTATTGTAAGTATAAAAATAATCAATTTTATTTGAAATAAGAAATACTTACAGTATACTAATTGTATACAATTTTGATATCGTTTGCAAAAGTGGAGGTGAATTTGAAAAATATAATCGAAAATATTAAAAAACTAGATACCACTTGTATTTCAGATGCCTGTGATAGACTTGAGATTTCAGGATCATTAAGCAGTTTAAAACCTATTTTACCTGATTCAAAGCTATGCGGTAGGGCATTTACAGTTAAGTATAGACCTAGTTCCGGCAATAATAGTACCGTTGGCGATTTTCTTGATGATTTAAAAGAAGGTGATTTAGCAGTTATAGATAATGGCGGCAGAACAGATGCTACTGTGTGGGGAGATATAATGTCTCTTTATTCTAAGATAAATGGAATTGCTGGTGCAATTATTAATGGTGCTTGTAGAGATATTCCAGAAATCAAAAAATTAGGGTTCCCTATTTTTAGCGCAGGTACTAACGCTGTTACTGGTAAAGGAAGATATGAAATAGAATATATCCAAAAGGCCATATACATAGATAATACCAAAATAGAACCAGGAGATATTATTATAGCCGATGATTCTGGAATAATTTGTATCCCTAAAAATAAAGCTGAAGAAGTTTATGAAATTGCAAAATCGATTAACGATATTGAAGAAAAAATTAAAAAAGCAATTCAAACTGGAACTCCATTAAATGTAGCAAGAGATATGTATAATTATCATAATTTACAAAAACCCAATACTAACTTAGATAGCAAAAAAGGAGATTAATATGTGTGATGTAAAAAACAACGTTATAGATGATAACAAAGAAATTTTAGAGGAATTATCAAAGCTAACTACCGCTACAGTCCATGAAGCTCAGGGCAAAAAAGGGGCATTCAATCCAAATATAAAACCTCTTATCAAGGGCAAGCATATTTGTGGTCAAGCCCTTACCGTCAAGACAGGCCCATCTGACAATCTAATGCTTATAAAAGCTATTTCTATGGCACAAGAAGGTCAAATAATTATCTTAGACCATAACAGTATAGAGATGAGCGGTCCTTTCGGGGCAGTGCTTGCTACAGAGTTAAAAACTAAAAAAGTTAGCGGACTTATTACTAACGGTTCAGTAAGAGATAGTGAAGACATTAAAAAAATGGATTTTCAGGTATTTTGTAAAAATTTGAGTATACTTGGAACTTCAAAAGTAGAAGTTGGTACTATAAATCATCCTATAGCTGTTGACAATGTTGTTGTTAACCCGGGCGATTATATACTTGGTGACGACGATGGTGTAGTCTTAATCAAAAAAGAAAATATCAAAGAGGTAATTAGAGAATCTAAATTAAGAGACGAAAAAGAATCTGTCGTTATAGATAGAATCAAAAAAGGCGAGAGCTTGTTTGATATTTACAATTATCAGAAAAAATTTGATGAATTAAATATAAAAGTTGAAAATTAAGGAGTAAAAGATGACTATTCAATTAGATGTATTACAAACTGCTGGTTTAGCTGCTTTGCTATTTTTTATGGGTAGTAAAATCAAATCAAAAAGTAATTTTTTGCAAAAATATTTTATACCAGCTCCAGTAATAGGGGGATTAATATTTAGTTTATTAGCTTTCATTGGAGTAAGAAATAATCTATATTCATTTGAAATGGATTCAGTTTTACAGGACTTCTTTATGAATGTATTTTTTACAGCAGTTGGATTTGAGTGTTCTATATACATAGTTAAAAAGAGTGGAATACTAGGAATGAAACTTGCTGTTGTAGCTATTCTCCTATTAGTTTTCCAAAACTTACTTGGTGCTTCATTAGCTAGGTTATTTGGAATAAATCCTCTTCTAGGAGTTGCCATGGGCTCTGTATCAATGAGTGGTGGTGTAGGATCAGCTGTTGCTTTCGGGCCTGACTTTGAAGCCCTGGGAGCTGCTGGAGGTACTGCCATAGGTACAGCTGCAGCTACATTTGGTTTGTTAGTTGGAAGTATAATAGGTGGACCTGTTGCAAAAAGATTAATTGAAAAGAAAAATTTAAAAACCAATGAAAATTTAAAGAATATAGAAACTACAACATCAGAAAAAACAGTGCTTAACAAAGCTTCATTTTTAAAAAGCTTCTTATTAGTTGTTTTAACCGGTGCATTAGGTTCAATTATATCATTACTACTTAATAAAACAGGTTTGAAATTCCCTTACTATGTCGGTTGCTTATTTGCCGGAGCTATTGTTAGAAATGTTGCTGACTATAAAAATTATGAACTTAAACCAGAAGAAATCGGTACTATTAGTTCCTTCTCACTAAACTTATTCCTTTCAATGGCCTTAATGCAACTTAATATAGCCAAAATAGTAAGCTTAGCTATCCCTATGTTTGTAATCTTACTATCAGAGACACTACTTATGGCCATATACGCTTACTTCATTACATTTAAAACTTGCGGTAGTGATTATGAAGCAGCTGTAATGGCAGCGGGCCACTGTGGCGTTGGCTTAGGTCAAACTCCAAATGCTATTGCTAATATGACTGCTGTAACCGAAAAACACGGACCTGCTCCAACAGCTTGGTTTGTGCTTCCTGTTATAACCGTTATATTTATAAATATTTTTAACCCAATTATTATAACAGCATTTATGAACTGTCTCTTATACACAATATGTAAACTATAAATAAAAAAGATTCTCATCATTTTTGATGGAGAATCTTTTTTATCTTAAAAATATATTAAATATATTCCTTATCCCAATAAGATTTGGTTGTTCTTGATAACCAGATAATGGTGTTTATCATATAGGCCCCGAGGATTCCTGCTTGGATGAAGCTTATTGCTAGGTAAAAGCCTAAGTTTGTTCCTAAGGCCTTTAAGAGCTCTGCAAGAGCAAAAGCTATGAAAAATGCTCCTAGCCATTTGATGGATGTGGTAAGATTACCCTTAAAGTCTGTGTAGGCTAGGGCCTTGTGGCCGTATTTTTTCTTAAAGTTATCTCTACGAATTTTGATTTCTTCTCTTTTTTCTGGACTTGCCTCTACCAGAAGTGCCGCATAGTAGTGGGCCATATCTTCTGTCCTATTTGTGTATTTCCTAAGCTTTTCTGCCTCAAATATGCTTGGGTCTCTAATTAAAATTTCCTTTGTGATAGCTGCCTTTGACTTGTAAGTTATTCTTTTTTCTCTTAAATCTCTTAGGCCTTCTATATCTTTTTGATTATCAATCAATTCCAAGGTCTTTTCTTCATATTTTCTAATTGTCTTACTTGCCAGGTAAAAACTTATGACAACCATAGCTATTATACACATTTGAGCCATTATCATCCCTATATCATCGGTCTTGTTTAGATCTAAGAATAAGGTGCTTACTAGACTTGGTATAAGGATGAAGATTATTAGGGCTCCTGTCAATTTTATTATAGATCTCATAGACTCATTGCCTTTCTATAGATTTCTACTAATCTTTCGCCTGTATTTGCAATCGACTTTTCCTGGGCTATTTTGTAGGCTTTTTCGCTTAAATCCGCAAGCTTTCCTTCAAGGATGCCCCCTATTTTACTTTCAAATTCATCTAGGTTATTTCCTTTATAGATATTTTCTCCATCCACAAAACCATCTTCAAAGATTTCTATATCCCTTATCAGGATTTGGGCTTTTGTGGCTAGGGCTTCTAGAAGTACTATGCCCTCGGTTTCCTCGTGGGTTAAAAAAGCGTAGAGGTCTGAACCTGAATAAGCCATCCTCAATTCATCGCTTGTCACATAGCCTGGCATGTGGAAATTATCTGGTGCTTGGTCAATGTCTTTTTTTATTTCCGGGCTCATTAGACTCTTATCAAGCTTGCCGAACCAGACAAATTCGTATTCACCCATCCTTTTTGCAAGCTCTATAAAATCATCTATTCCCTTTCTTTTTATGGGAAGGCCCACAGATATTATTGATTTTTTATTTGGGTCTAGGTTATATTTTTTATAAAAATTCGCCCTATCATCACTTTTTTCTATCCAAAAATCTAGGTCTATACCATTTGACACAACTTCAATTGGCCTATCAAGGTCATAAGTTTCTAGGATATTTTTAGAGTACTGGGTTGGGGTTAGGACTATGTGACCTTGCCTATAGGCATGAACTAACCATTTTTTAAAAAGTGGGGCAAGTTCATTTGAAAAAACAAAGGAATTCTTAAAATCTTCCATGGTTGAATGGCCGTGATAGACTACCTTCTTGCCAGCTTTTCTTGCCTTGTGTGCAAAAGAAACTGCTCCTGGCAAAGTGGTATTTATGTGGACTAGGTCAAAATCTTCTTTTTCATCCAGACTATAGGGAAAACCTACAAGGTCTAGGGCCTTTTTTTGGTGGTCAATAGCCTTGCCTACGCCAGATTCTTTGACTGTTTCATAATCTTTTGAATATATTAATACCTTCATGGACGTATTCCTTTATTGCTTTTTGGTAAACATCTTCGCATTTCTTGCCAAAGCTTTCAACCGAAAAATTCTCCTTGGCATATTCCTTGGCGTTTATTTCAAGAAGCTCCTTATATTCAGAATCTGAAAATACCCTATTTACAAATTTTTCGTATTCTTCAAAATCATTGTATTTAAAACCATTAAAACCATTTACAATGACCCCATCAAGGACTGAATCATTCCTGCAAAGGGCAATGGTCCCATTGGATATGGCCTCATAATAAGTTAGGCCCTGGGTTTCTGAAACTGATCCAGAGGAGAAGATATCAGCCGCTTGATAATAGCGGTTTACAGAATTTGAATCAACCATACCGGTGAAAATCACCTTTTTGGATAAGCTAGCTGCATATTTTTTAAGCTTATCAAGGTATGGCCCTCCCCCAACTATGTATAGGTTTATACTAGGATCTTTTAGCCTATCGTAATAAGCCATGACCTCTTCTATATTTTTCTCCTCGCCAAGCCTTCCCAAATAGATTATAATTTTCTCATCATCAGCCATACCAAGAGATTTCCTTAGGATTTTTTTATCATAAAACTCAGGCATAGCAATACCTGTAGGAATTACATCAAGCTTATTTTTCTCAATCCCATACTTAAGAAGAAGCTCTTCAGTCTTGGCAGTAGGAGTAATAATCCTAGTACAAAGCTTAGAAAAAGTCTTAGAAGCAATGGCCACCATCTTCTTACCCGCCCTTTCAGATGGGGAAAAATAATGGGTGTAGTCCTCATAAACCGTATGGTAGGTGTGGACAAGGGGAATCTCTAAATCTCGCTGGATACTCTTAGCCATCAAAAAGGTAGAAAACTCGCACTGGGAATGGATAATATCAGGCTCCCACTCCTTAATCTCCTTAAGATGGGAAGAGGCCAAAAGATTAGAAACCCTAGCCTGGGGATAAATCTTCTTGGCAGAAAGACTTCCTACATAATAAACATTGCCATCCTTATAAGATTTCGTAGTATTAGATAAGGTAAGGACTCTCACATCATGGCCCTTATCCTCTAAATATTTTTTTAAATTCAAAACAGAACGTACCACCCCGTTAACAACAGGCCAGTACCAATCACTGGTAATTAAAATTTTCATAAAAACCTCACTAGTATAACAATACCATTATTTGGGGGTCTTATCCAAGATAAAATTATTTTAAGGGGCTTTCCCCTAAAACCCCTTTTTTATTATAAAGATAATGATTTTTTGTTTTATTATCCAAGACAATATTATTATTTACTTTAATTCTTCGTACTTTCATCTCATAATAAATAATAATTATAAACCTGTCCCTTCGTACAAAGGGGGAGGCCCAGGGACCCTTTCGCATGGGTCCCCATCGCTCCGGAAACCCGTTTGCTACGCAAACTCCTTCGTGCTACCGCACTATGTTTCCGGCATAAACTCCCCAAATCAAGGGGCGTTTATGTCCCCCTTACACCCCCACTTCGCTACACCCTCCAAGCGGCTCCTTAGCGGAGTGCGAAATAGGAAGATTTTTTTCAAAAATCTTCTTTAAGTATGGCGGATTACTTAGTATGTAGTTGTACTTTTTCTTACTGATTTAAAATCAAAAGTCCCCTAAAAATCACAATCTAGTCCAAATTGACATTTTATAGTTACTTGTCATCCTGTCTCTTATACACATCTCC
>OJLW01000570.1_pt1 | contig 17627 bp, 17 predicted proteins | sample 1597021 | NCBI WGS metagenome assembly OJLW01 (sample SAMEA3904676, study PRJEB24821) | metagenome | biome: Builtin; feature: hospital; material: surface | place: USA | collected 2013-06-03
GGGTTAATCCAGACGACTTTGGTAGGCAGGAAGCGTTTGGGATAATCGGCGATTTCAACGGCGAGCAGGATGTCTTCGCCCAATGAAAATACGTCTTCGGTCGGAACGAAAAGTCCGCCGTGTTCGAGAAACGGCATATAGCAGTTGTAGAGCAGAGTCGGATCTTTGAGCTGCAACGCCATCATTTTCGCCGGAATGTCTTTATTGTTGTTTACCATTTTGTTTTACCTTATCTAATTATTTGTTTTGCCAAAATTCGAGATATTCAGTCAACAGATACTCAAGCTGCATTTTAACACTCAAGGTGTGGTATCCGTAAGGGCTGAGTGCGTTCAGACGACCTGTCAGTGCAAACAGGCGGCGCGGATCGGTTTTAGAAGCCGTCTGCGACAATGCCTGCGCGTAATCGGGATAATAAAGCGGCGGCATTTGTTGTTGCGCCAAGCCGACATCCAACAGCCATTTCTGCATCCAATCAATGAAGACTGCCAACGGCTGTTTGTGTTTGTCGAACGCAGCGGCGTAAGTCGAGTATCGTTAACAGGCGCGGCGCGGCAAGCAAAGTGAGCAGCTCTTCGCGCAAGTCATCCATTTCGGGCGCATGGGCAAACAACGGCGCGCCACTGTGAAAAGCCAGCAACGATTCCGCATCGTCCACATCCTCTCCACGAAGATACGACAAAGCTTCGTCGCGCGAAGGTGCGGGCAAAACCATCTGGCGGCAACGGCTTTTAATGGTCGGAAGAAGCTTGTCGCGTGCATGCGTAACCATCAAAAAAACAACGTGTTGCGGTGGCTCGAGCTCTTGCTAATCATCCAAAAATATTAGTGGCTGATGAACCAACTGGAAATCTAGATCCCGTGAATGCTGTTGAGATCATGCACGTTTTGGAAAGAATTAACCGTCAAGGGACGACAGTTTTGATGGGGACGCACAATGATACGATTGTTAATACACATCCTCACCGTATTCTTCAGTTGCATAAAGGAAGACTGGTCAGAGATATTGCAGTAAGGGGGGGACAGTATGAAAGCCGTGCGTAGTTTTTTTAGACATCTACGAGATGCCGGACGAAATTTTACCCGAAATGGTTGGATGACAACCGCTTCTGTTGTAATGATGAGTGTTACCCTATTTTTCTTAGGCTTGTTCTTTTTAGTGGCAGCGAATGTAGAACAACTTACTCACACCGTTGAAAATGAAATTCAAATTCGCGTGACCATAGATCCTATAGCCAATGTTGAAGAACAAAAAGAACTTGGCGAGCAGATCACTCAGATTCCAGCGGTGAGTCGTGTGGTTTATCGGTCAGCCCAAGAAGAGTTGGAAGAGTATAAAGATGTGATTACGGAGGATTTTGATGTATTAAATGATGAAAATCCCTTGAATGATATGTACCTTGTGACCGTTACTTCTGCAGATAAGATTGACGAAGTTTCTAGTAAAATTTCTGATTTGGATTATGTACTCAATGCCAGTGTAGGAAGCTTAGATATATCGGGATTGGTTACAGGAGTTAAGATTGTTCGTTATGTTATTGCATTATTGGCAGCGATATTTATTATTTTAGCAGTGATATTAATCTCAAATACGATTCGCTTAGCCATTCAAACACGATCAAGAGAAATCGAAATCATGCAGTTAGTCGGGGCTAAACGATCCTATATCCGGGCACCGTTTACGATAGAAGGAGCAGTGATTGGAATATTGGGAGCTTTATTTGCTTCTGCAAGCTTATATGCTTCCTATCAAGGATTAATTACCCTTGCGCATGAGTTTTTAGCCTTTAATCCTAAATTGTCCTTGCCTATTATGCCGTACTTTATTTATTTAGCAGTGGCCTTGATGCTATTTGGAAGCCTTTTGGGGGTTGTGGGTGCTATGCGTTCAGTTCGTCGATTAGTGGATTAATAAAATTTTGATATAGAATAGAAAGGGGCTTTAACTTAGGTGGAAATCTGAGTTAATGCTCTTTTTTTCTATGGAGAGTGTCTCTTTTAAGCTGTAACTTAATTTGTTAGAATAAATACAAATGAATAATTAGGAGGCGAAGGACAGTTGAAACATATTTTAGTAGTAGATGATGAGCCTTCGATTGTAATTCTATTAGAATATACTTTAAAACAAGCGGGATATAAGGTTTCAATAGCTCGTGATGGTAAGGCTGCCTATGATATGATCAGTTCACAAAATTTTGATTTAGTGCTTCTGGATATCATGCTACCAAAAATGGATGGTATGGAAGTCTGTCGTAGAATTCGTCAAGAGCGGATTCAAGTTCCTATTATTATGTTAACAGCAAAATCTGAAGAATATGATAAAATTATCGGTTTGGAATTGGGAGCAGATGATTATATCACGAAACCCTTTAGCCCTAGAGAGGTGATCGCACGAATCAAGGCGGTTAGCCGGAGAACCAATTCGCCATCAAACCGTCCGATTATAGAAAAAAATGATGCGTTAGAAAATCAACCACTATCATCTGAAGATCAAAGTTTGAAGGGCATTGTAAACTATGGTGACATCCAAATTGATTTAGATCATTTTGAAGTTTTAGTAAGGGGAGAAAAAGTGGAGTTAACTCCCAAAGAGTATGAATTATTGGTCTATTTTACTCAACGCAAAGGGCGGATCATCAGTCGGGATCAACTCTTGAATCAAATTTGGAATTTTGATTATGCGGGAGAGACTCGTATTGTCGATGTTCATATTTCACATTTACGAGAGAAGATTGAGGAAGATACCAAGAGTCCTAAATATATTAAAACCGTTCGAGGCTTTGGGTATAAGTTTGAGGTGCCTCGTGTATGATAAAAGAATTAGCTAGTAAAAAGCGCTTATTAACTGGCCTTTTTATAGTTTGTTTTAGTTCAATAATTTTAATATTAGCTATATTTACTAGACAGATGATTTTTGAGGCAGTTAATCGACAATTGGACTTATATAGTCAAGTCCTTGAACCGGTGCTTAAACAAGAGGATGAGCTGATGATGGAATCGCTCCAAAAGTCCTTAGATACCAGTCAATCACAACTAGTGGTATTAAAGCAATCGTCGCAAGATCATACGGAACTAAAATGGCTCTGGTCTAATTCGGTGGGATCCAATCATCCAAAGAAAGCATCTATCATGACTGACAAACTGTCTAATCAATCTTCTGAAGGATTAGTTAATTGGTATGATGATCATTATTTTTTTGCGGCTAAAAATTTTAAACTAGATGGTCAGTTATATTGGTTTATTATGAGCCAACCTTTTTCTTATTATCAAGGTTATCGTCGCTATTTTTTATTCTCTTTTATTTTATTAGGTGCTTTATTAATCATGAGTTTTTTATTATTTAGTGGACGTCAAAGTGAAAAATGGTTGAATGTTATTGAGCCAATCAATCAAGCTTTGGATCACTTAGAGAGAACGCCTTTGTATTATTTTAAAGAAGTCCCTGATAAAATGCCTGAAGTGGCCCAGCTGGTCAATCGGATTAATCGCCTAATTGATGATCGCGCAAAAGTTCAAAGAAAATACGCTAATCGAAAGAGTCAGTATTATCTCCTACTCGAAAACATTAATCTTGGTGTAATGGTTATTGATAATCAAGGTTTTATTCAGTTAGTTAATCCTATGATGGATCAACTATTAGGTATCAATAAATCAGCGAAAGGTCGCTCGTACCAAAGTGTGATTAAATCTTCACAATTAGTCTATTTAATTAAACAAGTGGGTCAAACTAAGAAGACCACCCAAGGAGAGATTGAATTTTATGTGCCCAAGACCATTTATTCGGAAGTAACAGTTTTACCCTATCATGACAGTCTTCAAAGGCCCTCCATTCTTGTTTTACTATATGATATTTCAAAAATTAAACGGCTGGAAGCAGTACGCTCTGAGTTCGTGGCGAATGCATCGCATGAATTAAGAACGCCGATTACTGCGATTAAGGGGTTTTCAGAAACGTTAAAAGACGGAGCGCTTCAGGATCCTCTTTTTGCAAAAGAGTTTGTGGATATTATTTATAAAGAAAGCAATCGTTTGGAAACCATTGTTGAAGATATCTTAGCTTTATCTCGTATTGAAAAAAATACTGACAATCAGGAAGAGACCGTCATGGATTTGGTTGAACTAGCGACCAATATTATTCAGAGTTTAAAGGCGAAGTTGGATAAAAAAGAGATTGATCTTGTTTTAAAAGGAGACTCTGAATTAGCTTATTATGGAAGCTACCATCGTATTGAACAAGTTTTAACAAACTTAATTGATAATGCCATTAATTACTCAGATAGAGGCGGGCAAATTACGGTTTCGATTGGTTCAAAAGGGAAGTATATTCAATTAACCGTATCGGATACTGGAATAGGAATTCCAGCGGAAGATTTGGAGCGGATTTTTGAACGGTTTTATCGGGTAGATAAGGCTCGTAGTCGTAATTCTGGCGGAACAGGCTTGGGCTTATCCATTGTAAAAAATTTGGTTCATAATATGGGAGGAACAATTTCTGTCAAGAGTCAAGTAGGTAAGGGAAGCCGTTTTATTGTCACTTTACCCGTTAAAAACTAGAATAATTAAGAGCCCTTTTAGGGCTCTTTTTTGTAATCATTTTGTAATATATAAGGAAGGATCTTTACAGTGAATTTACAATGATCGAGTAGAATAGATTTGTTGAGTGATGAATCATTCAAAATTTGGGTAAGGAGTAGTGACGATGCAAGGTAAAGCTGTTGAGAAAATTATGAAATATCTTTTTATGTTTTGTGCGCTTTTATCAGTAGTGTCCATACTATTAATTTTTTATTTTATTTTTATTGGAGGAGTAAAAACGAATACCGGGTGGAGATTCGATGGAGGGCTCCCCTTTTTTGCCAAACATGGTATTAAAGAAACGTTATTTGGTTTGAAATGGCAACCGAATTGGAAAGAGCCCCTTTATGGAATATTGCCTTTTGTTTTAGGGTCGATTTATGTCACTTTAGGATCAATTATTGTCGGGGTGCCAATTGGTATTTTGACGGCAATTTTTATGGCTTATTTTTGCCCTGATCCTCTTTACCGTGTATTAAAGCCGGCGATAAACTTAATGGCTGCGATTCCTTCGATTGTTTATGGTTTTTTTGCTTTACAAATATTTGTTCCTTTTTTTAGGGGACTGAGCTTTTTACCAAAAAATAATGGGATGCATATCGTAACAGCCTCCATTTTATTAGGGATTATGATTTTGCCAACAGTCATTAGTTTGTCAGAAGCAGCGATTCGTGCGGTTCCCAAACATTACTATGATGCATCAATGGCCTTAGGAGCGACCCATGAACGATCGGTTATGAAAGTCATGCTACCAGCGGCTCGTTCAGGAATTTTTTCAGCCGTCATTTTAGGTGTTGGACGCGCAATTGGGGAAACGATGGCGGTAGTCTTAGTCGCTGGCAATCAACCCCGCTTAGCCACGAGCATTTTTGATGGGACACGGACCTTAACCACGAATGTGGTTCTAGAAATGGGGTATGCTTCAGGGGATCATCGTCATGCTCTGATTATGACGGCTTCCGTACTCTTTATTTTTATTCTGATAATAAATTCAACCTTTATGTGGGTCAAATCGAAAGGAGCATCAAAAAAATAATGGCGTCAAGATTAACTAAATTTTTTGTATGGTTGGCCGCGATTTTTACAATGGGCATGTTGTTTTTTATCGTTGGCTTTATTCTTTGGAAAGGAATTCCAGCGATGAATTGGGACTTGTTCGCTTGGGAATACACGACTAAGAATGTTTCAATGATGCCAGCGATCATTTCGACATTAATTATGATTGCGGCTTCCTTAGTAATTTCTGTTCCAATCGGTGTATTTACCGCTTTTTATTTGGTGGAATATGCAGATCGAGGCAATCGATTAGTATATTGGATTCGATTAGCGACAGATACACTATCAGCGGTTCCTTCGATTGTTTATGGGCTGTTTGGGATGTTATTTTTTGTAAATGCGATCTTTAAAACTTATTCCCATATTGCAGGTGCTTTAACGTTGACCATCATGATTTTACCAATTATTATTTCTTCAACGGAAGAAGCTTTGCTGTCGGTTAATAATTCATTAAGAATGGGATCTTTGGCCTTGGGGGCAGGAAAATTAAGAACAATATTTACGGTAGTTCTACCTGTAGCAATGCCAGGAATTCTCTCAGGAGTTATTTTAGCCACTGGGCGGATAGTCGGGGAGTCGGCGGCTTTACTTTATACGATGGGTACGTCTTCGGGGATGATTCAGTCCATGTTAAGTTCAGGTCGAACTTTAGCGACTCACATGTACGTCTTATCTTCAGAGGGGTTGCATGTGGAAGAAGCTTATGCGACTGGTTCAGTGTTGATTGTGCTTGTTTTATTGATTAATGGTCTGTCAACGCGCATTGGCAATAGATTAGGTTCAGGAGGGAAATAACCATGACCAGAAAAGTTAAGTTTGAAATAAAGGATTTAGATTTTTACTATAGTGATTTTCATGCCTTAAAGGATATTAATATGGATATCGAAGAGAATTTAGTGACAGCTTTTATTGGCCCATCGGGTTGTGGGAAATCCACTTTCTTAAAGATATTAAATCGTATGCAGGATTTAACACCAGGCACTCGTGTTGAAGGTTCTGTTAAATTGGATGGCCTTGATATTTATGACCGCCGCATGGATATTAACACATTACGTAAAAAAGTCGGTATGGTATTCCAGCAACCCAATCCTTTTCCTAAATCGATTTATGACAATATAGCATATGGTCCGCGGACACATGGGATAAAAGATAAGACGAGGCTTGATCAAATTGTAGAGAATTCTTTGCGTGGCGCTGCAATCTGGGATGAGGTTAAGGATAAGCTTTATCAAGATGCGACAGCTGTTTCTGGTGGACAACAGCAGAGAATCTGTATCGCCCGAGCCATTGCTAATGAACCTGAAGTGATCTTGATGGATGAACCTACCTCTGCCTTGGACCCTATTTCGACGAATAAGATTGAAGACTTGGTTCATGAATTGAAAGAGAAGTATACCGTTATTATTGTGACACATAATATGCAGCAAGCCGCACGTATATCCGATAAAACAGCGTTCTTTTATCAAGGGGTTGTTGTAGAATATGATAATACAGAGACGATCTTTTCAAATCCAAGCAAACAACAAACTCAAGACTATATTTCTGGTCGTTTTGGATAAACCTTAATATGTAGGAGGATTATTATGAGAGAAACATATGTTCACGACTTACAAACATTTCAAAATATGTTATCCGAGCAGTCAATTCTTGTCATCGAACAGCTATACCAAGCCATGGATGCCTTCAATAAAATCGATAGTCAGATTGTTAATAAATTAAAAGAGGAAGACAGCTATGTTAATCAATTAACGAATGCGATTGAAAGAGAAGCCTATCGCTTGATAGCTCTTCAACAGCCGGTAGCCGAAGACCTACGTTTAATTTTTTCTGTAATGAATGTGAGTTTAGATTTAGAGCGGATTGGTGACCATGCAGTCTTAATTGCAAAAAACATTCTTCGCAGTGCGGAGGAAGGTACGGAAAAAATTGAACCATTAGCAGAAATTATTAATGGTATGGCGGCAATTACACAAGAGATGTTAACTAAAACGATGGATGCATTTAACGAGCGAGATACAGATCGAGCGCGCGCTATTGCTGCAGAAGATGAAAAGGTGGATGCAAAATTAAAAGAGCTTTATCATGAGACATCGCGTATTATGGAAAAAGATCGGGACAATATTCATTTTGGAATAAATTATATTGCGATTGGCAATTCGTTAGAGCGGATTGGAGACTATATTACCAATATTTGTGAGCGTATTATTTACTTAGAATCGGCAATTATTGTGGACTTAAATCGTTAATTTACATCATCTTTACATTGGATTTACCTTAAATTTACAATGTGTCGTTATACTATAAATAGATCAAGTTGATGTGTTTGATACTTGATCAGATTTTAAAGAGATATAAAAAGGAGCGTTTTTTGTGAAAAAATCATTGAAAGTTTTACCGATGTTAGCCGCTGTTGGTTTGGGATTATCCGCTGTGGTTCCTGCTTTTGCCCAAGAAGGTCCTATTAACGTTATCACTCGTGAAGATGGTTCTGGAACTCGTGGAGCTTTTGTTGAGATTGTCGGTGTGACGGATGAAGATGGTAATGACTTAACCTCTCCAGAAGCAGTTACTCAAAATCAAACTTCAGGTGTATTAACAACGGTAGCTGGCGATCCTTCTGCAATTGGCTACATTTCTTTAGGATCATTAAATGACACCGTAAAAGCTTTGAAAGTCGATGATGTAGAAGCAAATCCAGAAAATGTAGCTAATGGTAAATACCCAATTGCTCGTCCTTTCAATGTGGCTTGGTCGAATGAAAATGACTTGTCAGAAGTTGCCAAGGACTTCCTAGCCTTTATTCAATCAAAAGAAGGCCAAACAATTGCGGAAGAAGAAGGGTTTATCGCTGTAACTGATATGATGGCTGATTCAAATGAAGCTAAGGAAGAATCTGAATCTTCAGAAGAAACGGAAGAAGCAAATGAAGAAACACAAGATGAAGCTTCGACGGATAAAGAGTCTGCTGAATCTGAAGCTGAATCTGAAGAATCTAGTGAAGAAACAGCTGAAGAAGGTGGACTTCACGGGGCTGCTTCGTTACCATCCTATGAGCCAGCAGGGGAATTAGAAGGAACCATTGAATGTATTGGTTCAACTTCTGTGTCACCATTAATGGAAAAATTAGCCGAAGCATATAAAGAATTGCAACCAAAAGTTGAAATTAATATTACTGCGAATGGCTCATCTGCTGGTATGGAAGCAGCGATTAATGGAACTGCAGATTTAGGAATGGCATCTCGTGAATTAAAAGATGAAGAAAAAGAAGTTTTAAGTTCAACAGAAATTGCCTTAGATGGTATTGCCGTGGTAGTTAATAATGATAATCCAGCAGAAGGATTAAGCTTAGAAGCAATTCGCTCAATTTTCTTAGGAGAATTATCTCAATGGGAAGAAGCTGTTAAATAAGTTTAGCCTATAATAAAAATTTATTTTGAAAAACCGGTTCATTTTGGTAATGAGCCGGTTTTTTGAACGACCAAGGAAACGCTATGAGCAAGAAGCTTTAACTTAAATGAACAACGTGTTATACTGAAAAGGATTACAGAAAGAGGGATTGATCATGAATTTAGAAGATGAAATGAATGAATTGATGGATGAAGTGATCGAAAGATATTGCTCGAAAGTTGAGGCTGGTGATCTTTTTGTTCTGGGGTGCTCTACGTCAGAAATTGCGGGAGGGCATATTGGTAAAGACTCAGTACCAGAATACGGGCAGATTATTATTAAAGTTTTAAGAGAACGGTTGAAAGAGTTAGAACTCAATCTAGCTGTTCAAGGATGCGAACATATAAATCGTTCGCTAGTTGTTGAAAAGGAAGTAGCCAAGAATTATGGCTTAGAGATTGTTTCAGTGGTTCCAGCAATTCATGCAGGAGGAGGTTGTGCTGTAGCGGCTTATGAGCAATTCGCTAATCCGGTAATGGTAGAGCATATAGTGGCAAGCTCTGGGATTGATATTGGGGATACCAATATCGGGATGCACATCAAGCACGTTCAGATTCCGGTTCGTTTTAAGAAGAATCAGCTTGGTGGTGCACGAGTAAATGGGTTGACCTCTCGACCTAAGTTAATTGGGGGCGTGAGGGCACGTTATAGTCTTTAATCGTCTTTTAAACACCTTTGGCAGCTGACCAAAGGTGTTTTTTTGTGTTCAAGTGTGTTATCTTGATAGAAATTCACATCGTTTTAGCCAAGTTACGGTATAATAGCCATAAAGGTTGATAAAGCTTCAAGAGGGGGTTTATATGAATATATCCAATAAAAAGGTCGGGGTAATTATTACGGGCGGTATTGCTGCTTATAAAATAACTGAACTGGTTCGCTCTTTGGTTAAAGCTGGTGCTCAAGTTCGTGTGATAATGTCTCGAGCAGCTTGCCAATTTATCGCACCACTGACCCTACAAATCCTGAGTAAACAAGAGGTGCTCCTTGATTTATTTGAGGAATCAGATGCTGAGCATGTTAAGCATATTGCCTATGCAGATTGGTGTGACTATGTTGTGCTTGCTCCAGCAACTGCGAATATCCTCGGCAAGCTGGCTAATGGCATTGCTGATGATCTAGTTTCAACGGCTTTATTGGCTGTTCATTGTCCAGTGCTGATTGTTCCGGCCATGAATCATCATATGTATAATCATCCCGCAGTCAAACAGAATATTCACCGTTTACAATCCTATGGCTATCGGGTGATGCCGGCAGCCTATGGATATTTAGCAGAAGGTTACGAAGGTCAAGGTCGTATGCCTGAAGTGTCTGCTATTTTGGCTGAGTTAAAGTTGTTGATCGCTCAAACCGAGTGCCCTCAAATACTGAAGGGCAAAAAAGTTCTGGTTACAGCTGGAGGAACAGTGGAACGAATAGACCCTGTGCGTTTTATTTCGAATGATTCCTCTGGCAAAATGGGCTATGCTATGGCTTTAGTAGCTCGCTATCTGGGGGCTGAAGTCCAATTTATCACAAGCAAGGAAGGTTTTTTCATGTTGCCTGGGATGACAGAAATTCAGGTTCATTCAGCTCAAGATATGTATGAAGCGGTTGAACAAGCCTTTGATGGGTGCGATTATTTGGTAATGGCGGCGGCAGTGAGTGACTATCGGGTGAAAGAGCCTGCATTAAATAAGATAAAAAAGACAACTACTAATCAAGAATTAAAGATCGAATTAACATCAAATCCGGATATTGTGGCGACGATGTCTGCTAAAAAAACAAGTCAGTGTGTGATTGGTTTTGCTGCGGAATCTGAACATTTGATGGCTTATGCTAAGGATAAATTAGCTCGTAAAAACTTAGATTGGGTCATTGCCAATGATATCTCGCAGGCGAATTTAGGTTTCAATGTAGATGAGAACCAGGCTGTTTTAATTGGATCGAACGGTAGTGAGCAAGTCTTTGAACGGATGACGAAGTCAAATTTAGCTTTTGAATTGTGGCAAGCCATCTTAACAAGTCAGCTGAGAGGAGAGGAAGTCCATGGGGTTAGTGGTAAATAAAGTTAGTAGTGGTTATCGTCAAATCACAGTTATAAAAGAGGTTAGCTTTGAAATTGAGTTGGGGCAAATCGTTGGTTTGATAGGGCTAAATGGGGCAGGAAAGTCCACTCTTTTAAAGACGATTCTCGGTTTATTACCGATTCAATCGGGAAGCATTGGGATTGATGGATTGGATAGTCGTGATAACCAAGCTGCTTATGCAGCAAATATTGCTTATGTACCAGAAACACCTGTTTTATATGAAGAACTTACTTTAAAAGAACATTTAGAAATGACAGCCTTGGGTTATGGCATTGATCGGGATACCGTTATGAAGCGAGCTCAACCGATGTTAAAAGCTTTTCGATTAGACCAACACTTGAATTGGTTTCCTACTCATTTTTCTAAAGGAATGAAACAAAAAGTTATGATCATGTGTGCTTTAGTGACCCAAGCTAAATTGTTGATTATTGATGAACCGTTTCTCGGCTTGGATCCTTTGGCGATGAATTATTTTAGTCAATTATTGTTGGAACACGCAAAAAGGGGCGGGATGGTTCTATTTACTACTCACGTTTTATCGATTGCAGAAGATCTTTGTCAATCCTTTATTTTATTGAAAAAGGGTCAAGTGGTGGGGCGAGGAGACCTGCAAGAATTAAGGCAGCAATTTGATCAAGAAGGAGCTAATTTGATGGAGATTTATCTGACGATGACTCAAGAGGACGGCCATCAATCGGGGGAGTATCATGGGTGATTTAACACATTTATTTAACCACCGTCTTAATAAGAAATTAAAAGAGATTGGTAAATATAGTCGTTTAATTGTGAACGACCATTTTTCGGTGATTATGTTGGTGATTTTAGGCTTTGTGGCACTGTCTTACCGAGAGTTTTTGAACTATCTGAGTCAACCCTTGACAGAAATAATTAAGCTGGCCATATTATCGATAATTATGCTGTTCTTTGCATTGAGCCTTTCTTTAGGACAACCCTATTGGTTTAACCATTTGGCAGATCCGTCTTATTTATTTGCAAAGGGGGATGTCTGGCGTTCTTATTGGAAGAAAGCTTTGACGGTAACTGCTGTGTTGCCGCTGATAGGTCAGCTACTAGCTTTTTCGATGATGCTACCTATTTTAGTAACTGCCTTTAATTGGTCCGTTAATCAGTGTGTGGGACTCCTTGTGCTTGTGCTCATCTTTAAAGTTGCTCAATTTGTTAATCTCTATCTAAATACCTTCAATAGTTTTAAAGCAAAATATAGCTTTTTAATGCTGATAAGAGATGCTTTTTTCTTCTCAATAGTATGGATGCTAGGGACTTTAATTTCTTATCCGATCCTGATGCTAAGTATTTTCAATATTGTTTATTTGTTTTTTGCTTATTTACGATTAAAAAAAGTTAAGTCATCTCCGATAGACTTAAGTTATGTGGTGGAGTCATCCGTTCGTTCAAATGAGGCCTTCTATCGCTTTGTTGGAATTTTTGCTCAGGTTCCTCAGATTAAATCGTCTGTAAAAAAGAATCCGGTTTGTGAAGTCTTTCTTCCTTTTTTAGCCGGTTCTAAGACTAATTTATATAGTTATTATTTAACTAGAGCGTTATTACGGAATGAAAATTATGTTGGGATCATTATTAGAACAACGTGCTTTTTTGCGATGACGCTACTGATTTTACCGTCGAATGGTTGGATTTTGGCAATATTCGGAGCTTTAGCTTTCTGGGTAACGATAAGTCAACTCGTAGGACTCTACTCATATCCAGATTATCAAGTGCTCTTTAGTTTATACCCAGGGTTAGATAACGAGGTAAAACTTCAAACTTTGATGGGGATACTCGCTCGCCTTTTGGGGGGTCAAGCCTTATTTTATTTTATAATTCTTATCTTTAAAACTAATAATGTATTAGAAGGGATTATGGTAGGCATGGCCTGGGCAACTTCTCAATTAGCCCTCATTAAAATCTATATTCCTTATCGATTGAAGAAAAAGAAGGCAAAGAAAGGGGTTTCTTTTGCTAAAATTGACTGAAATTGTTAGAATGAAACTAGTAAATCATAGAAAGAAGGATCTGAATGTCAGTAAATAAAGACTTGTTGATTCGTTTAACAGAAGCGAATGGGATTGCCGCTAATGAAGGTCAATTGAGACAAATTTTTCGTGAAGAGACCAAAGAAGTAGCTCAAGAATACCTTCAAGATGGCTTGGGTTCTATTTTTGCTAGACATACGGGGGATGAAGAAGGCCCACGAGTGATGTTAGCAGCCCACATGGATGAAGTTGGTTTTATGGTTAAGGAAATCACAGATGAAGGATTTATTAAATTTGTGACCATTGGTGGCTGGTGGAGTCAAGTGGTTCTTGCTCAACAAGTAACCATTACTACTAGAGAAGGAAAGACTTTCCACGGGGTTACTGGTTCTAAACCACCTCATGTTTTAACAGCAGAAGCACGTAAGAAGCCAATTGCTATGAAAGATATTTTTATTGACCTAGGAGCTTCATCAAAAGAAGAGGTATTATCATGGGGTATTCGCCCAGGAGATATGATTACTCCTTACATTAAAACTCAACGACTCAACGGAACACCATTCTTATTGGGCAAGGCTTGGGATAATCGTATTGGAATGGCTGTGGCAATTGATGTGATTAATCGCTTAGCTAAAGAAGGGCATCACACGGTTCTATTTTCTGGAGCTAATGTTCAAGAAGAGGTGGGTCTAAGGGGTGCGAAGTCTAGTGCACACCTCTTGAATCCAGACATTTCCTTTGCCTTAGATACGGGAACAGCTGGCGATACACCAGGAATGACCAAAGATGAATCCTTGAGTACCTTAGGTAAAGGACCTCAAATAATTGTTTACGATGCCTCGATGGTTGCTCATACAGGATTAAGAAACTTTGTGATTGATATTGCTGAAAAGAATCATATTCCTTATCAATTGGAATTTATTCCAGGAGGCGGAACCGATGCAGGTTCACAACATACTAGTCTGAATGGTATTCCTTCCCTAGCAATTACAGTTCCGGTACGTTATCTACATAGTCACACTTCAGTGATTCATGAAGATGATTATCTAAATATGGTGGAACTTTTAGTTGCTGTGGTGAAAGAATTGGATAATCATAGTTTAGAAAAGATTTTAAATGCATAATAAATTTTTGGCTTGCTAATACACTTTGATCTGTTTAAGAATAAAGTGGGTTAAAATAAAAGGCTACGACTGAATGAGGGGATGTAGTGTCCTCATTCAGTCGTAGCCTTTTTATTAAGCTTTTAATTCAGGGAATAAGAAATAGAGGGTGTGAAGGGATAGATCATGGCTTTTTCCCTTTCCAGGGAATAAGTGAAGGCTTGCCATTGGGTTATAGTTGGCTTCGATGATTGCATAATCCCCCTCTTGTTTCGGTTGATGGTGATAATCGCGAATAATCATGTCAACTCCACAAAAGTTAGCTTCTAATGCACGACTGGCTTGAATGGCATAATCAATATAGGATTGATGAATAGCATCTGTTCGATCAATGGCAATCCCGCCAGATGAGACATTGGAGTTGCGTCTTAAATAAACTTTTTGACCGGTTTGGGGAATGCTTGAAAAATCTAAACCTTGTTCTTTTAAGGTGATTTTTTCAAGTTTGCCTTTTTCTAAAAGAGTCATCGGAGCGCGGTGGTCTTTTCCTCTTAGTGGATTTTGGTTTTCTAAATCAATCAGTTCATCGATGGTATGTAAACCATCTCCATATACCTGAGCGGGTTGACGCTCACAAGCAGCCAAAAATTGGTGGTTTAATAAGTAGAAACGAATTTCGGTGCCTTCAATATAATCTTCGACTAAAATTTCTTGATCATGTTTAAAAGCTTCGGTAATTGCCTCGCAATAATCTGCTTCAGAATAAGCCTGATTAAATATTGTAATACCAATACCATAGTTGGTGTTTTTAGGTTTGATAACAATCGGTTTAGATTTGACTTGTGGATAATAGGCTTTAGCTTGAGCTGGTTGATCAAAGATTTGACCTGACGGAACAAAAATTTCCTGTTCTTTCAAAATTTTTTTAGTCGCTAATTTATTATCCATAATAAAATAAGAAACTTGGCTATCAAAACGAGTCATGTTAGCATTACGAACGAATTCGTGGTGGTCTTGATAAGTGAGACGAAGTAACTGGTCCTTTGGATCAATCCAGTCTACATTTAGTCCAAGTTGAATTGCCTTTTTACACAGATCCTGAGTCGATAGTTCCAAATCTTCAAACCCATGTAATAGATATGGGCTATGGAGAAATTCTTTCTGGTTAAGCTGGGCAATTTCACTCATAAACTGCTGATAAGAAGTATAATCAGGAGTTTTACTATATAAAAATCCAGCTCGTGTTCTTTCGGGGTGATTTATCTGAATCAACTTGTCCTGAACGAGCTCAGTATAATAGCTAGTCGCATTTAATCGGTCTAATTCTATTCCAATGGTTGATAATATTTCAAGTAGAGGCTGTAATAGATCTGCTTGCCGTAAATTGGATAAGGGATGATCTTCTGCAGTGGACTGATTTCTTTGATCGGCAAGTTCAAGATCTTGATCGGAAAAATCTTTATCTATTAATAAAAGAGCGATAATCCATATTTTAATAAAATCTAAGTCCTCTTGACTAATTCCGCAAGGAGCAAAAGGATTTAAATCAAAATTTCTAAATTCTAAATAGGAAATGCCTTCTTTTAATAGATCTCTTACTGAATGGCTACCACGCATTCTTACATCTCGATATAGTTCTTTTTCTAATAACAAACGACCAGATTTGACATGGCTTTCTAATGAATTAATGTAAGCTTCAAGGCTTTGATAACTAATCGTTACGGCATCGTCATTCTTATAACCATACCGGCTTTGCCGAACTGAACGCATCACTGCTTCATGTGGTTTACCATGTAATTTGGTTTGGTAACGGGAATCCACATAAGGACTAGCAGATAATAAGTAGGTTAATCCCCAACGATAGTAAAGATATTTGCGCATAAAGGCCATGTAAAGCTCATTCTTATTTTTAATATAATCAGATTCATAATTGGTTGTTATAGATTCCTTTAATTTTTGTTCTATTAATTGGGGATTAATTTGAAAATTGTAATGAATTCCAGAAAGCAGTTGGACATCTTTACCGTATTTATCGGTCAAATATTCACGGTAATGTCTTTCTTGTGGATTTAATAGCTGAGCAGGTCTTACATTATCTAAATGATCTAAGCTAGGTGGCATGGAGTTGGGCCATAAGCGTTCTACATAATCTGAATCGCTTAAACGTAAGTAAGTGATTTGATGTAGTGCTTGAAGCCAATTTAAAATATCCTCAGAATTTGATTCAGGAGGAGTAATTAACTCGATTTGACTTTCAGAGAAATCAGTCTGTAAGTAGGGGTGAAAGGAACGGTTTCCCCAGTCACTCGGATGATCTGTTAATGCAATTTGGTTGTTTTCAGTTACTCTTAGACTTTCTTTTTCAATCCCTACGGTTGATTGCCAAAGTAAAGCTAGGTCTTTAATTGAAAAAACAAGCTTATTCTGATTCATAAAAACACCTCAATCCAATAATATCTTCATTATATCAGAATGAGAATCTACATTGAAAAAATAAGTCTTAAAGTAATTTATAAAAAGTGTTGACAAGCAGAGTGGATCCATGCTATATTAACACTTGTCCGGTAAAGGACATCCGATCGAAAGAAAAAAACATTAAAAAAGTTATAAAAAATGTTTGACAAAGAATCGATCACGTGGTAATATATAGAAGTTGTCACTTGAGAGGGCAACGAAAGCTCATTGAAAACTGAATAAAGACAAACACCAAAATGTGTAAGGGTTCTGATTGAGAAATCAGATCAATTCAATCGAAATAAATTCGAGACACTGCAGACAAGCAGGATAAAAAACAGTCAGCAAAAAAATCAAGAGTCAAGAGACTCATGAACTTTCATGAGAGTTTGATCCTGGCTCAGGACGAACGCTGGCGGCGTGCCTAATACATGCAAGTCGAACGAACGGAGCTAGGAACTTGTTCCCGGCAAAGTTAGTGGCGCACGGGTGAGTAACACGTGGAGAACCTACCCTTTTGCGGGGGATAACCATTGGAAACGATGACTAATACCGCATAGAATCGCAGATCGCATGATCAACGAAGGAAAGACGGCTTCGGCTGTCACAAAAGGATGGCTCCGCGGTGCATTAGCTAGATGGTGGGGTAACGGCCTACCATGGCAATGATGCATAGCCGACCTGAGAGGGTGATCGGCCACATTGGGACTGAGACACGGCCCAAACTCCTACGGGAGGCAGCAGTAGGGAATCTTCCGCAATGGACGCAAGTCTGACGGAGCAACGCCGCGTGTGTGAAGAAGGTCTTCGGATCGTAAAGCACTGTTGTTAGAGAAGAACGACCGCTAGAGTAACTGTTAGCGGAGTGACGGTATCTAACCAGAAAGCCACGGCTAACTACGTGCCAGCAGCCGCGGTAATACGTAGGTGGCAAG
>OJLW01000572.1_pt1 | contig 17622 bp, 10 predicted proteins | sample 1597021 | NCBI WGS metagenome assembly OJLW01 (sample SAMEA3904676, study PRJEB24821) | metagenome | biome: Builtin; feature: hospital; material: surface | place: USA | collected 2013-06-03
TTGGCAATGATCTCAACACGCTCGTTGGTCCACCAGCCAACACACGAGTAGGTCGTACCAAGGTCAATACCAATGGCACCCTCGTACACGTTCGAGTCGTTCGTAGAAGGCACTTCCGCCGACATGCTTGTAGCTTCGAGGTCCGTTGGAAACCCACGTTCGAGCTCTGCTCGTTTTCTTCGCTGCTCGCCTTTTTTTTCTCACCCCGCCCGCCTACACCAACCAAGGCGCTCGACTGCGGCTGTCTCGGCCGAATCTCGGCCGACGCAAGAAGAAGACGTCGAGCCTCCCCTCCGCCAGCCGCTGCTGCTGCATCTCCATCCGATGGCATCGACAGCGCGTCTTTCGCGCGCCGCGTGGCGCGCGCCGCGGCTCGCGCGGATGTTCTCATCCGCGCAGGAAATGAGCACAGGATTTGTGATCCCCGAGGAGCCCATCGACGTGCCGCAAGCGGATGCCGAGGCCGTGCAGGTCAGTCGCGAACAAACCCAGGCCCAGCTGGCGGCACAGGACCCGGAGGGCGCCCATGATGCCCTCGAGCGCCGCATCCGCCGCATGAGGCGCGCGATGATGATGGATATGGCTGGCTTGGCCAGCACACAAACTCGTGATACCTCCTTCCGTCCGTTCAAGGTGCGGACGCAGCCGCTGGAAGCGCACCAACTCACGCTGTCCCACCTTTTGGCGGCGACTGCGCAAATGGGCCATGCTAAGCAGCATGTCAAGCGCAGCTTTGAGCCGCTTCTGTATGGCTACCGCCACGGCATGGCCGTGATCGATGTCGAGCGCGCGACGCTGCCAGCGCTTCGCCGCGCTGCCCAGGTCGTTCGTGGTATCACGGAAAACGACGGTGTTGTGCTCATTGTCGGCACACGTCCGGACTTGCGTCCCTCGATTCGCTCTGCGGTTGAGCGCCTGGGCGCGAATGGATTCCATGTCAGCACCGAGCGGTGGCTGCCAGGTGTGCTCACCAACGCCTCGAAACTCCTGGCCTCTGCGACGCAGTACAGCGTACAGAGCCAGCGCACGCAGGGAAACCTGAAGGACGAGAGTGTGCCCAACATGACCCAGCTGTCGACGCTAGGCTACCGCCCGGACCTGGTCATTGTGCTGAATCCCACGGAAAATGAGCACGCGATTCGTGAAGCGACGCAATGCCATGTACCCACCATGGCCATCATCGATACCAATGTGGACCCACGCTCCGTGACGTACGCGATCCCGGCGAACGACGACTCGCCGCGCGTAGCAGAGCTTGTCATGGGCGTGCTGAGCAAGGCGGGCGAAGACGGTCTGCGTCGTCGCCGTGCCGCCCTCGAGGCGTGGGACAAGCACCAGCGCCGCCTCCAAAAACGTCGTCAGGAGCCAGCGCCGCTGCCGTCCGACACCCCCTCATAGACGCCCTCGTATACGCTTCGCGCATGCTATCACGTGATTCACAACGTCAGCGCCTGGTGCGCGTGGCGTCGTGGGATGACGAACGACGTCGGTCGTCTGCCTACCAGCGGTGGGTTGACGCGTGTGATGCTACCGACGCCGCATGCTGCCCAGGGCAGTGGTGCGTGGAATGAACGTGATGCGCCATCGCGACAGTCGCCAGCCTCCAACGACGTGGGCGTGCCTTCCGTGGCGCCCACGGCCTATACGACACCCACGCCGCCGTGGATGCCGCCGCGTCCACCAGCCGCTGTGGAGAGCGGCACGATCAATCCTGCCTGGATGAGCCAGGCGTCCACGTCGCATACCTTTTCGCACGCAGATACCAAGCCCACCGTGCGGAGGACAACGAGTCAGCCTGGCCCTTCGCGTCCCGTGGGCCGACCGCCGCTTCTGGGCAAGGCGTCGGGGGCGCGACGCGGCCGACCGCCGCGGCAGCCTCGGCCGCCGGTGTCTGAATCCGCGCCGGTTGCGCCGTCTTTTGCGGCGCCTGTGCCTGGTGTCGTGACGCGCCCGCCGCCAGCGCCGTCCGCCGCATGGACGCCGTCGCTGAGCGTACCAAAGCAACAGGCGGTGCTCGTGCGCGCCATGCAAGCGTCCAAAGCGCAGAATGATGCTCATTTCACGCCGTTCCATGCGCTGCTTCAGCTAGGCTATGTGTTCATGCGATGCGCTCAGATGCCCGTGACGCCCACGGCGAGTCTGGGCGAAGGCGTCGTCCTGCGCCTGGATGAGGCATCGTCGCTGGGTGTGCTTCCACCGCAGCTTGCGACGCTGGCAAGCGCAGCACGAGCGAATGTTCCGCCTGTGGCCAAGGCACCTGCGTGGCCGGAGCTGCCGACCTTTGCCCCGGGCCAGCCGTTTGTGCTGGGCGGCGCGCCGCCGTCTCAGTCAGCGGTGGGCATGCCGATTACGCCCAGCAACACGCATGTGCGCAAACTCAAGGACTGGAAGCCGATGGCGGCGAAGGACGAAGACGACTTGCGAGCTACGATGGAGAAGGACGCCGCGTACGATCAGCTACGTCGGCGCCAAGACCAGGCGATGGAGCAGGAGCTCCAAGCGCGCATGAAGCACTTGATGCGCGCTCAGCGGCCGATACCGTGGTGGCAGCGCCGCGTCACTGAGTCGTCACCCCGCACCGAGCCGCTGCAGATCCTATATCCTGCGCAAAAGCAGCGGCAGCATGAGCTGCGTCCGAAGCTGCAATGGAGTGAGCGCCTCGCTGCGATGCCCGAGACGCTCGTTCCGATCCGCCTGGACATTGAGCATGATCCGTACAAGCTGCGTGATACGTTCATGTGGAATGCCGTCGAGGACGAGGCGTCCCTGGACTTGTTCGCTGCGTCTATCTGCGAGGATTTGGGCGTGCCGTCGCAAGTGTTTATGGAGCTGATCAAGACGGCCGTACAGACGCAGGTGAATGAGTTTGCCACGACCATGGCTCTGCGTATGAGCTCCACGAGTGAGCACGACGATACGCGCGGGCGTCTGACCGAGTCAGATGCCGATGCGTGGCGTCGCTTGCGCTCGCAGGAGCCCAATGCCGTGTTCACACCCACAGATACCCAGGCATGCGACGCAGAAGACGAGCTGCGCGTGCTGATCAAAATTGATATCCTCGTGGGCGCGACGCATCTGGTGGATCAGTTTGAGTGGGATATCGCGACGGCCGACTCTCTCGCCGCCGAGCGCTTTGCCGAGGCCTTCACGGCTGATCTCGGCCTGGCAGGCGAATTCAAGACGGCCATCGCCCACTCGATCCGTGAGCAAGTGGCGGCGTATCTCCGCTGGCTCGCGATCGTCGGCTACCCCTACCAGTCGCTTGAGGGCGTCGAGGACGATATCCGCCCTAGCTTCCTGCCGGCCATTCCGCCGTCGCAGGCGGCGCGGCAGCGCGACATGGTCGATGCTTTTACGCCGAAGCTGGTCCAGCTGAATGCCGTCGAAGTCATGCACCTGGAGCGCGAGCATGAGCGTGACATGCGCCGGAAGCGGCGACAAACCAAGGGCCGCCGCGGAGCCCACAACGTGGACATAGAGCCACAGCGCACGATCCGCTCTATTCCGCTGTATGGCTTCCAGGGCGCTGTGCCGGAGGCGGAGCGGCCCATGCATGCGCGACGCGCCGCGGCCGCCGCCGCGGCGCACCTCTCGTCTGCGGCTCAGCACGACGCGAGTCCCGGCCCCGACGAGCTCCCTGCGCCGGCCAAGCGCATCAGGCACGACTGGTACGAGATGTTTTTCCTGTATCCACGCGGCCGCGAGGCGCCTGTGCACCGTGCGCAGCCGCGGCTGGGACAGGTACCGCCGGCACCGGCTGCGCCACACCGCGCGCCGACCGAGGCGCCGATCTTACGCCATGTGCGCCCGGAAGACTTGGAACGGCAGCAGCCCATCATGCATCACGGCGAGTGGCACTGCTCCAACTGTGGCGTGCCAGGCTCGCTGATGCCAGCTCGTCGCAAGGGGCCGCTGGGCGAAAAGTCGCTGTGTGGTCCGTGTGGCAAGTACTTCCACCGGCACCGACGCGTGCCAAGCGTGACGTACTCCCGCGATCCTGCGCACCACAAGCAACGACGCGATGCCTTCGAGCACGAGGCTCTCCTGGCGGAGGACGGCGAGTATGACGCGAAGCTTGGCGACGCTCAGGCCGGTGCGCCGGCGGGTGCCTCACCGCCTGCATGGCTCGTGCATGCTGTCCATGCGTGCCGCGCCAAGTACCCCATGGACCGCTTCCACCTACATCTGCATGCCCGCTCGCCAGCGCCGTCGGACGACGACGTTTGGCGCATCAAATGCACAGACTGCCCAGGCAAAGTGTACAAGCCTGGGCCGGCCGAGTCTCTCACCAACTTTGAAATCCATCTCAAGAACCGCAGTCACCGTGCGGCCGTAGCGCGGCGTCTCGAGGAAGCCCATGCCCTCGACGCCCCGACATAGCTGGCTCCGCTTCCTCCACACCTTCTGTCATGGCCGCCGGCTGTGGACACGAGCACCACCATGGCCACGACGATGCCGATCACGTCAAGGCTGGCGAGGGGCAGCAGGACATCCTGTTTCTCGATGTAGATCGCGAGCAAGTCACGGCCCTGAACGAGAAGCAGACGGGATCTGCCGCCCACATTATCAGGCCGTACGATCAGCGTATGAGCGACTCGCCTCTGCTCGAGTCGGACGTGGACGACGAGCTGATGGTGTATGTGCCTTTCACCGGCAGTGTACGCCTGCGCTCGCTGCTTCTGCGATCGGGGCCGGGTCATGCCACGCCCCGCGCTATACACCTGTACAAAAACACCGAGGCGCTCGACTTTGGGGACGCAGCGAATGAGACGCCCAAGCCGCTCCAGAAGCTGACATCGATTCCCGAGTCGTCTGATGTCGTGGAAATCCCCCTACTCGCAGCGCGGTTCCCCGACGTACAGTCGCTCACACTCTACATACCAGGATGCCTCGGCACAGAGCGCGGCGTCGCCGATGCACACACGTCCATCTCGTACCTCGGCTTCCGCGGCGAGTCGCGCCTACTGCAGCGCAGCGGGCCCGCCTCTATTGTGTACGAGGCTGCGCCACGCGCCACCGACCACACCCGCGTGGACGGCACCGCGGCCGGCGCGCGACCCTCTTCCTAGCCTGTGCCACGTGGAGACCGTAGGCGAGCGACCTGCGATGTGGAGTGGCGGCGATCGCCCTAGGGGGTACCTTGTGCCGCTGGGCCTCTGGGACGTGGGCGGTCGTTTTTTTCCAGTAGCGTGCACCTTTTTCTTGCCACACAGTCTCCCGTGTGTGAGTCGCCCGCCCATGAGCCGCGCGTCTGTTCAACGCGGGCTCAAGCGCTTTGTGGCGCGTGTGACGCGCTGGTCTGATATGTACCTCAACTATTTTCGGGTGCATATGATGTACTTTATCGTTATGATCATGTTCTGGTCCGCGATCATGTATGCATCGAATCCCAAGGACCACTATATCCCGTACATCGACTGCCTTTTTATGTGCGCCTCAGCGATGACGGTGACGGGTCTCGTTTCCGTGCCAGTGAGTGACCTGACCCTGTGGCAGCAAATCATCTTGTTCTGTCTCATGTGCTGTGGCAACCTCATCATGGTCAGCACGACCACGGTACTCGTTCGCCGCCATTGGTTTCGTGCCAAGTTCCGCAGAGAGCTCGAACGCAGCTTCACTCTCCGAAAGCGCGTCGAAGACGTGCATGCACGCGAGCAACAAGAGCTGCAGGACGATATCAAGCGCATCCGTCGCTTCTTCCACTTTCCCACGACGAGTCATCCAGATCCAGCGAATGCGACGTCGCGCAAGCCGACACAGAAGCCCAAGCTCCATGCAGGCATGATTCAGCGGGTGCAGGGCCCCGCCGTCCAAGTGAACCCCACGGGGCAACACACCACGATGGTGTCGAATCCAGAGCCGGACAGCATCTTGCAAGAGCATCGCTCCTCTGCGGATGCCTCCGTGCGCATCGCTGATCAGCCCCCTTCCTCACGGGACAAGGCCAAGCTTCGCCGTTTGTCCTTCGGCGACGCCCCCCTCCGCCGCCCCTCGGATCTTTGGCACACGAACCTCAACCTCAAACCCACGCACACCGTGGCGCCTACCATGGGCCGGCACGATTCCATGACGCATGCCATCCCGCTGACACATGCACGTACTTGGCAGGTCGGCGCCGACTCTGCACCCGACACCGAGTTGGACGAGCCGGAACCAGAGTCCACTGACTTCGCCAAGCTTCCTGGCCAAGCCTTGCATCGCACCATGACCAAAAAGCGCGATACTGGTCTCGGTGGATTCCCTTCCGTGTTCGACTTTGCCTTGTCGCTCTTGGAAATGACCTCCCTGCATCACCGTACACGGATGCCGGCTGCGCGGACCATGACCATGTCGCGACCGTTGACCGACAATGACAAAGATACCACGACCAAGTTTGCCCCCTACCTCACTTTCGACGCACTCGTGACGGGCAACTCTCATTTTCGAAACTTGACGTCCGCTCAGCGCCGCGAGCTCGGTGGTGTGGAATACCGCGCCTTATCCTTGCTGTCATGGCTGATTCCGATCTACTGGTTCGTTTGTGTGGCGATCGTGATTGTGCTCACAGCGCCGTACCTAGCATCGGGTCCCGCTGCCCAGTACCGTGTGGTGCTGGCAGATCAGCCCAAGCCACCTCGCAACTCTACTTGGTTTTGGATCTTTCAGACGGTGAGTTCCATGACCAATACTGGCATGTCACTATGCGACTCAAGTCTCTCCAACCCACTGCGACAGTCGTATATGATGCTTGTACCCCAAATGATCCTCATCATCATCGGCAACACAGGCTTCCCCATCATGCTGCGCTTTGTCATTTGGTTCATGTCCCGGTGTGTGTCCAAGCAATCCAGGACCTATGAGACGCTTTCTTTCCTCTTGGACCATCCGCGGCGCTGCTATCTCTACCTCTTCCCATCTCACAACACGTGGTTCCTTTTGTTTGTCCTATTTATCCTCACTGTGAGCGACTGGTTTCTACTCATGATCTGCGACTTGGCGACACGACATGCTTTTCCCAGCAACGGTACATGGATCTTCTCATCGCTCTTCCAATCGGTGTCGACGCGATCGTCTGGATTTCAGACATTCGACATTTTAAGCCTCACAGCTTCAGAGCGCCTGCTAGAAGTGGTGATGATGTACATTGCTGCGTTCCCACTCATGATGACCATGCGAAGCACTAATGTGTACGAGGATCGCTCGCTGTTCGTCGAGGAACCATCTGAACAGTCCGACGAGTCTGAATCTCAGGCTGTATGGGGCCGCTTTATCGGCACGCATATCCGCAATCAGCTCGCTTACGACTTGTGGTGGGTCATGTTAGCTTTGTGGATTGTGCTCTTGTGCGAAAAAAACAAAGTCGAGTCTGAGGAATACAAGACCATGTCCGTATTTGGCGTGATCTTCGAACTGATGTCGGCGTACGGCACGGTCGGCATGAGTTTTGGCGCGACGAAAAAATCGGCCTCGCTCGTGGGTGACATGACAGTCCTCTCCAAACTCGTGATTGTGGCCGTCATCATACGTGGTCGTCATCGCAACCTACCCAGTGCCGTGGACCGTGCTGTGATGCTCCCTCACTACATGGAGCACCACGACGAAGTGCAAGACCAGACGATACCCCCTCGATCTTCCATGTCCCTTCCCCCTGAGGACGCAATACCTCGCTCCTCTAGCAGAGCCTCCCACGACCCCACCATTCGACGTCGCACCATGTCGCGCACACAGACGCGCTTCGCGGATGATCCTGTCGTGGATCATTCGAGTCCTTCGTTCCAGCTTCCCCCTCGTGTAGAGTCCCCTTCCTCCATGCTCTAGTAAAGTCGGAGTTTGAGCTTTCAGCCACGTGGTCGAACCGAAAAGCAGCGCTTCGTGTCCCTTACCGCCTTTGAGCCGCCTCTCCCGCATGCCAACGACCGCCGCGAGGGAGGGCCTTGCGCCATGGGCTTATTCTGCTCTAACGCACATGTTTCTCTCGAAGAATGACATGTATGGCCTCGGGAAAAGTTTTGCGCTTACGACGCTCAGTGAGGTGGGAGACAAGACGTTTTTGGTGAGTGCTATCCTCGCCATGCGCCATTCGCCCGTGGCAGTGTTTTGGGGCTGCTGGGTCGCCATGATCATTATGTCAACGCTCTCCAGCTTTATGGGCGCGATCCTGCCCTTTTTACTGACGCGCCGGACCGCACATTGGATCTCGGCGCTCTTGTTTGTGGGGTTTGGATGCATGGCCCTGTATCAAGGGTTTACCATGGAAGGCGACGAAATCAACCGAGAGTGGAAGGAGACGCAGGAGGAGATTCAGGAAGATGAGGAAGAACATGAAATGCAAGACTGGCGCTCTCCCTCTAGCGCCCCGGACTCAGGGCCATACCCCCCGCCCCCCGTGACAGAGTCCCGGAGCCTGACGGAGGAAGCAGGCGTTTACCTGTATGTTCGAGATGGCTTGCGCAACTTGTGTGGCCTATTGTTCACGCCAGCATTTTCACAGGCGCTGACCCTGTCATTTTTGGGCGAGTGGGGCGATCGGAGCCAGATCACGACCATGATCCTTGCGTCGACGCATCGCATGAGTATCGTGGCCATCGGCACGAGTCTCGCTCACATGGTGTGCATCCTTATGGCCGTGACGGCAGGTGCCTTTTTTGCATCACGCATAGAGGTTCGGCACCTGACTATCGCGGGTGCTATCATTTTTCTGCTATTTGGAGTACACGCCGCGTACGACGCCATGTACCACCCAGACCCGATACCATCCATGCCTAGAGAGGGGCATTTACAAATGTAGCTACTGTACATAATTATGGAGCATTTTCTTTGTCGGTTCGTTCAGGTGCCGATTCATGGCTCTGGGTATCAAGACGTCCAAGCGGCCTCCGAGTTCGTCGTACACGTGGCGAGGGTGTCACATATCGCCGACGTGCATACTTGATGGACGACACTGGTCTTGGCGTCAGTGTGACAGGCTCGCGGCGAGCGAGCACATCATGCGATTCTTCCCAGTGGTCGCATGCGTCAGGTGTTGCCGTACCAGACGGCGGGTCAGGTACGAAAGAAGGTGGGTATTCAGTGACGCCAGCCACCGTGGCCACGTTGGTGGTACCACGAGTGAAGGCTAATATCATAAGCAGCATCAGCGCGAGTAGTAGCTGCACCGTGCCCCAGCGCTTCTGAGAACGGACGCTGCGAGTAAGGTGTTCGACACGTGCGAGAAGAAGTGCCTGCTCACTCTCGTACTGGAGGCGCTGCGACTCGAAAGCTTGGAGAATGCGTTGCAACGTGATATGGTGTCGCTCAATTTTGTCCTCCCAAGCGCGTCCATGACTCGCATTCATGGCAGCGAAGAATTCAGCGAGTCGTGTTTCTTGCATCTGTTCCAACACCATGAGTTTTTCGCGCATTTTTTGACTACTGAGCTGCAAATACTGCATGCTCAGGCTTGTGTTTGATTCGAGAGCCGAAAGTCGCTTGGTAATGGTGCGGTAGATAGACTCACTACCACCCGCCTTGGTATCTCCTGCCGGCTTTTGATTGGGCTTGGGCTTCGCTTTGGAGTCCGACGTCTGTTTCTTGGCCTCGACGGATGAGTTCGTGGCAGTCGCATGCCGTCGTGACACATCAGGCGTGGGTGGCGATGGCAGTGCACACGTACGAGGCGCCAATTCCATCACAAATGGAGCCGGAACACGGACATCTCTAGCTTCTGACAGCGTCTGAGTCACTTGACACGTATGCGAGGTAGGTGGCAACGCTGTCGACGGCGTCTGGATGAGCGCCGGCGGCGTGGGAAGCACGACAGGCTCAACACGCTCACATACAGAGCGCCAAACACCGGGGAATGGTTCGCGGACACATGCGCGCTCTACGACGCGATCGTTCACCAAGGCATGTGTACTTGTGAGTTCCAAAATTGGCTCGGTCGATGGGGTGGCGTCTTCGTCTTCTGTCGTGTCATCATCATCGATATCGTTCAAAATGTCATCATCGGCATCCTCACGCTCGTTACGGCCATAGACACGAAGAAGACTCACAGGGCAGTAATACTCCGTGCCATAGTGTTCCAAAAAGTCGATGCGCAGGAATCGGAAGTAGGACAGCGGTGCGTCAGATACCTGAAACACTTGAAAACCACGCGCATTGCGCGCATGAAACATGCCCAGCGTATGCCATTCATCGGGTGGTGCGTGCAATGACCGCGCGACACGCACAGTAAATACCTTGAACATGCTGCTGAAAAATTCAAGATTCGCCAACACAATCGTATCTACACGAATCTGCTGGCAGAGTTCGATGACCACAAACTGCTGGGCCGGGCGCGACTCGCGATCGCCCGGGTGAGTAGCTGACTGGGGACACGGCGATAGCATGTATTTGTCTTTTTTCTCGCTCAATATTGCGTGTGCGAATTTGGCGAGCGGATTGGCCTGGTGCATCATCGCGGCACAGTCCAGCGATGCATAGTTCCAGCGGTGCTTGAGTTCGGCCAGTGCAGACGTGGCATCTTCCACGGCATAAATATGAGGCGGACCGCCTGATTCGGGGGGTGCTGCGGGGGTCTTACTAGCTTGCTTTACGGTAGTATCGTTCACTAGCGCACCCGTAGCGATGGTCGATTCCGACGAAGTGGCACGCGGTATGCCTGCACCCGACGATGTCGAACTTGCAGGGGTAGCAGCTTGCTCCAAGGAGCGCTGTGAAGATGTAGTTGATTGCTGGGCCGCCCGCTCACGCACCTTTTCGTTTTTCCTCGACTTGCGTTTGCGTTCTAGATGTTGCTCTTTCCACTCGTCAAAACTGAGCAGCGGATCGTCGCTGCGAGCGTTGTCGAGGTGGCTTGATTCAGCTTTGGCAATATCGACCTCTTGAACGCGATGCGACGCGCGCTGTAAAACATGCTCGTCACGCAGCGCTGTCAACCTCTCATGGGGTACCATGACAGAACCTAACATGGCGTAAATATGCGTGTGTGTTTGGCCCCATTCATCTGTGAGTGGAACTTCGCATAGTAATAGGTCGTTGCTAAGCAGCATTCGCCGTGGATCCGTTAGAAACGCCACGCTCGAATCGAATATCTGTGCCACATCACTCGTCGATGGAGCTTGTTCCGGTGAGGTGGGGGAGTAACACGTAAACGCATAGCCCATGGACTGACGCGGCGTGCCTTTCGCGTTAGCCCGGAGCGATGCTGCAGTGATTTTCACGTCATGCTGATTTGTGGCCCCTGATACGCTTTCCAAGCTGCCCAGAAGGTGTAGCAGCGTTGCAACGACACTGACCGACAATGGCCAGTGCCATGGCTTCCTCACCCATTGCATGTAGGATTGTGGACCGCTGGGTACGTAATATCACACGGATCTAGGGCGCAGACGCCACATGATCGGCCTCAGGGCTGTAGTCACGAGCAGGACAAAATGCAAATGCACGAGAAATTTTTGTGTCCAATCGCATGCATGCCCTCACGCTGCCTGTTGATGCATGTTCTGCAGGACATAACTCGCCTTGCATCAAATTTGAGGCACGCGTCGTGCCCACCCGTGTTCACATTCCATCGCTTGCTTGGCGTTCCCAGGGTGTTTTTCTGCATCGACCTGCCTTAATCAGTCGCCTGATCTCAGGGGCTTGTTCTTCTCCATCCCAACCCACCTTCTTTTGCCCGTGTCGAGGTCATGAAGAGTACTTTCCTTTCGTTTTTGGGTGTGGCAATGACCATGGCAACCATGGCATTGGCCACGAATGTGCGGGACACTCGTGGCAGCATTTCGGTGCGTCACGGTGGGAGCAAGCGCAGCGGCATCAGCTCTGAGGATCTGGAGCAGATGGGTGACCAGATGGCTGCGCGCGCTAATTTGAACCTGCGATTCAACTATGGCCGGGATATGGTCCGTGGTGTTGGCATTGGTGGCTGGCTTGTCATTGAGGATTTCATCACGCCATCAATCTACCAAAAAGCTGGTGATGACCGCGTAATTGACGAGTGGTCGTTTGGCAAGTATGTGCCGGAAGAGAAGGGCAAGAAGATCTTGAAGGATCACTACGACAACTTTATCACCGAAGAGGACTTTAAGGAGATCGCCTCTTACGGTCTGAACCATGTGCGTGTCCCTTTCCCGTACTGGGGTATTCGTACGTGGGGTGACGAGCCGTACGTAACGCTGAACCAGTACGACAAGCTCAAAGAGGCTGCGCACTGGGCGGAAAAGTACAACCTTAAGATGATCATTGAGCTTCACACGGTGCCAGGTGGTGCTAACCCCTATGACCACGGAGGCCACAAGGGCCACTTTAACTGGCTCAATGAGCAAAAATACGAGGACCGCTGGCTCGAGATCCTTGACGAGCTGGTGTCAGAGTTTAGCCAGAGCAAGTACCCTGCTGTATCGGGTATTTCGATGGTGAACGAGCCGAATGGTGACGTAAACCAGGTTTACGGGCGATACAAGAAGGGCTATAACACCGTACGCAACAGTGAGAGCGACTCTGACCTCATCATTGTGATTGGCGACGTGTTTTTGAATCCTGCAGAAAACGACTACTGGCACTCGCGCTTGCAACCGCCCAAGTACCAGAATGTGATGACTGACACGCATGTGTACCGCATGTTTGATCCGAACTCGATTAAATTGTCGCCCGAAGATCGCATCCAATCTTACTGTAACATGAAGTCTGGCTTTGCAGAGGCGAACAAGCATCTTTGGGCCCTGGTGGGTGAATGGTCGCCGGCTGTGACTGACTGTGCCCCTGGTCTGAATGGTCGCTTCGAGGGCGCGCGGTACGACGGGTCGTTTGGAGACTCGAACTATATTGGAAGCTGCAAGGGCAAGACGGGTAATGCCAAACACTTCTCTGAAAGCTACAAGCGGTTTTTGAAAAAGAGCTGGGAGGCACAGGTCGACACGTACGAGGCCGGCTCCGGCTGGATCATGTGGACGTGGCGCACTGAGCACCACAATGCAGATGACTGGAGCTACCGTCAAGGTGTGCGTCACGGCTGGATCCCCAAGGATCCGACGCAACGCGATTTCAAGTGCTGAGCGCTTGACCGTATCCATAGTTTTATGATGATAACGAACGAACGCTTCTTTCACGTGACATACACATTGGCAGATTTGGTGGGGACGTGACGCTGGGCGCCTGAAAGGCGCACGCTTGCTGACTTGCCGCCATTTGGGTGAGCATTGTTCACCCACGGTCACGACGACGACAGTATGCGGGATGCCAAGCCGCACACTCGAAAGGTGTCGCAGGGTGTTGCGTCGCAGATACGCGGGAGTAGCTTGAACGCATCGAGCTCGCCGCGCACTGAGCAGGTGCCCGTGACCGTAGAGACGCCACCCGTGTCGCATCCAGTGCTGCGGTCTTGGGCGTCAACATATCCTTTGCGCTACGAAGCTGACGCATCATTACCGAGTCCCGCTAGCCCTGCGTGGAGTGGATCGAGCAGGCACTCGCCGTCGATGCGCACGAGTGCATCGTCGCCACATCTCCAGGCACATGGCGTGAGTATGAATAATGTGGCACAACTGTCGTTGCCGACGACATGGGCCGACCAGGGCCATATTTCGCCTCCCAGAAGGTCGCAAGCTGATGTGAAAGGCCTGGGTGTCTCGATGGAGGGCGGGCGCAAACTGCCTACGTCGGCCGTTCCTCCCATCAACACGAATCTGCGCAGCGTTACACCCGAAATATCGATGCCAAGCACGCCGCTGTACATATCACCTGCCAGTTCTCAAGCTCCGAGAATGCGTGCTCTATCGCAAGGAGCAGCCAGTGTGACACGCCGCACGCGACCTACGCTGGAGGGAGGCGAGGTGTCGAAACAGTCGAGCAGTCCCAACTTGGGCCTTGTATTTCGCGCAAAAAATGCGTCCGACTTGAGTCACTCGCCTGATTTTCCGAATCCGCATGCCATACCACACCCGTCAACCTCCAGCCGCACGGCACGGCAGAAGCAGCATCTGCTCAATGAAATGGCCGAGACGGAGCGCTCGTATGCTGGAGATCTCTGCGTGATCACCAACTTGTACATTTATCAAGCTCGTCTTCGTGCAGGTATGCGCTCCATGACGAATTCATCACTCTCGGTGCTGCAGCCGTCGTCGCGGGCATCGAGTGCGTCGTCAGAGCCTGAGATCGATCCAAGTGCTTCACCTAACGACGTGGATTCACAGCGCTCACCTATGCTTCTCCGGCCCCAGTCGCCCATGTCGTCTGGGCGTGCGTCGCCCGCGCCGCTCTTTTCCGCAGCACTGCCGTTCTCTGTGACTGATATTCAGGTGGTTTTTGCCGGTGTTGAATCGTGCACATCCCTGGCTCTTAGCATGTCGAATTTGTTGGCGGCTGCGGCGCGCGGCGAATGTAATGTTAGCTCGGTGTTTCTGGACAAGTGGCAACAGATTGAGCAAGTATTTTCGTTCTACTGCTCGCGACACGAGGCCAGCATAGCCCGTCTCAGCGACATGGTGGCACGCAATCCTGCCACATCAGCCTTTTTACGTGAATGCGACGACCTATCGCGGCGGCACACGACGGCCTGGGACTTACCGTCGCTGCTGATCAAACCTGTCCAGCGCGTGCTCAAATACCCGCTGTTTCTGCGCTCGATCATGGAGTGTACAGAGCCGCACGACCCTGAATATGTGCAGCTTCAAATGGCCCTACGCCAAATGGAAGGTGTGGCGAGTCGCATTAATGAAAGCAAGAAGCGGATGGACATTGTGGGGCAGCATGGCTTTGAGCATCCTGCGGCTCAGCGCTCCGGCTTCCGGTCAGGTCCGCTACGGCGGTCCAAGACGCCATCGAATGTCGATACGGCGCCACTGACGGACGATGAACATCGTTATCATGATTTGGTGGCACAGCTACATATGGCGGAGAAATACATCGTCCAGTTCACCGAGCGGTGCTCGCAATGGATGCAAAACGTGCGTCGAATGTACTTGGTCGAGATTCGCGCGATGGATGAGTGGATGGCTGTGTACCGCTGCGGCGAAGTACGATATGCGGCGTCGCTCGAGCGTCTCCATCGGTTCCGGGAGCTGCTGCACTGGCGCGTGCTGAATTCGGCATACTCGCAGCTTGAGACGTCCATGCACCATGCCGTGTATGTCAAGCTGAATGCGCTACAGAACTTACTTGAACGCCCCAAGATGGTGATTTTGAACCGTGCGGCGAAGGAGCCAGACTTTCGCCGCTACCTGCATGACCGGGCGCGTCGCCCCAAGACCAAGCTTCATGGAGGCGCCTTGGCCTTTCTTTCAATGCATGTTCAGCTGATGAGCGAGATTCCCACACTGCTTCGCTGCATCGACTTGGTGATGATGCGCTGCCTGTACGCACTCACCTGCGTCCAAATGACCTTTTTTGGTCAGATGACCGATCTGCTGCTTGAGTTCGGCGCCAAGTACATGCCTGGCATCAGGACGCCGGTGATGGTGAGTCCGATAACAGGCGGGCCCATGTCGGACATGCTCCCATCCTCCGCTGACTCGTCCATGACAGGCATAGATGCATCGCTGCACCTCACCGATATTCCCTGGCCACAACACGCCCACCTTCCGCTCATGATGCAGAATTTGAGCGTGTCACAGCCGAGCCCTGAACGTGTGCTGCACACAGGTATGAACGCGTCCCACTCCCTGTCTCCTTCTACCACGCCTCATATGACGAATCCTGAGCCACTTACTCTTCCTACGTTTCCGTCTCTTGATATCCCTGTTTCTATGACCGTTGCCGACACACGTGAGCACAGACTCAGGCGTACTTCAGCACAGCCCGTTGTGCCGCTGCTCCGCCCCGCGCCCGTGACGGACGTGGCCCCAGCTCCGCCAATCCGCCCCCTCTCGACCAGTGGAGTGCCTCTTATGATGCCGTCGGGCCCCGCTTCCGCCCCTGCCATTGTCGTTCAGCCGCAGCAGGCCTGGGACAAGGCCCTCCAGCGTCGATCGCAGTTCTCGGCTGACGAGTCCCTTGCGTCGCATTTGGGAGACGCCACGACATTTTATGATGCGCGCTCGTCCATCGGCGATTTATCGGTCCAGCTGCGCTCTAGCGATACCTCGGCCCATGCCTTCCCTCGTCCATAGACCATCGTATCTTGATGTGGAGCCATCTGGCTTTATTTTCGGCCCATGCCACGACCGGCGCCACCGCCACCGCCACCGGCCCAGCCTGGCGAATATATACAGACGGCGGCCACGGGCAATAAGATCTCAAGGCGCTCGTGCATTTATGGCGCATCCAACATTGTGTTGGGCGGCAAGTGCATCGTGCACACGGGAGCGATGATTCGTGGTGACCTCGTGCGTGTGCTGCGTACCCAGGGCTCATCGTCGTCTGTCGTGATAGTGACAGGGCGCTACCTGCGCCTGGAGCAAGGTAGTATACTGCATCCACCAGCCAAGACATATCAGGGGTACGTGCGACGCCATTGACACAGTGTTTTTTCCTACTTTCCCATGCGCATCGGCGACTACGTGCGCATCGGAGCGCACTCGATCGTCGAGGCAGCGCAGATCGGGAGTCATGTCGATATTGGCGAGCGCTGTATCATTGTATGTGGCATGTGCTTACACGCAGGGCCGCTTTTGCGTGATTCGCGACGGCGCTCAGATCCTCGATGGTGCCGTGCTTGCCCCTCAGACTGTGGTTCCCAGTCACTGTATATACGGCGGATCACCAGGTACGCACAGACAATTAACCACAGCGCGTCGCGTCGGCACACTTCCCGAGTCGTTTACGAGCTCCCACGAACTCGATAGCCGTACGTATTTCCACGCATTTCGTCCCCCGCGATAGCGGGACGCTCCACGGACCACCTCCACCGACCAGGTTGCCACCGGTCTCTCTGCTACACCATGACGCTCCCGGTGCGCCTGCCGTCGCTTCTTGATACGGACCTGTACAAGTTTACGATGCAGCAGGCCGTGCTGCATCACTTTCCCGATACGCAAGTAACATGTATGTCGCTCTGACTGACGCAGACCACTTTACGAACCGAGCCGGCGACATGCTCTTTACTCGGGAGTGTGCGGACCAGATCCAGCTTGCGATCAACCATCTTGGCACACTTCGACTGACGCCTGATGAGCTGGAATGGCTGCGCACGTCGTGTGCGTACTTGCGCGAGCCGTACCTGTCATTTCTTCGCGAGTTTGCGCTGCGGCCCGCGGAGCAGGTGCAGCTTTGCTATACGCCGGTCAACGATACGCATGGCACGCTCGGCATTGACATTCGTGGCGCCTGGAAGGATGTGATACTGTATGAAGTGCCTGTGATGGCGATCATTAGCGAGACATATTTCGCCATGTGCGATACGGATTGGCGTCTGGATGGCCAGCGTGAACAGGCATACCGCAAGGGCAGGGACCTGTTGGAACACGGCATTGTCCTGAGCGAGTTTGGCACGCGTCGACGACGTTCGCTTGCGACGCACGATGCCGTGATGGATGGTCTGGTGCAGGCTCACAAGGATGTACAGGCGGCTCATTTGCCCAAAGCGGGTCGCCTCCTCGGTACCAGCAACGTGTACTTGGCCAAGAAGTATGGGCTCGTGCCGAGCGGCACCATTGCGCACGAGTGGACGATGGGTATTGCGACGCTGATGGGATACGAGCACAGCAATCTACATGCGCTATTGCTTTGGGA
>OJLW01000577.1_pt1 | contig 17555 bp, 10 predicted proteins | sample 1597021 | NCBI WGS metagenome assembly OJLW01 (sample SAMEA3904676, study PRJEB24821) | metagenome | biome: Builtin; feature: hospital; material: surface | place: USA | collected 2013-06-03
GGAACAAGTTTAAGCGCTCGACATACTCGTCCATCGTGAAAAGCAAGTAGCCATCTTTGGTCGTGATAGCCTCGGGCGTGTACCACTCATAGTCGTGCGTAGCGGCGTAGTAAAAGTTGCCGCCTTCCCAGAAAGGATCATCGCCTGGCCAAAACGTGCGTCCATCCTTATTAAATTCATCACTGAACACAAGATCGTACTGAGACTTGTCCACCGGATTCGTCCATGTGTGATACTGCTCCTCCGTATCCTCGTCGATCAAGCCTCGAACAGGGATTTTGCTAGACTCAGCATCTGCTAAAAAGCTCGCCAAACCCTTGTTGAACTGGCGCTGATGGTCGGCCAGGATAGGGTAGCCCACAAATAACATGAGCACAGACAAGCCAATGATGGTGATGGTGAACACATTGCCCAAACCACGCAGCGTCGGACGCCAAGAATGGGCGTCAGGGTTTTTATCAGGAATGTGCAGGTAGTCATCAGACTCTGCCTGCATGGGGTGCAGCATCACCATACCTTGGCCAGCATTCGGCTGCCGACCCACACGTTTCGTCATGCTATTATATAGTCCCGGTGATGCAGGCTCCATGACTTGAGATGAGACGCCGTGCTTGACGGATGTCGGTGTGGATACATTGGTCGTGCCCGACTCTAGGTCATGCAGATACGGATCTTGCACCACCCGACTGGGCATATTAATAAATGCATTGAGTTCTGTGCTGTCCTCGGCATCTTCCCAGTTTTCAGACCCAAAACTTTTGCGCGATGCGTACGTCGCCCGGTCAGCAGGGTCTTCATCGGTCGCATATGCCTTCCTGTTCCACGTAGAATCGTGCTCCCTTGGTCCGTTGACATTCGATTTTGCAGAACGCTCACGAGACTGCCGGGGCTCTGCTGCGACGCGGTCATACTGTCTCGCCGACATGACGGCGTCCAACGTTGTTGAGTGTGCAGTCAAAATGGGCGTCGACTGCCCCTTGTGGCGCTGCACGCGCCGAGTGTGGAGGATTGTTTGGCATTTACACTCTATATCCAATCACATGACGACTTGGCTTCTGGGTCAGGCCTACGCGGCTCCACGTCAAATGAGCTGGCCCACCGCTACAGAGGCACAGTCGGACGGCTGGGGCGGCGCGAGGTCTGTATATACCGCCTCGTCATCGGTATCGTGCATAGTGTGGTACTGAGACGGCTCTGCGTGCATGTGTGTACTGGCATGCGGTCGCGCTGATGGTTCGAGCGCGGGCGAGTCGGGCATGAACCTGTGCCTCACCTTTGGTATCATCACAGGTGGGTTCTGCTGCAGGAGCGGGACCAGACTTGCACCGTGCAAAATCAGCTGGTCTAGTACATGCTGTTGAAGCTGTTCGAGGGCCTCTTCGGAGGACGCATCGGCAAATGCCACAGCCATAGCTATATTGGCGTCCAAAGTCAGGAGGCGCATGTAAAAATAGCCACGGTCGCGTACGTCCGGATTGGCGACGAGGTCCGTCGCTTGATGCAGGATCTTCTGTACAATTGGTCCACCAGATTTTGGCTTCCGAAGGAACAGTTTGACTGTGGCTGTTAAGAGTGCCAGCTGCACATCGGACGACTCGTCCAAAAAGGACAGGGTATAGTCATGCAGCGCATCGGTAGAACCTTCGACACGATCGCAAAAGTGCCCCAAGATCCAGATCATGGACACCTTGGCTGGGGACTCATACAGAGAGGGAATGTGGTCACATAGCATTGTGACAATGTAGCCGTAGCGGTCTGGGTATTTGCGCAAAATGTCCTTGACCACCATCACCGACTCTTGTAGTGCATAGTCCGCATGGCCCTGCATGATGGTCTCTAGCGCCGCCACGCACGGGTCAGCCACAAGGCTCCACTTGAGGGCGAGGCGTCCGATCATGTGAATGGCTTTGCGTGCGATGTTCTCGTTGATGTCCGTCACGCAGCTTTGTAATTCATCCAGCACATCGGTTGCATTCGATTGCGTTGCTAGTTGATACAGGATATCGAGCTTGACGAGCTTGATGTATTCTGGGTCGCTGTATGTACATAAAAAGGGAGAAAGCTCCAACCGCAGCACCATGGGCCGACGCTGCAAGTATAGAAGCACGTTTGTGAGAATCGTATACAAGATCTCTGGAGGCGCCTTCATATGCGGCATGAGCACATAGCCAATCCACCGTCCTAGCGCGTTCATCCGCTCCATGTCGCTCATATAATTCATCAGAAACATGGCCACCTTGCTGGCTGTGAGTGCCAATGTCGGGCTGTGCACCTGCACATGCCGCGACAAAGCATCTGCGAGCATATGGGCCTCCTGGCCCGTCTGCGGCGTAAAAAACAACAGCGTCTCCATAATGTACGTCTGCCCCCATTCAGAACATTGATGCATGACTTGCACGAGGTGGTTGGCCTGCTTGAAGTTGACAGAGAGTTGCATCGTGTGGCTACTCTCTGCCATGTGATACAGTGCTGCAACCGCTGACACCACCACGTCGGTGCTCGTATCATACATCATGCCAAAGAGCTTTTCGATAAACCCGCTTTTTTCCATGAGAGCTGCATCGTACATGTACATCCGAGCGACGCACATGGCCGCTGTTTTGCGAACGTATGGTTTCTTGTCGTACAAAGCGCTGCGTACAGGATCTAGGAGGCCGTGCACCATGTCGTCGGTGAGGAGAGACGCCATGGTTCGCAGTGCCGAAGCACGTGTGATCGCATCTTGACTTTTCGCATCCTGCGTAAACAAATCGATATAGGGCGTCAATGCCTCCTTCTTCCTCATACCGTAGTTCGACAGGAAAAAGTACCCCATCTTTTTTATATGGATATCCTGAAGACTCATGCACTCCGCCACACTCGTACACAGCGCGCTCATGTCATTGCCCATCGTTGCATTCGCTATAATGCGCTTCAGCACAGCCACCTTTTTCGAGTAAGACTTCGCATTGACAAGGTCTGAGCCCAGCTCCTCTGCACTGCCATACACAAAGCACCTGTCCTGCCGCCCATGATCCGCCATGCCTCCCACGACGCCGGCGTGCCGGCTGGGTGGAGGCAGCAGCGGCCCTCGAGCTTCGAGCGGCGCGTCCGCTATCACGTGCCATGACCAAAAAAATTGTCGCTTCAGCCTGGCTTCTTGCTTCCTGGACGATGGAGTATCAGCCGCTGAGAGCGCCGCCGACGGCTGCAGCGACGGCCTCATCGTCGCTGCACTCGCACTCCGAGTCGCTATATTGGAGGAATCAGTTTTACTCGCCTGTCTTTCTCAAAGAGTTTGCGCCCGTGACGTGCATCCACTTTGTGCCATCGAGCCATGCCACGGACGATGATCCTAGTGGCTCGAGCTCGCGTGGCCGATTCGCTGTCACGACAGGCACTCGCGTGCAGATCTACAGCATGCGCACAAGTCGCGTAGTAAAGACCATCACTCGTTTTAAGGATGTGGCCCGCAGCGCGCACTTTCGCTCGGATGCCCGTTTGCTGGTGGCCGGCGAGGACACGGGGAATGTGCAAGTCTTTGATACCAACTCACGTACGATATTGCGCTCTTTCCAAGGACACCAGATGCCCGTGCATGTATCTAAATTTTCGACGGATATCACGCAGGTGCTGACGGCCTCAGATGACCGCACTGTGCGCATGTGGGATATGCCTGAACAAAAAGAGACGCGCCGCTTTGAGGGCCACACGGACTATGTGCGCGCTGGAGCCATCTCTCAAGACAACCCGCATGTCGTCATGTCGGGCGCCTATGACGGCACGGTGCGTCTATGGGATCTGCGCATGAGCGAACACGACGGCCAAGCCATGTGCATGGAACATGGAGCGCCGGTCGAAGATGTGTTGGTGTACCCGACGGGTGGCAGTGGCGTGGCGGTGAGTGCCGGAGGGCCCATGCTGCGTGTATGGGATATCATGAGTGGGGGCCGTTGCATGCGCGCGATATCCAACCACCAAAAGACGATCACAAAACTGGCGCTGTCCGTCGAGTCGGGCGCTGGATTCACCTCGGACGAAGGAAGTGGTGGCATGCGACTACTGAGCGGTGGCCTCGATCATCTTGTCAAGGTGTATGATCCAGCGCAGGACTATCGCGTCACACACACGATGCGGTATCCAGCGCCCATCTTGAGTTTGGCCGTGAGTCCCGATGAAAGCCATATTGCCGTGGGCATGTCGGACGGCACACTGTGCATCCGGAAGCGCGAGCTCAAAGCTAGCGAGCTCGAGAGCCGTGAGCGTCGGCGTGCCGCTTTGCGCACAGGTGCCTATGAGCACTTTGCCACGGGCCCCACCCGGGCGAGTGCTGCGACGCGGGCTGACGAACTGTCCGTGGAGTCGACGCGGCGCCAACGGCTGAAGCGCTACGATCAGCTCCTCAAAGCGTTCCGCTACCGGGATGCGTTGGATGCGAGTTTGCAGCAAGGCGTGCCTGCGAGTGTGACGTTTGCCCTGATCATGGAGCTGATTCGTCGCTCGCCGAGTGGCCAGGCGGACGGTCTGCGTCGTGCCATATCAGGACGTGACGACGTGACGCTCGAGCCCATCTTGCGTTTCCTGTTGCGGCATGTGACGAATCCGCAGTACACCCATCTTGTGTGCGACACACTGAATCTGGTGATTGATACGTACGCGTCGGTGTTGGGACAATCGCCGATCATTGACGACCTGTTCGGGCGCATTTGGGCCAAGCTGGGCGAGGAAATGCGTCTCCAGTCTCAGCTGTTCCAGGTAAATGGTGCGTTGGAGATGCTCCTGGCGCGTTCGGCGCTGGGTGCGGCCATGACATAGATCCACACCCTGTATGCATGTCTACTTAGGCTATCACTTGCGCACCGAGCACTTCCTTGCCCGTGTTTTTGATCTTCTCCAGCACCGTCTCAAAAGGCACCGAAGCTTCGACGTCGACGCTCTGCTGCTCGAGGCTGACCGTGTACGACGTGACGCCTGGTGTAAATGTCGCCGATCCCTCCTACGCGATCAGGTACGTACCCTCCAGCTTTCCCAGAACACGTTCGATCGCACGCGAGCAAGCTCCGCATGTCATTTTGACATCAAAATGGTACTTGTGTGTCTTTCTGTATAAGTGGAAGGTATATACATACGTCGGTCATGATGCGCGCAGGTCAAGCGATACGAAATGCGCCACCTCCGAACGCCCTGTCTCGCCGCGGGGATGGCTCGTGTGGCGGGCTGGGCCTGCCACGCGCGGCTGCCGACACACCATGACGTAAGCCCGTGTCACTCGTACTAACAACTATATGTAAACACGTGACCAAATCGGCAGGTGGACGGCGTGGCCCTGACGCTGACCTTCCTCCCCCAACTGCCCTACCGCTTCCAACATGGAGAACGAACACGTACGTGAATAGCGCGCGTGCGATGAGTGTGGTACTAACACAGAATAGGGTGAGCTTGTCGATCTTTACGTGCCCCGCAAGTGCGCTGCCACGGGCCGCCTTATGGAGGCCAAGGACCACGCCTCGGTCCAGATCGCTGTGGCCGACGTGGACGAGAACGGCAAGATGATTCCTGGCTCGACGACCAACATTCCGATCTCGGGTGCCGTTCGTCACCAGGCTGAGAGTGACGACTCGATTAACCGTATTGCGCAACAGATGGGCTGTACGTATCAGGATACCGTGCCACACGACCCTAGGTCAGACGGGTGTTACCACCACCACCACCACCGCGCATGGAACCGCTCCTGACAGTCTGCGCCTGGCTGCGGGATCACTCCCATTTCTACGGCAGGGGCAGGATTCCACATTTTCACGGAGCGAAAAGGAACAGGCAGCGGATAAGAGCTCGCCGGCTCCTGTGCATGAGCTTGTCGAGTGTCAGACCTCTGCTACATGCGCGGTATGCACGGTGTGTGGTAACGTCGCCTGGCCAGGCGTTGGCACGATACCGACAGAGAACGTTGGCTAACCCTGCAGTGATGAAGAACGTCTGGTCGTACCAACAAAAGTAAGGATGCCGTGCTGTCGGCCCTTGTATGTCTCTATGCTCTATAGCGTGGAATAGCTATATCATGCCGCTCGGCGATGAAACCATTCGTACATGTCGGGACGCGGGTCCATGCTGAGGCGTGGTGTGGTGCTCGAGGCCTTTTTTTTCGAGCGCCGTTTTTTTTCTGCCAGAGGGCTTATTCAGCGCTTGCATCGCTGAGGGCGTGTGGATCGGCGCTGAAACGTCTTCCTCCTCGCTTTTTGTCCCGGCTGCCAACGGTCACGCCTGTTAACGAAGCACCCCCGCCCACCTTTGTTCTCACGCTGTAATATATGTACCTCTAGGCATGATGCAAGAAAATACAGGACCAGATCCATTAGCGGGTCTTCCATCCATTCATTACCGCCATCCCAGCTCGCGTGGTGCCGCCTCGCCCTTAGAGCACCCGGTGCTTCTCCCTAGCGCCGTGCCTCCTCGGCCAGCGCCCGCCCCCCTCTCGCTGCATCGAACAGGCTCATGGTCGGTGCATCCTACTGTATCATCTCCTGGCCCCCATCCCTGGGATGCAGACGCTCTGACGTCGCCGCCCGGTCTCTTGCCCAACGGCGCCCCTGGACGTCGGCGTCCACGTCGCACACTTACAGATAATGCGACCGAGTTTTTGCATGCTGTGGACGACTTGCTGGGCTCACAGGTGTCACGGCATGGCCCGTCCCACATGCCTCTGCCTCCGCCACCTGGGAATCTCGCTAGCCACGGCATGGAAGGTCCTCTGTCGCCCAAGTCAGCCGCCTTCCCTATGCCGATGGAACACGCTTTTGGTGTGGAATCGGCGGGACCGGCGCCGCTGCCGCTGGGCTCGACCAAGTTCGGCTTTCCTATGCCGAGCCATGCGATTGGGTCGCCGCCGATTCACACGCAGGACGAACGAGCGCCCGCGTCGGACTGGCCGCTTTCGGACGTCGAGGGACCGCCGATGTGGCCGTCCATGTACCCACCGACGCAGACGCCTGCTCCTATCGATCCGCTGGGCTATGGGGCCTCGACTGCTGTGCTGTCGTCGTCGCCGGACGATGCGACAGCGCCGCTCCACGCCGAAAAGTCGGTGGCGCTCGTCTTGGGCGACGACGAGCCGCGGTCGCATATGCCGCCCGCTCCGCCGACGAGTCACGCGCGGCCGGATGTGCTGGATGCGTCGATGCAGCCGTCGGCGTTCGTCAACCAGGACCTGGCGCAGCGCGTGCGGTCGATGACCCTGCCGGTCGATCTGTCGGTGGGTCCGATGCGCGAGCGGACCGGCTCGGTGCATCGAGCTCACCGCGCGCCTGACTCGCCGTCATCGCCTATGAGCGGGGGTCGTATCTCTACGCACGCACGCAAATCTGCCGCTGCTGCCGTGGCCGGCCACGGTGTGCATGGTATGTACGCGCGGTACACGCCGCAGTCGCCGTCCATGGCGTCGTCGGCGACGATCTGCGACTCGCCTGATGCGCTGGATCCGTCGTCGCGCCCGGGCCCGAAGCGCCGCGACGAGGGCAAGTGGTTTGGTCGGCCGGGCACGCTGCGGCTGGGCGACACGGTGCCGATTGCGTCGACGGGCCCAGCCGTCTTAGACGATGAGCTTGCGCCGTACGTGCGCGCGCGGTCTCAGGCGACGGTGCACGATGTGCATGGCGATGAGGGCTCTGTGCGCTCGCGCAATTCGTCGCGCACGCGTGCTTATGAGCGAGGCACGGGCGATCTCGGTGGCCGCTTCCACCGGCGCGACGAGGGTGGTGTGCCGCGCGCTGTGTCGGCGCCGCTGCAGGACGATGCGGCGCACTGGGAGCTGCGGGACGTGCGTGGCCAGCTGGCCGAGATCAGCATGGACCAGCACGGCAGTCGGCTGATCCAGGAGAAGCTGGATCACTGCACGCCGCAGGAGCGCACGCAGGTGTTCGAGGAGCTGTTTCCCGAGTCGCGTCGGCTCATGGCGGATGTGTTTGGCAACTATGTGATCCAAAAGCTGCTGGAGTACGGCTCACGCGAGCAGGTGCGCACGCTGGGCGGCCAGCTCGAGGGCCATGTGCTCTCGCTCTCACTCGGCACGTACGGCTGCCGCGTCGTGCAAAAGGCGTTTGAGCGCGTCGACGAGGAGCAAAAGATCCGCCTCGGCCAGGAGCTGCATCCGCACGTCTTGGACTGTGTGCGGGATCAAAATGCGAACCACGTGATCCAAAAAATCCTGGAGCAGGTGCCGAGTCCGCACCTCGACTTTATTGCCTCGGCGTTCCTGGGCCATGTGCCCGTACTCGCGTCGCACTGCTACTCGTGCCGTGTGCTGCAGCGCATCTTTGCGTACTGCAGCGAGGAACAGCGCCGGCCGCTCCTCGACGAGATGCACAAGGACACGCTGCGCCTCATGCAGGACCAGTACGGCAATTATGTCGTCCAGTGGGTCCTGCAGCACGGCGAGGAGCGCGACCGCCTTGCGATTGTGGGCGTCGCCAAGTCGCACCTGCTTGCCCTCTCGCGCCACAAGTTTGCGTCGAACGTCGTCGAGCATGTGATCCAGGTCGCGCAGCCCGCCGACCTGGCTGACCTGCTCGAGGAACTGCTGGCCCCGCTGCGTGCCTCGGACGTCGAGGGCCTGCCGCTCCTCCTCGAGGGCACGGCCCCGCTCTGCATTGCGACGGTCATGATGCAGGACCAGTACGCGAACTATGTGCTGCAGCGCTTCCTCCAGACGCTCCACGGCCACGACCGCGAGCGCCTGGTCCAGACCATCCGGCCTGTGCTGTATGCGCTGCGCCAGCGCCAGGCGCTCATGGCTGCCCAGAGCAATGCGGCGTCGACGCCGTACACGGGCAGCATTCGCATCCCCGGTGGCGGCCACATCGGGAACAAGCCCCTGCTGGCCATCGAGCGCCTCATCGAGCAGGGCCCCTAATGTCGATACGGGATTTCGCAACACGGTACATACGGCGGTAGTGACACGAAACAGATCCACGCACGTCCCTCGCCCCTCGCTCCCTCCACCCATGACAGGGGGTCAGGCCGTGCTGGCGCTGCCGGCGGCGGTGCATCCGACGGCTCGGACGTGCGACAATGTGCATGGCCGCGTGCAGATAGGCACAGAGGGCGATGCGCCGCAGCATGCGAGGAACATGGTGGTGCACTTCGGCGTGCCGGACGCCCCACAGCATCCCTGTGCGTTTCGCGTGCCCCTGCGTGACTTGCGGGCGATTCGCGAGCATGTGCCCTCGGCCATGCGCCCCATCGGATTCGTCGAGCTGTATGCCCAGAGCAAGCACACGCTCTTCTTCCACACGTGCCCGTACGACGAACATCGCCGCGCGTCAAGTGACTGGGACGGCCACCGCCTCGTCGACGCCCTGGTCCCCTTTGCCGATATCCTCGCCAGCCAGCAGGTGCCGAGCCTGTACCTCATCAACCCCTCCGCGGAAGAGCGCGCGAAGCACCAGACCCCGCGCTTCGCCGACGATGCGATCGAGGCCGTGCTCGCCCGCCGCTCGCCGCTGCCGCCCGCCCCGACCCACTCGGACACGTTGGCCGCCTGGGCCAAGTCGACCCACATGTCCGTCCTCACGCAGCTCTCTCACGTCATGCGCGGCGCCCGCGATAGTGGCCATGCCTTCTTGTCGCATCCGATCGTGCGCCGCGCCGCACCCCAACTCTCCGCCTCGCAGGCGGGGCCCTACATGGTCAGTGCCCAGACAGACTCCACGGCTCCGACGTCGAGCGACCCCCTCTCGGTCGAATTTGATGCTGCGCGCGTCTACCTCACGAAATGGGCGCGCCAAGTCGCCCAGGAAGGCGAACTGAATCGCATGGCCGAGCAGGCCATGCTCCGTGATCCTGATCGCGATGCCGAGTCGCTGCTCGGCACCTCGTACCTTCCGACGCTGCCCCAGACCGACAAGCTCGTGCCCCTGACACATGCGGCGTGTACAGAGCTCCTCGAGTCTGGTGCGCCAGCTCATGATATCGCGCAGCGCGTCTTCCGACACGGCCTCACTCCCGAGGCGCGGCGCTTACTGTGGCCCTACATGCTCGGCGCCCTTCCTCTCAACTCCCGTCGTGAGGGCCGCGACGCGCAGGACGCCGAGATGCAGCGCACCTACGATATGTGGAAGCAGCGCTGGTTCGGCCAGCCAAGGCCCCGTGCCGCCGAGCACGAAGCGTCGCAGCACCGCATCTGGATCGACTGCCTCCGCGCCGATACCAAGCACGACTTTTTCCAGCACGAGCCGCCTCTCGATATCGAGGCGCATGTCGTCGCCAGCGGCTGGCTCCGCTCACGACCCCAGGGCGCCGAGCATGCCCAGGTCAACAAGCACCTGTTCCTTCTCAGTGAGATTCTATGGACCTTTGACGTGTATGCCGAACATGCAAACGATACCAAACTACCTGCGATCGAGGGCTACGTCCAGGGCATGAGCGATTTGTGCTCCGTATGCTATGTGGCCTGCAGCGGTGATGAGGCACGCACGTTTTGGACGTTTGTGGCGCTCATGCGGATGTGGGGCAGCCACTACGTCGCTGACCAGTCGGGCATGCGGCACGAGCTCCTCCTGCTGCAGCGCCTCGTGGCCGAACTGTGTCCGCGACTGTACGCCTATCTCCAGCGCATCGACGGACTCAACCTGTTTTTCTGCTTTCGCTGGCTACTCGTGTGCTTCAAACGCGAGTTTGTGCTAGACGACGTGCTGCGCATCTGGGATGCCATGTGGTCGGCCAGATGGAGTGAGGCCGAGCACCGCGGCTGGCCGCTGTGTACGCACATGCATCTGTTCGTGGCGCTGGCCATCCTTGAGAGCCACGAGCGCCTCATACTCCGGTACCTGGCCTCGTTCGACGAAGTGCTCATGTTCATCCATTCGCTGGCGTTTCAAATGGATGCCACGAGTGTGCTGCGTCGCGCCGAGGCACTCGTGTACCGCCTGCGGAGCCGCGTCGGCCAGGAGCCGCCTGTCGATGAAGAGCTCCGATCCATGGTCCTATGCTAAACGTACATACTAATACAACACGCCTGCATCCACCACGTAGCGGTCGCCCGTCCGTTCCACGGTAAACTTTTTCGGCAGAAAGCGCGTGCGGTGCCACGAACGAACGAGTCGCATGGCATCCGAAACCTTGGATAGGCATACGAGAAACCATGCGGACGTGCTCTCTGTGTGCAACGGCGGCAGCTTGAGCACAGTGAACGACGACGCAAGGGGCGGCGTCGTAGGACGCACAAGCTGCGACATGTGCCAGTCGATGCGAGGGGGTATCTGGAGGCCTAGAGCATAGTGGCGCTGCAGCTTCTTTTCCAGCTTCTCAGCCGTGGTATCAAACGGGAGATGGCGCAATACAACCGACTGCATCGGATACGATGCGCCAATGTCCAGCGCGGCGAGCCATTCGGAGGGCCAGTGTGCGTAGTGCCGCTGGAAGAATGCTTGCCGCTGTGCCGCACTCAAGCATTCTACTTGCAGCGCCTCCCCGCCTATGCATGGGCGCTGCCTCTGTAGGGCGCGGGCTTCTGCTTCAGTTGCATACTCCACCATGACCATCTCGCTAGGGACCATGGCGTGCGTACGCACAAAGTCTATGCGCACTGGCGCACCGGCCACACGCCGCACATCACTGGGCAAGGCCGTGTACGGGACACGCCGTACCAAGGCACACGTATGACTCATGCCCTGCTCCGCGGTGGTGGAGGAAGATCACAAAGTGACAAGACAGCTTGGCATCCCCTGACCGCAGGGGAGGCTGGCAAGGAAGGCCGCGTCAAAGACCTTCCAATGTACAAGCAACGCCCGCGACACTCTTTTCCCTGCCCTGTACGTACTCTACCACTCCGTTCTATGCAATGCACTGCTCCACAGCAGATCTTGGCAGGCGGGGTGGCATGTCAATCGGACCACAGGGTCGAACTCGTCAGATGTGGAGTCAGATGTGGCGTCCAATGACACCACTCGAAATCTCACGCGAGCCGAAATGAAGCGATGTAAGAAGATGCCCAGCACAGATTTGTAATCGTATAAATACACCTTTTCCTGAGCTCGGAATTACTATTTTGTCAACCCACCTCTTTCCGTCATGTTCACCGCTGTGCGTGCCACTCTTCGCCCCAATGCTGTTGCTAGCAAGCGATGCTTCTCGAGTCTGTCTGTACAGTTGAAGCAGGCCGGTGGTGGCAAGATCATGACACCTAAGGCCGCTATCGCCGACATCCCAGTCGGTGCCAAGGTCATGGTGGGTGGTTTTGGTCTCTGTGGTGTGCCTCGCACACTGCTGGACGAGGTCGTTAAGCGCCCTGAACTCAAAGACCTTGATGTGTACTCGAACAACCTCGGTACGCCTGGCCGTGGTGTCGGTCTCCTGGCTCGCGAGGGCCGAGTTCGCTCTATTACGGGCTCGTTCCTCGGTGGCAACCGCGAGTTCGGTGACCAGTTTTTCAGGGGCGAGGTGCAGCTCAATCTCTGCCCACAGGGCACGTTTGCTGAGCGCATCCGCGCTGGTGCGGCTGGTATCCCTGCCTTCTACACGCCCACTGGTTACGGCACGGCCGTCCACAAGGGTGAGCTCGTACTCAAGTACGAAAAGAAGGATGGCGAGGAGGCGAAGCCTGTGCTCATTTCCAAGCCGCGTGAGTCGCGCCGCTTTGGCAACCGCGACTTTATTCTCGAGGAAGCCATCTACGGTGACTATGCTTTGATTCACGCTCGCAAGGCCGACGAGGCAGGCAACCTCATCTTCCACTCGACGGCGCGTAACTTCAATGACCCTATGGCACGCAACGCGCGTGTTACCATTGCTGAGGTGGAAGAGATTGTGCCGGTTGGCTCGATTTCCTCGGACGAAGTGCATCTGCCATCCATCTTTGTGGACCGCATCGTCAAGGCGGAGCTGCCTCTGGAGGTGGAGAAGGTGTGTCTCTCGAAGCCGGAGGGCGACGCCACAGAGCTCACGAAGCGCGACATCATTGCTAAGCGTGCTGCGGCTGAGCTAAGCGATGGTATGTATGTGAACCTCGGTGTCGGTATGCCCAACTTGGTGCCCTCCTACCTCTCCAAGGACGTGGATGTGTATGTGCATACTGAAAACGGTCTGCTTGGTGTGGGCCCGTACCCTTCGAAGGAAGAGGATGTGCACACGGACATCATCAACGCTGGCAAGGAATCGATCACCGAGCGCCCTGACGCTGCTGCGTTCGATGCTGTCGCCAGTTTCGACATCGTGCGTGGCGGTCACCTCGATGTGACGATGCTTGGTGCCCTCCAGGTCACGGCGAACGGTGATCTGGCCAACTACATGATCCCAGGCAAGTTCGCGACGGGTATGGGTGGTGCCATGGACCTCGTGTCGAACCCTGACAATACGCGTGTGATTGTGCTGACGGAGCACGTCGACAAGACGGGCAAGCCCAAGGTGGTGCAGAACACGGAACTCCCCTTGACAGGTGTGCGCTGTGTGAGCACGATCATCACAGACCTGGCTGTGTTCAACGTGGACCGTGAGAAGGGCGGTCTCACGCTCGTTGAGCTCCAGCCCGGTGTAACGCTCGAGGAGGTCAAGGCTAAGACGGGCGCCGATTTCAAGGTGGCGCTTTAATCTATAGCTATGTGCAATTATATATTTTCTGACGAGATCATGGGTTTCGTGAGTGTGATGTCGTCACCCTCCAAAGCTTGCATGGCCGTGGATGGCGGCACGAGCGAAGCCTTAGGTGACTTGACGAAGACCAATGGCGACGGCGTTGCCGAAGAAGTCGTCAAGCGCTGATCGTGCCGGTCTTCCAAGCTGTCCCTATCCGTTTTGTTCTCACTCATGGGTATATCCCATGTCGACGTCGATCCAGTGTCCGACTGGCCGTCCGAGTCGTATTCATCCAAAATCTCTTCACCGATGAGCTCTTCGAGGACATCTTCCAGCGTAATGATACCCAGTGGTGCATCCGGCGCAAGATTCTGCTCCACTACTTTCGCTGGAGGCAGTGTGCTACTCGCACTGATCGGATGATCCGGGTTGTCAAAGTCACTGGCTTTGCCACCCCGCAGCCGATGCAGCAGACGCTGGAGATGCGACGAACGCAGACTCCTCATCTTGGGCTCTTTGGTTGACTCTGCTGCTGTGCCCTTTTCGAGTTCAGACGATGCATTGAGCGTGGCAGGAATTTTGGTCTTTGGCGGTACAGTAGCTTTGGCCGCGTACGACGAGTGCGGCGACACAATCGCCATATGGGAACGGCCTTCCTGGAACACATTGAGTACATTCAGCAGAGGCTCATCCCAGGGCACCGTCGGTAGCGCATTGATCAGCATTTCACTTACAGGCACAGCATCCTCAGGGTCGAGTAGCACACACTGCTTCACCAACAGAGCACCGACAATCTTTCGGTGCACCTTCGGCTCAAGGGTCGTTGGTTGTGAGTACAGTGCCCGCGAATCATCTGCGAGTGGATTGCGTTCCAGCTCCGCGCCGTCACCGATGCTTGGTGCTTCAGGCAAAGCCACCTGTTGTGTCAGACCAAGAGAACGGCTTATGCGCGATGATACCGTTTCTCCTCGGTTTGGTGTGCCCGCACCAGACTCACTCCTCGACACATTCAAATCTTGATACACGGGAATTCGGGAATGACCGGACCGAACAATGCGATCCAACGTGGGATAGTCAAGGCGCGCCGTAAGTGGAATCATATTGACCCTCTCAATAGGCGTCATGGCTTGCTTTGCAACTTTTTCTTGCATGTCCAGAGCACCTCCAACAATCGTAACGGTATCATGCTTCAGATCACCACCATGACCACCAGCAGCTTCATGCATCGTGACCAACTCTTTGAGCTCGACGCGGCGGTAGATTGTACCATGGTGTGGTCCTAGCGCATAGTGCAAAATGCGCGACACTGGCCAGGCAATAGGATACAGTATAAACATAACAACACGAGTGAACATGGCCATATGAGCACCCATGTAGAGGCCATATCGCGAGCAGACACTTTGGGGAATGAGCTCGGCAAAGATAACCACAAGTACGATGGACACAATCACCGCCTGGATACCACCTCCCAGCACAGGATCTGCAATAATCGGCAGCGTTTCATTCGTGATCATGTTCGCAATCAGCAGCGTCGTAAGAAGCAAGTGACCATCCTGACGAACAGGGGCAATCTTGCTGGCATACGCGCGCTCTTTTCGGCTTCCTTGTGCCATAAGTACCTGCAATTGCGTCTCATCAAGTGACATGTAGCCCAGCGTAAGACCCGCAAAAATGCCAGATAAGATGACAAGAATCGGGATCAGCAGGGCAAACGCCACTTTCTTACCTTTAGGCATATTCTTGCCTTCTTTCGAGTCACCTCCTAGAGATTCTTCTCGCTTGGTGAAGCGCTCGAAAAAGTCGACGTGAAAAGCTGTTGAAGGGGGCTGTACATGATCAACAGCACGTTTTGGCATAAATGGGAGGTCCCAACTCAGAGAGTTCTGGATCGATGGCGCCGCCACAGATGTGACTGTCGTGCCAGCCATCATACCAAAACCAAACAGAGTGATCACCATGAAAAGAAGGAATGCGGGGGAGAACGTAAATGTCGCTTTCTTTGACGACGCCACCGACTTGTGCATCGATGGCTGCACGGTAGGTAATGAAGTATCTAATGTATCAGAGGATACGCTCGACGAAGATTCATGCACAGTTTCGTTATTTTCGTGCCCAGAAATAGAACATAATGGCATACCACGTATATCAGGATCCTGCATTCACTGGATGGACTGATATGCTCGTTGCAAACCGGCGATAGGAGCTTCGTGAAAGTGGAGAAGTTTTTATCAAATAAGCTAGTCACCCTTATCTGAACATACTATGGCTCACGCAACGCAGCACCTACAGAACATGAAAGTGAGATTACTGTATGTGCGAGTTCGTCGAGACTCTTGTGATACAATATCACAAGTGCGAGAGAATTTTCAGGCTCTGAGCTAAGTGTACGCGAGCCTGCGCGCCATAGCGATAGCGATCCTATCGTACTCGTGTGGGCCAACTTAGTAAGTTCACGTGACATTCTTCTTCGTGGAGCATGGAAAGCGCTGGAACAATCCATGTGCGACGTCTTCTCAGGGCTGCAAAGTCTGCGTAAAATATACGCACGTTCATTGGAACTCTTTTTTTGCGTGCGTGTCGATCCACTCGTGTGTTTCAAAAAGTGCAGCTAGGCAGTCGGACGACTAAGTTCTCCAGCATATACAATGGTTAAGTACGTATGATTGCGCGTGTTCGAGGCAGTAACTAACCAAACAGGGAGACGAAAGTATGTGGAAGCATATTTGTGAAAGGGTAGTACTAACGTCCAGCTATACGATCTCTTGGGTGTGTCGCCTGAGGCTTCCCAGGCTGAGCTGAAAAAGTCTTACCGGAAGAAGGCACTGGCTCTGCACCCTGACAAGGGCGGTGATCCTGAGCTGTTCAAGGAAGTGACCGCGGCTTATGAGGTATTGGCAGATGAGAGCAAGCGTGAAATGTACGACCGCTTCGGTGAGGAGGGTCTGAGCGAAGGCATGATGGGTGGCGGTATGGACCCACAAGACCTGTTTTCTCAGCTCTTCGGCGGAGCTGGCGGATTCTTCGGTGGTGGCGGCCGTCCGCGTGGTCCGAGGAAGGGCAAGGATCTTGTGCACCGTGTCAAGGCTACGCTCGAGGATCTATACAACGGCAAGCTGACGAAGCTTGCGCTTCAAAAGCATGTGCTATGCAACAAGTGTGGGGGCCGCGGTGGTAAGGAAGGTGCCGTGAAGTCGTGTAACACTTGCAATGGCCAGGGTATCAAGGTGGTGCTACGCCAGCTGGGACCTATGGTGCAGCAAATGCAACAAACATGTCCAGACTGCCACGGTGCAGGTGAACAGATCAATCCCAAAGACCGCTGTACGCAATGCAACGGTAAAAAGATCACGCAGGAGCGCAAGGTGCTTGAAGTACGCATCGACAAGGGTATGGAAGATGGTCAGCAGATCACATTTAAGGAAGAGGCCGATCAAGCACCGAACACGATTCCCGGTGACGTCATCATAGTTGTTGACGAACAGCCACACCCTCGATTCAAGCGTAAAATGAACGACCTGTTTGTGAACGTTGAAGTCGACTTACTTACTGCGCTGGCTGGCGGTCGCGTGAGCATTCCTCACTTGGACGATCACGCGCTGTCCGTCGAGATCCCTCGTGGTGAGATTGTACGACCCGGTGACATGAAGGTGCTGCGTGGCCAGGGTATGCCTTCGTATCGCCACCACGAAATGGGTGACCTGTACGTGAACTTGAGCGTCAAGTTCCCCGACAGTCTGAATGAAGAACAGCTCCAGGCGCTTGAAAAGGCCTTGCCAGATCGCCCTGCACCAGCTGCACTGTCCAAGGACCTGGATGTCGAAGATGTGGTTATGGACTCGATTGATGAGCATGAGGCACACCGTGCACGCACGGGCCCTGCTACAACTGGCGAGATGGAAGATGACGAGGCTGGAGGTCCTCAAGTGCAGTGTGCTCAGGGCTAATGATCTTAACGATGTGCATACCGTATATTCCTGATGTAGTACAACGCGTATCGATAAACACTATATATA